>Ga0115002_10002356_pt1 | contig 24779 bp, 20 predicted proteins | sample ArcticOcean_MG_C_8_FD_89576 | JGI IMG/M metagenome (GOLD analysis project Ga0115002, IMG submission 89576) | Marine microbial communities from western Arctic Ocean - ArcticOcean_MG_CB11_86 | ecosystem: Environmental > Aquatic > Marine > Oceanic | place: Arctic Ocean: Canada Basin | collected... | reverse complement strand
TTGTGCGATTTAGGCTGCAATACCTAGGGTGGCGTTCTACCTCGCTGGGGCTCGGCGAACTGACCCCAGGCTCTTGCGGCAACGCCTTCGGCGTAAATCGAACTGCGGAATTGAATCACATCACAACTCGCAAGACTCACACCGTGGTGTGTCCCCCAATCAACTCCACACGAGCAAGATGCTCATGCCACGTGAGGGAGTTGATGTGCAGATTGAGCTTCGCCGTTCAAGCGGTGAGGTGACTCGCTGCGCGACTCTGTTTGGAGAACTCATCGCGGATTAGTTCGATTTGCAACAGGCTGCTAAAGCGTCACTGCGTGACAACCCGAACGGTTAGCTCGCCCGAGTTGTCCTGCAATGCGGCGGCGGACTCGTTGATGCGGACGTAGAGCGTGCCCGCTGATCTAGGCCGAATGATTCGATTCAAACCAATCGTCTGCGGTCTTGCCAACGGCGTCACTCCTTTTAAGCGAACTTCCTCGTCCCGGATCGCACCAATCAATTGACCAACCGGACGACCACGATAGTAATCGATCGTCACACCGCCCGGTTCGCACCACCAGATTTTCGGTTCGGTGGCGATCTGATATCGACCGGCGGCTTGAATGTCGTAAGCCACTCCGGCCTCGAGACGAATTCCGGTCGACTGCCATCCTCTGCCGGCGGCGATAGTAGCCGAGGTGCCCGTCGACGTTGGAACTTTGGCTTCTTTTCGAACAATGAGTTCACGCTGTAAATCGTAGCCGTATTCCATATTCGAAAAGAACAACTGCCATTGTTCCTCGAGGTCTTCCCAATCCGCTTTCAACTTGTCGTAGAACTTCTTGTTGAATTCGTTGTTATCCAACTCACATTCGTCGCGCAGTTGCTCAAAGTGCTTTTGCGTTTTGGGATGACTTTGGAAAAACGACGAAATGGCCCAGCACCAAGCGTAGGGTTCATTGCGAAGGTGTGCTCGTGAATCGTATTTCATGATGCCGACCAGCGACATCGCTCGGCCCGCTTCGACTTCATCTTTGATAATCCGCACTCGACCCCAATCGGAAGTCTGTTCTTTGTTGGCGGGAAAATAGCCCAACCGCAACTTGTTGTTCTGCCAAAGATGAGTGCCAAAGTACTCGGCCGTGCCTTCCATATACCAAGGCGGGCCGACGGATTTGTAGCGCCAGACCATATAAGCATGAGTGCCTTCGTGCAACAAAAGATGTCGACGATAATAATCACTTGGTTGTTCGTAAACCCAGATTTCTTGATCTCGAGCGTAGCCATTAAGAAAGGACGGCAAGTCAGCGGGCATCGCTCCAGCTCGACGAAACCGTTCCTTGTCGTTGATCAGGTAAGCGACCATCTTCCACTTCGCTGCCTTCTCGGGAGCCAGTTGAAAATACTGACACCATTGTGGCACCGCCTGATCAAAAACAGCGGGAAGCTCGTCGATGCTCGCGGCAGGTGGAATATCGGTATAGAGCACGAGATGCTTGCTCTCCACCTTTCGAATCCCAAAGGTTTTCATGCGATCGTTATCGATCCCCGGCACCTCGGCAAGAGATTCTCCGGTCGCGATTAACATCACGAAGCCCAATATCACCAATCGCAACATTGCGAATTGCAACGCTACGAATTGCAACACTACGAATTGCGACACTACTGGGCTAGTTGGGAAAAGATGAAACCTATTTAGTCGAACGTGTTTCGATTTCATATAATAAAATCACCTAACAATGATTCACCCCTACAGATAGTTCGAGAGTTTTCTAGAATCCCTCGTTCTCTATACCATTGTAACAGATCCGAGCAAAAACTATGAATCGGTCGCGAATTCGATTGACGCTAACAGCTGTTTTAATGGTCCTTTCTGGAGCAATGTTTTCCAGTTGTGGCCGAAAAACAGAAGAACAGCTCGTTGTGTACACCGCCTTGGACGCTGATTTTTCGATCCCCATCTTGGACGAGTTCGAGAAATCGAACAACTTTCCGGTGTTGGCGAAAACCGATACCGAATCGATCAAGACCGTCGGTTTCGTCAACAACATTATTGCCGAACGAGCTAATCCGCGGTGCAACATATTTTGGAACAACGAGATTCTGCACACGATTCGGTTGAAGAAGATGGGTTTACTCGATTCCTATCATTCGCCCAATGCCGAAAACTATCCGGCGGCCTTTCGTTCAACCGATGGATCCTGGCACGGCCTCGCCGCTCGCGCTCGAGTCATCATTGTAAATACTAACTTGGTACCCAAAGATCAGTGGCCATCCAGAATAGCGGACCTGACCAACCCAAAATGGAAAGGGAAAGTTGGAATAGCTAAACCGCTATTTGGCACCACTGCAACTCATGCGGCCGTTTTGTTCTCGGAGTGGGGTGAAGAGCGAGCCGAAAAGTTTTTCCGCGACGTAAAAGAAAACGCGCTGATCTTATCCGGAAATAAACAAGTTGCTCTCGAAGTGGGCCGCAATCAACTCGCCTTTGGACTAACCGATACCGACGACGCGATCGCAGAAGTCGATAACGGAAATCCGGTCGCCATCATCTACCCCGATCAAGCTGAAGGGGAAATGGGAACGTTGTTCATTCCAAATACTTTGGCAATCATCAAAGGAAGCGGCAATCATCCGCAAGCCAAGAAGTTGATTGATTTCCTGCTGACGGAGAAGGTGGAAATCGCATTGGCGAAAGGAAAGAGCGCCCAAATCCCTCTCAACAAAAACGTCGACGTCAAACCTAGAGTACTACCGGCCCACGATGTCCGCTGGGCCGATATCGACTTCGAGAAAGCGGCCGACCATTGGGACGCTGCCGCGAAATTTCTCCGCGACGAAATCGTTACACCCTAGATCAAACTCCGCGTCGATAGCGTTTTGGGCCTCGGCGAGACATGCCTTCTGGCGGGGGAGGTGGCGCTTCTTCGTTCTCCGACACACGAGCTCGACGAGAAGGGGTTGGATTAAAACCTTCGATCTTATCGCGCATCAGCTGTTTGTTGATCCGCCGTTCGATGCTGGTTAATTCGCCACCTTCTTCTGGAGTCACGAATGTAAAGGCGACACCTTCGCGTCCCATCCGACCCGTACGTCCTACTCGGTGGACATAGTCGTCGCAAAACTTTGGTGTATCAAAGTTGATGATGTGCGAAATGCCCGAGATATCGATACCACGGCCAACGACATCGGTTGCTACCAGAATGCGGACCTGTGCGGCGCGGAACTGTTTCATGACTCGGTCGCGAGCGCTTTGAGCCATATCGCCATTAATGCAAGCCGACTTCTTTGTCATCTTGCTCAGCTTCTTATGCAGCTTTTCTGTGCCCTTTTTTGTTCTACAGAAAACGATCGCTTGAGTCGGTTGTTCTCGATGCAGAAGTCGGATCAAGAGATCGAATTTCTTTTCGGGGTTAACCGTGAAGTAGTATTGGTCGATTGTTTCGCCGGACAAGTCCGTCGGTGAGAAATCGAGTTTCTCTGGATTGCTCATATATCGATCGGCAAGCCGAGCGATAGGTGGCGGGATGGTTGCGCTGAGCAAAAATGTTTGTCGATTGGTGGGGCATTTACGAAGGATTTTTTCGATGTCGGGGCGAAAGCCGATGTCCAACATGCGATCTGCTTCGTCGAGCACGATGCATTGGATATCCATCAGCTTGAGCGTGTTGCGCGAGATATGATCGATAACTCGACCGGGAGTTCCGACGACGATCTCGGGGCCCTTTCTGAGGTGCTCAATTTGACCACGAATGGGCTTACCACCGTACACTGCGACGCAGTCAGTCTTGCGGCCATAGGCCAGCTTCATCACTTCATCGCGGACTTGGACTGCAAGTTCTCGGGTTGGAACGAGGATCAGAGCGCGCGGGTTAACAATGTCTTTGTTGGGTTTGAGCAATTCGAGAATTGGAATTGAGAAGGCGGCAGTTTTGCCGGTTCCAGTTCTCGCTTGGCCAACCACGTCGGCTCCCGTCAGCGCAATGGGGATAACTCCCGCTTGAACAGGGGACGGATCGGTGTAGCCCGCCTTCTCTAACGCTCCCATCATTTCAGGGGAGAGGTTAAGTGGAGTGAATCCCGTTTCGCCAACCTTTCTGGTCTCGGCGACTTCATCGCTAGATTCTTCGGGAGTTCCGGCAGACTTTTTTGAATCGTCTCTCGATGAACTGGCCTTTTTCGGGTCCTTTTTGGGAGCCTTCATTGACGTCTTTTTACTGGCGTCGGATTTCGGGGCCTTATCGACTGACTTTTTCTTAGGGGGGCGTTGGTTGGACAATACTTGTTGCAGCCGGCCAGGCCGCTCTCCTACATCACTCTAAAAATTTCGCATCTTATTTGTACTATTAGGGTTACTGTTTGTAGGTGATCTGTCAATGGAGTAATATCGGGGCGAGACACAGGATTGCGTCAAAAAGCGGTTAAAAAGCCCCTATTTTTTCTATTTGCGCACGTTTTAGGCCGGCTCCGGAACTCATTTTGGGCTCCGAACCCGGCCTTTCTCGTTGTAGTCTTGCGCAGATACGTCAAAAGACGAACCTACTTCTTCTTAGCGCGCTTCTTAGGAGCTGCCTTTTTAGCAGTTTTCTTAGCGGCTGCTTTCTTAGGAGCAGCTTTCTTTTTGGTCGTCTTCTTAGCAGCGGCTTTCTTTTTGGTCGACTTCTTAGCTGCAGCTTTCTTTGGAGCAGCTTTCTTTTTGGTCGACTTCTTTGCGGCGGCCTTCTTCTTCGTCGACTTCTTAGCTGCAGCTTTCTTTGGAGCAGCTTTCTTCTTGGGAGCAGCTTTTTTCTTTGTCGACTTCTTTGCGGCAGCCTTTTTCTTCGGTGCAGCCTTTTTCTTAGTTGCCATAGCTTATGGCTCCTTCACACTAAGGGTGTCAAAAACTGGTTCCGAAGAACCATGACCATGATTGTCGCCCATTCAATTCTTCATTGATGCGATCAATCGTAGTTGCAAGTTTCCAAACTCGCTCGGTTGATAAACCGATGAACGCGATCTCGTTCGCTGATGTCAATTCAATCATAACGAAGGCGATCGGTTCAAGTGAGTGGTGCAGTAGGACAGAGCAGATTTAACTTCACTGTTTTTATCTTCTGAACAATCACTTATGCCGCGCATTGAATCAACTTTGCCTCTATTTCGTCAACCCGAAATGTGGAACTTAAACTGTTTTCAACAAATAATGTCCTCCGCTAACGCTCCACATGCTTGGATCAACGACCGAAACGACGACCAACTTCCGACTCCTGCAAACAAAGCGCGGTACTCGCAAACAACCCCGGCAAGTAGTAGGCTGGATGGCATGAATAACTCAACAGAACAATCCGATTTTCGCGACAATCCAAATCAACAATTGGTCGTCGCGCTGTCTCGCGAAACAAAAAAGAGCGACGTGGAAATTGCCGGTTGGATTTCAACCAGCAATTCGGCTTTGACCGCCGATTTGCTCGATACAATTTCGGGTATTCCGGTAGAAGAAATCGTCAACGACGCGCTCATTGACGCGCTACTTACGCAACTGCTATTTGTCGCCAGTGGCAAATCCGAACTCATCGAAGCATCTCGTATCGTGAACTGCTACAAGCACTTACAACCCAAATACGGCAGCGCTCACAAACTGCTCGTGCTACTTGCGGTGCAACAATCGAGCGAAGACCTACGCACTTTGGCGGATGCGGTGATCAACTTTCCACCAGCGGACCCAACAGCCCTTGCCGTCGTTTTCAGCCCACTATTTCGAGCCGAAAATCTGGATCATTCGGCGCTATTTCCGCGCTTGTGGGAAGCTCTAACGTTGCCCAATGTGGCGATCGCCGTTCTCGACTTGGCGAATTATCTCAACCGCGAAGGGCGAGTCGAACAACACCCTGGTTACGACCAAAGAAAACTCTTCGGACAACTGCTAATCGGTCTCACTTCAGAACTTTCCCGGCTCGAAAATCTCTCCGCCGGCAAAGACAAAAATTCGTCAGAAAAAAAAACGCCCACTTCGGAAGAATTACACGTTCGAGTAGCCGACGGGGTCGCTTTTGCAACTGGTCTTTGTGACGCCCTCGCACTAATTGGCGAATCGGAAGCGATTGGAAAGCTCAAACCTGTTCTCGCGCTAAAACATCGTCGGCTCCGCGCAGAAGCCGCCTTTGCATTAGCAAAACTTGGCGAAGAAGAAGGACGTGAAGCCCTCGTTACCCTAGCAGCCGAACCGGTCACACGTGTTCGCGTCATTGCTTACGCTCGCGAATTGGATATCGAAGACCAGATAGACGAGCAATTCACGACCAACGAAGCAATTTGCGAGTCCGAATTGGCGCTTTACCTCGCTCAACCCTCTCAATTGGGGATCCCACCAACGACAATCGAACTACTCGACTCGCGCTCGCTATACTGGCCAGGCTACGACGATATAGAAGAGTGCTTCTTATTTCGATTCACGTATAACCTCGCCAACGGGAAATTCACCAACGTGGGAATCGCCGGCGCTGCAACTCATGCCGTCGTGGACGATTTGACGCTCCTTGCAACCAACGAGATTTACGCTTGTTTCGCCGGCTGGTCGACCGAACACAATGATATCTACGACTTCAACCTGGAAAGACTTGATGATTCCCAGAAGCTTCAAATCGCTCAATTGATGGAACGAGCGGCGCGGGCAGGCTTCGATGATTTGGAAATAGCAAAATATTCCATGTTTTTTGAAGAAAAAGTACTCGTACTCCGTGCAACGCGCGACAAAGAACCCGGAATCGTCATTATTGACTCCCACAAAGAAACTTGGCTCGGCAGCTCGGTCCTCCCAAGCACCAGCGCCGACATCGCCTACAACGTCTACAAAGGACGAACACTTCTGTCGTCCTTCAACGACTTTGAGGAATTCGCTTAACTCAAATTAGACGTCACGGGTGTTTGGCAGACGGTCCCAATCCGATCGTTCTCAAATTGGTGGCCTCGATTTTCATATTCCCCACTTTTCCAATCCACAGTAGGGGGCATAATGGGAGGTTCGTTCCACAACAAATTGACTGCACATATCAATAAACCTTACCCGTGGCTCCGCCACCACAGAGGACTGTCATGTTTGAACACCTATCCATGGCCCCACCCGACGCGATTCTCGGTCTGACGGAAGCCTTCAAAAAAGACGTCAATCCCGACAAGATCAACTTGGGAGTCGGCGTCTACCAAGATGCCTCGGGCAAGACCCCCATCCTCGAATGCGTCAAAGCAGCCGAACGGTTAATACTCGAAACTGAGACGTCCAAAGGATATCTCGGAATGACTGGCATTCCGAGTTACACCGACCACATCCCGAATCTGCTCTTTGGTGCGGATAGCGAGATCGTTTCCAATCAACGATCCGCTGCAGTTCAAACACCGGGAGGAACGGGAGCCCTGCGAGTGGCGGCGGATTTCGTTTCTCGCCAGTTTCCACACTCGAAGATTTGGGTCAGCAAACCCACCTGGGCCAACCATCAAAACATCTTCAAAGCTGCTGGCCTGCAAGTTGAGCAATACGATTATCTCAACGCCGACAAAAACGGACTCGACTTCGACGCCATGCTCGCGTCGCTAAAAACGATTCCCGCTGGCGACGTCGTTTGCCTGCACGCTTGCTGCCACAACCCAACGGGCGTCGATGCGACGACCGAGCAATGGGGACAGATCGCAGAAGTCGTCGCCGAACGGAATTTACTTCCGCTGGTCGACTTTGCTTATCAAGGATTCGGTGATGGTCTCAGCGAAGACCGCAGCGGATTGGCTCAACTGATTCGCCCCGAATGCGAATTGCTCGTCTGCAATTCTTTCTCCAAAAACTTTGGACTTTACGGCGAACGAGTCGGTGGCATGACAGTTGTCGCAGCTAATCAAGAGCAAGCGCAAACCACCTTAAGCCACATCAAACTTTGCATTCGAACAAATTATTCCAATCCGCCTAAACACGGTGCGGCAATTGTGAGTACCGTTCTCGATAGCGATGAACTGCAAACTCAATGGGTCGGCGAACTCGCTTCGATGCGCGAACGAATCAACCAAATGCGGAGTTTGTTCGTCGACACACTCAAAGCTAAAGGAGTGGAACAAGACTTTTCGTTCATCACTCGACAACGAGGAATGTTCTCGTTCTCAGGATTGACTCCCGTCCAAGTTGACCAACTCAAGAACGACCACTCGATCTACATCGTTGGCAGCGGTCGAATTAACGTCGCTGGAATGACAGAAAACAACATGGATCGACTTTGTACTGCAATCGCTTCGGTCATCGGCTAATATCGAACTGTAGAAGGGCTATTGAGAACACCCTGACTTACATTTGTCTCGACTCAAACATTGCGAGCGACTGAAATTCAGTCGCTCGATTTTTGCGCGGACATCCGTTGGTGTTTTCGTTTCCGTTTCTTCGTTGAACGTGATAAAATTTCAAGTCTGCATTCGACCAAACTAAACACTGAACGAGAATTTCATGGGCATCGAAAATCGAGAATACTATCGCGATTCTTCGAACTTCGGTGGCTATGGCGACGGTCTCTCGCCGGTTTGCAAATGGTTGCTGATCATCACCGTCGTGATCTTCGTCTCTCAAATCTTGATCAGCCGCAAGCCAACGGCGGGGGAACTGAAAGCGTATGCGGACTTGCAGGCCGAGATCGAAGAAGAGCTAATTCAACTCGAAGAAGACGGGTTTGATGAATATTCCGAAGAAGTCTCAAAGGCCCATCAGAAACGTATGCCGCCTCCCGCCGAAGTCTCCATCGTTCAAGAATGGCTCGAACTCGATACCGACAAGGTGATGCACGGTCAAATATGGCGGATGCTCACCTGTGCTTTTGTGCACAACCCATGGAGCGTCTGGCATATCTTTTTTAATATGCTGTTTCTTTATTGGTTCGGCGTGACCTTGGAGTCGATGTATCGCGGCCGGGAGTTTTTGTACTTCTACTTAACAGCTGCGTTCTTCGCCAGTTTGGCTTATGTTGCACTCGACCTGTACACAGGCGACTATCGACCAGCGATAGGAGCATCGGGCGCTGTCATGGGAGTGGTGATGCTGTACGCAATCCATTACCCTCGCGACCGCATCCACATTTACTTTTTATTCCCAGTCGAAGTTCGCTTCGTTGTTTTATTCTATGTGATATTCGACCTGCATCCCGTACTCCTCCAACTCGGCGGACACGAAGTCTACTCCGGAACTGGCCACGCAGCGCACCTTGGCGGACTGGCGTTCGGATTTATTTACTGGCGCAGTTGCATCCGACTCGAGCGCTACTACGATCGGTTTCTCCTACCGATCAGACGATTGTTTGGAGGTTTCAAAGCGAATCGACGCGGGCTGAGAGTCTACGATCCAGTTGATGAAAAAACCTCCAAACCCCAAGGGCCCAAAACTCGGCACGAGCGGCGGTTCGACGCACAACTCGACGACATCTTGGATAAGATCCACAAAGAAGGCGAAGACAGCCTCACCGACGCCGAACGAAAGTTCCTCGTCGTCGCCAGCGAACGTTATCGCTCTGACGATGACTCGTAAACGCACAGGGCAGAGCATTCGTCAACGTATTGATCAAAGCGCTGATCATCAAAGCACTGATCAAAGCGCAACTCGCAAAGAAATCGACCGTTCACGTTACTTTCCCGTTAAGTTTCTTTCCGGCTAAGTTACTGCAACTGCGGCCACTCGAGGTGGTTTGGCGGACCAGACGAGTAGCGAGGAAACCAGCGGAGTCGCGATGAATAAGTAGAGCGCGACATCGTATGACTTGAGCCAATCGATGGACAATGCCAGCGGCAGTGGCCCAACTGCCGCAGCCAAGATCATCGCGGCCATTGCGAGTCCACGGATTGCTCCCTGATTTTCGCGACCGTAATAGTTCATCCACACGACCATGCCCGTACTGCGTATGATGCTTCCGTGCAGCCCCAATAGAATCGCGTAGAAAATGGCGAGAAATGGAGACGACATCGTTAAGACAATCGCACTTGCAGCGGCGAGGAATAACATTGCGGTTGCCAACAGGTATCTTCCTTGCCAGCGGTCGGTAAGGTATCCGGCAAGCAAAGCGACAAGCGTGCCGATGGTCGCTTGAAAGGAAATTAAGGCCAGCGCCCATCCGTAGGGGACGCCACGGCTACCCAACAGCGATACGGAATGAAACACCAATCCCGTCCCCACCATTCCGCTGGTTGCGGGTACTGCCAACAATTTCCAGAAAGTCGGATCGCACATCACTGCGCCCACGGTCCAGTTCGAGTTCGAGTTTACTTTGTTCGCTGCCACTGGCTCGGCAGCAAACGCTTCCGCTTCGCTGACACTGTCGTTGTCGGGAAGCAAATTAAGATCTTCGGGGCGGTCTCGAACAATGATTAGACTAGGCAACAGCAACACGACCCAAACGGCTATCCCCAAAACAATCCAACCCGCCTGCCAACCGAATTGGCTAATCACGTAAATGTTGATGAGCGGAATGGTCATGACGGAGATGCTTCCGCCGAGGCCCGAGATGGCGGTGGCAAATCCGCGGCGTCGAGAGAACCATTCGCCAACGAGCCAAGCGGCGACCAGCGACAGCGCCCCCTGCCCTAACGATCGCACAAAACTAAACCCGAAATAGAGACTCGCCAGTCCAGTAACTTGCGACATCCCCAAGCAAGCCCAGCCGAGGAAAAACGAAATCGCTGGTAACATCCGTCGCGCGCCAATTCGGTCAATCATCCGGCCCACGAGCGGCAGCGAAATCCCGCTGATGATCGTCGCGAAAGCGTAAGCCATTGAATAATTCGTTTCGGAAATTGCCAACGACTCGCGCATTGGCTCCTTAAACGCAGCGACCGAATACGACTGACCCGGCGCCGACATGAATTGAGCAGCAGCGGAAACCCCAACCATCGTCCAGCCGGGAAAGTAACGATATCGTCGACGACTCGCTTCGGCAGGATTAGGATCCTCGGCAAACTGATTGGGTTCTGTGGATGTCATTCGGAAGGTGGACTCGGGCGAATGGAGTGAGGCAGGATTGTGGAAACTACCAGATGAGATACCCACAGCCTATAGGGCCATGCGAGCAAATCATGCTCTATCATTTCCTCACGCATCCCAGAACCAACAGGACCTTCAAAAGGCGTTAACTTCTTTGGAGTGCGGTGACTTGTCGCCACTTTGCTTTTCAATCGGGGTGAAGGTGAAGAAACGCTCTGACACTAAATAGCGCGTTCATTAAGAGAAAGCTCCGACAACTATCGCTTGGTGTGCGCAGGCAATGATTCCCCTTCAACTTTTTGACAATTGATGGAACGCTTCCTCGATGTGACCCCAAGTTTTCTGCTCAGCGTCTTTTCTGGTATAATGTGGTTATGGCACTCCATCTCCCAAAAGAACTCGTTGAAGCCCTGCATGCATCCGGAAATCTACTCGAAGTGGTTGATCCGGAGACAAACCAAGTGTTCGTCATTTGCGACCCTGGTGTGCATAGTCGTGCTAAGGCCATTTTGGATCGCGAGGCTATTCAACGCGGGATCGAACAAATGGAGCGAGGTGAGGGACGCCCGCTCAATGATGCATTCGACGAAATGCAATCACGGTTAGGATTCCCTGAGCGACAATGAAGTATCAAGTGCGCATACTCCCCCAAGCGGAGGAGGATATTGAACGCAACGCGAAATGGTGGGCAGAACACCGTAATTCAGATGAAGCAGTCAAGTGGTTTTTCGCCGTTCGCGACCAGCTTGAATCATTAGGCAAGTTTCCAAGTCGCTGCCCAGTCTCGGCGGAAAATGACGACTTTGATCGAGAGATTCGCGATTTAATTGTCGGACCGGGGCGTACCTATCGTGCGGTATTCACCATCGAAGATGACGTTGTTAATGTTCTAGCCGTTCGTCGATCCGACGAAGGCAGATTACACTCCGTCGATTTTCCAACTGCCGAATAGGATACAGTCGTGAGTGCTTCGATTGTCATACGACAGCGCCTCCGATTGTCACTTCCTAAAATCAACGCCAAGACCAGGTCACATCAATGTGGCCCCAAGTCTTCCGCGTTTTTGTTATCTACTCGCCCCTCGGCCAAGAACGCATAGGACTTCAGAATTGTCATCTTTCTCTGATTTTCTGGGAAATGAACATCCGCTAGACGGACTGGGAGAAGTTGCTGCCGCAGAGTCGCAGGAGTTGGCGCGACTATTTGGGAACAAGGCAGCTGCCATTGGCGGGACAGTGGGAACATCGAGTCTTCCCGCCCAATTGGCAAAACGGTTTTGGGCGAGCCACCGCGAACGCCTTGAGCAACTTGTCCTGCACACGAACGCGAAACAACCCGCTCGTTCGTCGATCTGCATTTTGGGCGCCGGTAGGTGCTTGGACATCGACTTGGAAAAACTCGCGCGACATGGATTCGTCGACATTACGCTTATGGATTTGGATCGAAGCGGCATGTATAGCGCGCTGGAGGAATTCGCCGACACTCGCAGCGAGACGCCCACCATCTCCGAGGGCCAGGGCCGATCGTTAAAGCTCTCGTTCGCTGGCGATCGCCCCTTCAGTCTCACCGCCTGCATGATCGATGGTAGCCTGCTGCTCGAGGGAATGGCGAATTGCAAATCCCATTTCTTGCCACAAATTGAATCCCTCGTGGCCGATCGAAAGGAACCCCGAGAAGTCTTTCAAGCGGTGACAAATTGGATTTCGAAGTCTGCAACGCATCCCGCGGAACTTCCCAATTCGGGTTGGGACGTGGTATTTTCTGACTGCCTACTCTCCCAAATGACGGCAACTGTGACGACGAAGATATTGGTGGCGCTGGAGAACGTCGTGACTCGTTGCCTCGCGCCGGAAAGTATCGAACCTTTCGTTCTGATGGTCTCCAACATCGCCGAGCAACAAGTATTGAAATACCATTTGCGTTTGCTCGCCAAGCTGTCGAATACGTCTGGACCGATCCACATCGCCTCCGATGCCGTGGCAATCGAGCGCAGAAAAATAAAATCTAGTCGAACGTATCCAACTGGCTACCAACTAGCCCTCGACGACGGAGAAACGGCGATCATCGAAAGACGCATTCCGCGATTCACTGGCCAACGTCACCTGCGGGATTCGCTGATCCCTCATCTCTCCGAGTGGCCAGGCGCGACGGCTGTCAACGAAGGACAATGGCTGTGGAATCGTCAGCCATGCGAACTGATCGAAGCTGCAGAGGACTTCACCTCATCGCAACCGATTTACGCCGAGGAGGTCCAAGCGGTTACCGTCTTTGGCATGAGCGAAAAGAAAAAACGCGAAAGTGGTTCTTGAGGCCCGAAATGGACAGGAGCCATTTTGCTGGTTCGGGATTTGGACACTGCAGACGGTGAATTAGTCCACGGGTATCCAACGAAGCATTTCTCCACGTTCTCTTTTTGCGAACCAGCTCTGCTGCACACCATCAGGCCGAGTGTTGTCGTTAGGTTTCTTCGTTTCGAGGTTTGGTAAGTCTTTTGGAAAACCAAGGAGAAGATCAAGGAGATGTTCATCTTCCGACTGCACCACTGCATCGTAGATTTGCAACCAGAAATATCGAAACTTGCGATACTCATGTGAGTCGAGGCAGAGTGCATCAATAATTGCCTGGGCCTCAGGCGTAGTACCACGAATAGAAACATCAGATGCTACGCTCACCGATTCTCGGGTGAAATGAGATCCTGGATCAGGGATTGCATTCGTAAGCTTCTTTTTATTACACGAGGAACAAGCATAAAAGAGATTGTCATACGCCAATTCTAGGTCTGGGTGATGTGATCGGGGTTTCCAATGCTCAATTTCATAGCCGCCCGTGAGCTTTCCCCATTTTTCGCGCTGGAGACAATAGACGCACCGAAACGTAAATTCATCGCGGATCCAGTCTCGGTAACTTTCTGTTGTGTCGTAGACTGGACCATGACGACGAACGTGTGATTGCAGTGGATAGTGAAAGAGCATTTGACCCTATGAGTCCTCACCTGCCTCTTTCGATGCTTTGCTCTCCTCGGTAAGTTTCTTGAGGAGATCTCGAGCTGCATCAGTTGGTGGAGGAGCTACTTGATCGTAGTGATCATTGGCTCGCATCTGCAATGAAGCGAGTTCCTGCGTTTCATCCTCGGTAAGACTGTCATTGAGTCTTTTTGCAATCAACGCTAATCGGCGATTATCAAGATCATCAGACCAGCCATCTTCGAAGTCCGTAGGAGCCACGTTCGCATAGTACGGAGGGTCATTTGGCACAACTGACTTATTCACTTGAATGATTTTAATGACGATGGCTGCACCAGTAGCATCGATCTGAATAACCTGATCATTATCGAGCTTACGACCCACCACAGCCTCAAGGGAGGTTCGGTGAACTTGATCAAGATCGGAAACGTTTGTAATTGTGGCCATATAACAATGATATGCTGCAGTGAGCCTCAAAGGCAAGTGAGTACTTTCTCGCAATAGAGCTTAACTGGCTATTGGATTGCACCCCTTTCCCTTTTGAGTGCCAACGATGCAGAAAATGGCCATGAAATCGGATGGTACTATTATCGCCTCCACGATCTTCAGCTAGACTTGCGCAAATCATACGAATCAGGGGAACCCGTCGTGGTAAGCTTCGACTAACGCACGCGATCAAAGATCAGAATGCTTTTGGCAACAGCTCGTTTATCACGAAGTCTCCTGCCAAATCGTCGACTTCCGAATCGTTTTCCAATTCGACTCGAGCGCGGACGTTTCGCGCCGGGCTCCATTCTCTTAACAGCTCGAGCTCAAACGTATCGCTGGCCTCTTGGTGGATTTCTGAATCACCTTGGCGATTGTTCTCGGCTGCATTGAAATTGACGACTCTTTCTGCCGTCGCCACTGGGAATACGACTGTATCTTCAAAATGATTGATGAAGTAAGTCCAGTCAAAGATTCCTATTCCATTATCGTTGTCGACATCGACATACGACGGCGCATCGTTGGCGTTATCGCCGACTGCGCTACCGAACCAGTAAGCCGTTGTGCCGAAATCGAAAACCGAAACTCCATCGTCTCCGTTGAATTCCCCTCGTAACACCAACAATCGGTTTTCGCTATCGCCGACAATCGAAAATTGATCGCCGCCCAGACCGTCTCGATTCCCGTCGAGCTGGTTGCCTTCCGAGTCTTCAGCCTCGGGAAGAATTTCTAGGCGATACACGCCGTTAACTAACTCGGACATGTCAAATTCTAGTTTGACTACATTGTCCTGCACTTCGACATTCTGACTCGACAACTCGACGACCGTTTCCGGTGTCACGGGAGTATTGACGCCAAGATTGGTCAATTGAAATTCGTCGGGTGTGACATCTACCCATTCGCTGAAGGTGATGGTTATGTTCTTGATTTGGCTCTGCTGAATCTGCCAGGTGGTAGGCTGTGGTCCTTTGAAACTGTCGTTGTGTTTTAAGCCATAATTGACCTGGACGTCGAGGACCGAGGGATGCACATGTGCCTCAACGGCGCCGATGTCGGGTCGTGGGTTTCCATCGTCATCGCCATCCACCGCGCGATCGTGTCCATTCTGGTCCGTAGTATGTGTCGCGGAAAGGATGAACACGGCATCAGCGGGTGGAACGTCGTTCAAAAAGGCGGTCGAACCAGCAAAAACCAATTCGCCAGATGCCGTTAAGTCGTACGGCCCAGTCACACCGCCTATTGAAAGCAGAGTGAACTCCGCGCCACTCAGCGAAAACAACTCGTTTTGTCCCGCCGGATTTTCGCCGTTGAAATTCGCTGTCGACTGAAACACCACACCGTCGCCGAAGAATTTCGGCAACTGATTGATCGCATTCTGTGTATTGGTCAGTTGCTGGAGTCCGCTGGTATCGTATAGATAAACTTCCTGATTGCGATCCGCGTTTGTTCCGACGAGATCTGCCGAGGAACTAAAAACGACACTAGATCCACTGTAGCTGACCTGCGGATCGGTCGACGTTCCGTCGAGAGTATTTGTCAGTTGCGTGTAAGTTCCGGCTGCGTCGAGCAGGAATATTTCTTCGTTTCCATCGTCGTTCAAACCGACAAAGTCTGCGGTTGAGCGGAAGACGATCGCGTCGTACGAGTTCTGCGAACCAAATAAACTCGCGTTGGGTTGAGTATTGTCAGCGCCAATTGTATTGGTGATTTGCGTCAAGCCGTCAAAGGTGTGATACAAAAAGAGTTCGCGATTTAGGTCGGCGTTATCGCCGGTGTGGTCGCGATCCGAGGTAAAAACGACGCTTCCACTATTGGGAACAAACGAGACTTCCGCGACACCCTCACCACCAACCGTATTTGTGATTTGGCTTATCCCGTTCTCGTCCGAATAAAGAAACAGCTCGCCATTCTGATCGGCATTGTCTCCGAGCGCATTGGAATCGCTCGAAAAGACCAAGTCAGGGTAGACGTGAAAGAAGCTTGTATCCATCGAAAAAACGTTTGAAGAGTCTTGATGGTCGGTTACTTGCAGAATTGAACCGTAAGCCTCTCGAATAAAAACCTGTTCTCGATTATCGGGATTGTTGCCCGTCAGATCATCGCTGGAGACGAAAGCCGTGTCCAACCCACCCGACTTCACTTCGCTGACAGAAGCCGACAGCACCTGACGAATTCCGCCTCCTCGGTCAATGGCTGGGCTACCGTTTAGCAACGCGTGCGACGGAGTAGATGTACCGTTGAATCGAAGCGGCGCTAAAAGCGGATCCACAAACCAGATGTCGGTCGGCAAGGTCATGCGGACGGACGCCTCGTCGGGGTCCTGGACGAGATTGTATCCTCCCGTTCCCACGAGCCGACCCGCATAGTCATTGCCAATTCCTGTAGCTTGATTGTTGGCGATGATCGAATGGCTGGTTGACGCTCCAATCGAACGATCGTGAATTCCACCACCGTCGCTATCTGCCGTGTTAAAAGCGATCGTGCTAAAGGTGACGAAACCCCACGTGTCTCTGCCAAAGGCAAACCCACCGCCAAGACTTCCGCTGTGATTTCCTGAAACCGTGACGTTTGTTACTGCGAGCTCCGAGTCGTTGGTATAGATACCGCCGCCATCGCCCGTCGCGTGATTGTCGATAATCGCGCTGTCTGAGATTATTAGGTCGGAATCCCAACTCGCAATTCCACCTCCTTGCCAAGTTGCGGTGTTGTTTGACAAAATCGAGTTGCGGACAATGACATCTCCCTCGGCCTGCGATCTTTACGACAAGGCAATTTCACTCGGCGGAATGTCAAAGACGTATGGAATGGGTGGACTCCGAATCGGGTGGGTCGTTACGAAAGACAAGTCGCTGCTTGAAAAAATGGAATCGCTGAAAGACTATACGAGCAGCTGCTGTAGCGCCTCGAGCGAGATACTATCGTTGATCGCGATTCGCGCTCGCGACGTAATTCACCGCGACAACTTAGAAGCAGTCCAAGCAAACATCGTCGCCGCTGAAAACTTTTTTGAACGCTGGCCCGATTTGTTTCATTGGGTTCTGCTGACAAACCCATCGGAATCGAGGAATGGGCGAGAAACGATACGACATTCTTTGCAGCAGACGGAATGGTTATCGTTGCACTGAGTTCTAAGCCTGCGTGTTCCGGTATTTTGGAAACGACGAAATGCGAGACTGATCCAGCGACAAGATTAATTCTGCCCGGCGCAACTATTTCTTTACCGGGATCTTTTGCCTTGGCGAAATGACTGCCCTCCGGGCTGTTAATCAACACTTGAGCAGTTAACGTTCGTCGGGCCTCCTCAACTGCCGCACCCCACCGGCCCGTTGGCTGCTTGAGTCAGAGCTGCTTGAGTCAACGTTCCAGTTTTCGTGGCTTGGAAAATTTCACTGGACGTCTGAGCGGCGTCGCTCGACCGAACAGCCCTCGCTTTTTCCGCTTGAGATAATTCAATGCGAGCGGCGTGGTTCAAACGCAGAGCATTCGTTTCAATTTCATCACGAGTTGGCAGGATGGGAGTATCCTGAGCCAGAACGTCGCCAACGAAATGGCTCGAAACGGCCAAAGCCAAACAGGTTACAGAATAGAGATGACGTTGAAAACGCACTAGCAAACAAGCTTTCATGATACTTTCCTCGGAAAAATCGCTCGTATCTTTTCGATCTAGCAAACTCGAAATGCCACCCCAGACTCGAGTTACCAGAAAGGCCCGGTAAATGTCTGCAGGGCCATTCGTCGACTCGACCGGGTTTTATTGCACAAATTCGGCATCGCCAATCCACGACTTGAAATCTATTCCACGACGGCAGTGTATTGCTATTTATGCCACAAAACGTGTGAGTAGTGAAATAGAAAAGTGTAGAGAGATTTTAAGAGGTCCAGAAAACCAACCGGAGTCGTGAGGAAAGAACAAAAAAGCCACAGATGGAACACAGATTTACACAGATTGATTTCAACCTTCATCAAAGCGGTGTTCGATCTGGCCTACGTTCGAATGGACGATTCGAGTTTCAGTTGCGCTCGCCCAATTTCCCTACCGCGAAGCGGTTACCCAAAATAGCCCAGGGTAAGTTCGACGAGCTCCGCGAGTAGATTCGACCCGCAAAGGGCCAACGAGTTGGGAATAAGAGTGGATTAAGCAAACTCCACGACCGCTAATCCTAGAACTCTGTGGGCAATGCTTCGCCGTTCGCGATCGTCGATAGTGCTCGCCATACTTGCGGATCGATATCGTCGCTGATGAAACGTCCCGCTGCGTCGGCAAACGCTGTGTTGACGCCGTTTTTGTGCATGCTGCGGGCAGCCGCCCAAACGTTGGGGTTGGCTCGCTGTTTGATACAACCTTTCGGCGCCGGCATTTTGTTCCATTTGCTATCGCACATAGGAATTGTATCGAGCTGTTTTGAGTTGGGAGTCATGCGGGTGGTAAAGACCGTCGCACCCATCGCCGCAGATGACCACAAGCCTCGGCCGTCTTTCGCGGAGTCGAACGACAATACCTCACTCATAAACAAGGTGTTCGTTGTGCCATCGACCACGTCGGCGGGTCGCGTTCCTTCTCCGTAGCCGAACAGCCATCGCATGTCCAACGATTCTTTTCCAGTAAATCGATTGGGTCCCGTTATTTCATCTTCGTACAACGCCTGCGGAAGGAACTCAACTCGGAACATTCCACGGGTTGTGTTGTCGTTTTCGAGCAGATCAGGTGTGTAGCCCGAGTAGTAGTTATTGGTACCCCAACAAGCGGCGTAGTTACCTTTGGAAGCACCTTCGTCTTCCAAGCAGTATGTGCGAATGGCAGACGTAAATTGTTGAGTGCGTTGTGCTGCTGGGCAAATAAACGACGGAGGGATATATCGCTCATTGTCGCCATATTGAGCGTATCGAGGATCCTCGCAATGGTCTAGTGCATGCCACGAACCGTTTCCCGATTCTACATTTGGCGGTCCGTCGCTAAGGCACAGGGACAATCGCTCGTATAACTCCAACTGTTCCAATTCTGCCAACGAATTGGAAAGCCAGTTGGAACCAATGCGAACCTTCTTTTCGTCATACGGAGTACACTGCGCTCCTCCACCAGAATGCAACGCGCCTTTCAGGCGATAATTCGGTTGCATTCCATTGGGAACACCCGGAGCAAAACTGCGGTGCTTGTCTAAGTGGTTATGCTGTGCCAAAGCAATGTTTTTCAAATTATTGAGACACTGCGTCCGCCTTCCCGGTGTACGGTTGATATTCACTGCGGGTAGCAGCAAGCTTGCGATAATTCCAAGTATGGCAACGACAACTAGCAATTCCACTAGCGTAAAACGGCCGCTCTCGGGATTCTCAGACAAAGGACGGTCATCGGCGCGAAAGTGCGACATAACGACAGGCTTTCAATTGGGACATGAATATGTGCCACAGAAGCTAACGCTCCTCTTGTATCACTTTTGGCTCGTTAAGTCCACAATTTCCAGCTGGCGAAGAAATCTGCCACTGACTCTATGACATTTGTGACTAAGTCAAACGGTCATAAATATCGCGGCGTTTTTCGACACCAATCAAGCGTTGATCGAGTCCGCCAAAGCGATAAGTAAGTTGCTCGGGGTCGAGGCCCAGGAGCTTTAGAACTGTCGCGTGAAAGTCGTGCAAATGAACTTTGTCGTCGACCGCGCGGAAACCGAAATCGTCTGTTGCTCCGATTATTTGCCCACCTTTTACTCCGCCCCCCGCCATCCAGATGGAAAAACCGTACGGACTGTGATCGCGCCCGTCCTTCCCTTCGGTCGAGGGGGTTCGTCCAAATTCGCCGCCCCAAATCACTAGCGTTTCGTCTAGCAATCCTCGCGCTTTCAAATCCGTCAACAGAGCAGCGCAGCCTTGATCAATCGATTGAATCAACTTGGTATGCCGATTGTGATTGTCGCCGTGAGTATCCCAGCCTCCTCCTCCGCAGCCATGGTAAATCTGCACCATCCGCACACCTCGCTCCACTAAACGTCGAGCGACCAAACAGTGTTCGCCGAAACCGCCGCCGTAGAGTTCGCGAGTTGTTTTGGATTCGCGATTGATGTCGACGGCTTCCGGTGCCGCAGATTGCATTCGAAATGCCAGTTCGTACGAAGCGATGCGAGCGTCGAGGTTGGAATCGCCTGGCCGAGTGCTCTTATGCCGTTCGTTTAACCACTGAGCAAAGTCGAGCGTCTTCCGCTGATCGATCCCCGACAACTTCTCTTGCGGTCGCAAATTAGAGATAGGCGTTGCACCCGAATTAATATTGGTGCCTTGATAAACAACGGGCAAGAACCCGTTCCCCCACACTCCTGCACCCGGTTTCAAGGGTCCGTCGTTCATCACAACGTACGCAGGCAAGTTATCCGTTTCGCAACCCAGTCCATAAGTCAGCCACGAGCCGAGGGACGGACGGCCCATTCGCATATCACCCGTGTTCGACAAGAATATTCCAGGCGTGTGATTGAAGACCTCATGGTGCATTCCTCGAACGACAGCCAGATCGTCGGCACACTTGCTCAACCGCTTAAACCCTTCGTTCATCGGAATGCCCGCTTCGCCGAACTGCTGAAACTTATGGCGGCTGGCCATCAACTTTTGTTTGCTGACGTCCGTGAACTGCAAATGCAATTCGTGTAACTCCGCGGGTGGCGACTTTCCGTCGTATTCTGCCAACGCAGGTTTGGGGTCGAACGTGTCAACTTGGCTCGGCCCGCCATGCATAAACAACCAGATGATGTTCTTTGCTTTGGCAGGAAAATGCTGCGACTTTGATGCCAGCGGATTTTGCTCCGCCGCCAACCCCTCGCGACTCATCAAGTCCGTCAACGCCAGAGCGCCGGCGCCGAGTCCCGTCTGAGCTAAGAGTTGTCTTCGAGTTAGCATGTTCGCGCTCAATAATTAGTCGATGTAAATAAACTCGTTGGTGTTCATCAATGCCAAGCAGAATTCGACGACTGCCGCGCCGAGTGCTGGTTGGCTGTTCTCGTGGCCAAGCGGTGCTGCCAACTCGTTGGATTTTCGATCCTTCAGCTCCGCACGGCGAAGCTTGAGAAACTGAACCGATTGCTGCAATTCTTCACTGGTAACTTTTCGCCCGAACGCCATCAGCCACGCTCGCTGCACAAGCGAGTCGATATCCGAGCCATTCTCGCGCAACAAACGGCCAGCAAACTGGCGAGCTTGTTTTCCGGCGGTGGCACCGTTGAGCAGCGTGAGTGCCTGCGGTGAAACGACCGTCGTGTCGCGGCGAACACAGCTGGTCGCTGGCTCCGCTGCGTTGAACGTATCGAAGAACGGCATGCGCAGCGACCGACGAACGATGACATAAACGCCACGACGAGTCCATTGTTTTTCGTCTTTGGTCACATTCCAATTCGTATTGATCAGCGAATCGAGCGCGCTCTTTTCTATCGGCGGCACGACAGCCGTTCCAAATTGTTCGCGATTCAAAGTTCCAGCGACAGCGTGTAGGTTATCCCAAATAGATTCCGCTTCCAACCGTCGTCGCGGGAATCGTGAATACAAACGATTGTTGGGATCTAACGACAGTGATTTTTCACTCGCCCTACTACTCATCTTGTAGGTATTGGACTGCATGATCAGTAGGTGCAAATGTTTTAACTTCCATTCGTTTTCCGTCAGCTCCGTTGCCAAATAGTCGAGGAGTTCCGGATGAGTTGGCGGCTCGCCATTTAATCCAAAGTCATCCGGCGTCGGTACAAGTGACTGCCCAAAGTGCCATTGCCATACGCGGTTGGCCAACACGCGAGCAGTTAACGGATTATTTTTGGAAGTCAGCCACCGTGCAAACTTTGTCCGCCGCTGTTTGAACGAGTCCGTTTCGCTTTCATCTAACGGACCGCCGCCGGGAAGCCCGCGAATAAACGACGGCGTGGCGATTCCAGCCGGCGCGGTCAGCTCGCCTCGTCGCAATACATGAAGCGTTGGCGCGGAATTTCGGTTTTGAATAGTCCAGAGCTGCGGCTTCTTGCGATCGTTAGAATTGTCTGGAGCTTTTTTTAAATTGACATCCCACAATTGACTCGGCGCAAACACCGCCTGCAGACCAAAGTAGTCGCGCTGAGAAATGGGATCGTACTTGTGCGTATGACAGCGGGCACACCCAACGGTCAAACCCAAAAACGTCGTACTTACTGTGTCGGTCAAATCCGTTAGTCGCTCGTACTGAACAACGTCTGGTCGAGCAATCCCACCTTCGTAACGAAAGGGGCCAACCGACAGCAATCCCGTCGCGTATTGCAAGGACTCGTCGTCTGGCCAAAGTTCATCGGCCGCCAGTTGCTCGTGAACAAATCTATCGAACGATTTGTCTTCGTTGAAAGATCTAATTACATAGTCGCGATACCGCCAAGCGTGATCGAAGTAAGAATCGAGTTCGTAACCCGCGCTATCGCCGTAACGAACAACGTCCAGCCAATGTCGAGCCCACCGCTCGCCGTAATGTGGCGACTCGAGCAAACGATCCACCACATTGCGATACGGCTTATCGCCGCTGCCCGCCAAGAACGACTCTGCCAAGAACGACTCGACCTCGTCCGGTGAAGGCGGCAAACCAATTACATCGAACGAAGCGCGGCGAAGCAACGTTGCTCGATCGGCAATACCGGGCGGTTCAATTCCCGCCTTCTCGAGTTTCGCCAGCACAAATGCGTCGATTGGATTAGCAACCCATTTCGTTCGCGCAACTCCAGGGATGCTCGGCGCCTTGATCGGTCGATAGGACCAATGCTGGAGGGCTTTTGCGATTCTTGGATCGGCGATGTCTGCCGTTTGGGGCCAACGAGCACCCTGATCGATCCAGGCGCGTATCAAACCAATTTCGCTATTGGTTAGTTTTTCTTCTTCGGGTGGCATCTGCTTATCGTCATCGACACCAGCGACCAAATGCACAAGACGACTACTCAAACTGTTTGCCGGTTGTATGACAACTCCGCCGTCGCCACCGGTCAGCGCTTCGCCGCGGCGAGCTAGGCTGAGTCCACCTTCCTCGCTATCGGGGCCGTGGCACTCGAAACAGTGGCGTTTGAAGATAGGTTGGATATCAGCGACAAAATCGACTTGCCGTTTTGCGATTGGAGGCAATAGCCCTTCGTAACTGGCGGTTGAGAAATGAGCCCGAACTCGCTCGGCAGACAATATCGTTTTGTAAACGGCGACTTCATCCAGCTGGCCCGCGAAATGCTGTCCGCCGCCGTGAATCGGATCGGCACCCAATTGAATGGCGCGATCGTTGCTGATCTTGCCACCCCCATCATTGCCTTGCGAAGCCAATTCGCCATCGATAAAAAGTTGGCTCGCCCCTTTTTCAGAACGAGTCCAAACAACATGATGCCAACGGTCGTCATTCAGTTTTTGGTTTTCCGGCGACCACAAAAACAAATCGTTGTGTCCCGCCGGGCCCGACTCGGCCATGAGTCGACCCTGATCTGTTCCTGGAGACAACGACGCAGCGTTGATAGTCCAGTCGCTAGTACCAGCGCCCGGAGTCGCTTTAGTAATGAAGGTCGCGCTTCCCGGCCAGAACGAGTCGTCAAACTTCTGTTTCGTTCGAATCCAGAATTCGACCGTCAGTGAATCTAATCGAAATGTACCATCGTCGGCGATTGTAACCACGGAAGTTCGGCCGTCGAATTTTGCCGACCGGCCACCAATCCCCAAAACGCCTGCGCTGCCAGTTAACTTTCCCACCACGGCGCCATGATGCTTGCCAATTGAATCGAAAACAGTTTTGTTCTTCTCTTCCGCACCACTTTCAAGCTCGCTCAGCTTGTCAAATCGCAAGTACAGAACCGGCGCATCGCTGCGAACTTCATCGACATAGCGTTGGCCAACGGCCACCGCACCGAGAAAACAAAAACTGATCACGCAACTTAATAGAATCGTTCGCATTTGATCTATCATAACCGTCCGACATCCCTCTGCCTACTATTTGCTTTACGGGGTGTTTTGGATGTAACCAACTCCCGCAAACCGAGCCAACTTTTAATTTATTCGATTTTCAGGTTGACGACCATTCTCCACACCGCTAAACTTCGAACTAATTAAAACTTCGGCCTTTCACTTTCGCTTCGTGGTTCCTATGGCTCGACCTAGTTCCAATTATCCGACTGACTTAGAACTCGAAATCCTCAAGGTTTTGTGGCAAGCAGGGCCACAGACGGTGGAACAAGTGCGCGAGGCGCTGGCTTCGGCCGATCGAGCTCGGCAACTAACACATAGCTCCGTGATCACTGTGATGAACATCATGGTGAAGAAGAAATACTTAGAGCGTAAGAAGGTGAGTCGCGCGTTTCAGTACGAAGCGTGCGTCTCGGACACTCAGGTCAATCGCGGCATGTTAGGCGATCTCGTCGACCGCG
>Ga0115002_10002355_pt1 | contig 24782 bp, 23 predicted proteins | sample ArcticOcean_MG_C_8_FD_89576 | JGI IMG/M metagenome (GOLD analysis project Ga0115002, IMG submission 89576) | Marine microbial communities from western Arctic Ocean - ArcticOcean_MG_CB11_86 | ecosystem: Environmental > Aquatic > Marine > Oceanic | place: Arctic Ocean: Canada Basin | collected... | reverse complement strand
GCACTAGCGTGAAGTGGTGATTGTCGCGTTGGCGTGATTTCCACTGAGGCGACGCGCCAGACGAATGTAACCAACGGGAGGATAATTGATGCGATTAGCCAAACTAACCTCGCTTGCCGGTGCGATCGCACTGCTGGCAACGACGGGTGGAACAGGGCCCGCAACGGCACAAGAAACTAGTCTTGTGTTTGCCGCAACGGGACCGCCCACCGTGGCATCCCGTAGAATGGTGCTCCGGGATTTCCAGAACAAGTACGACGAGCTCACAGGTGGCAAGGTCAAGGTGAAGTTCCATCTGACCGGCGATCTGTGCGTCGAGCACCAGTGCGTCGAATATGCGCGCATCCGGTCGATCGACACGACTATCTTGTCTTGTGGCAACATGGGTGCATTCGGCCTGACCATGAACTTCACCGAGCTGCCCTACATCTTCAAGGACTCGGACGGAGCCAAGAAAGTTCTCGACGGCTGGCTGGCCAAAAAACTCACAGAAACAGCCCAGAATGTCGAAAAAGTCCAGACCATGGGCATCTTCCCGTCGGGCGGATTCCGGGGACTGAACAACAACATCAAGCAGATCAAGGTGCCCGCAGATCTCAAAGGCATCAAGATCCGCACGACCAAGAGCCCGGCTGAGTTCAGCATCATCGATTCATGGGGCGCCATCGCGACGCCTTACGATTGGGCGCAGATGTGGGAAGGCCTGCAGAACAAAGTGGTCAACGGCATGTACATCCCCTGGCCCTGGCTCTATCAGGTCAAAATGTACGAGGTCATCACCCACTTCACCAAGACGGGCGGCCTGTGGGGCGGCAACGTGATGGTCATGGACCGCGCACGTTACCTGGACCTGCCGAAGGATATACGAGACGCCACAGATGCCGTCGGCAAGCACATGACGGAAGTCATCTTCGAGGCCGACAAGGCATGGGAGAAGAGCTCATGGACCGAGCTCAAGGCTCAGGGCGTGAACATGTATGAGCCCACCGCCACTGAAATGGCTCTGTGGCAGGAAGGCTCAGTCAACGCCTGGAAGAAGCTGAAGGGCACTTTCGATCCCAAGGACGCCGAGCGTACGCTTGCCGACCAGGGGATGAATGACATTATCGCCAAGATGAAGAAGGCGGGTGTCCTCTAGGTACTTGACGTAACCAAATAGCCTCGGTACGGGAGGTGCGCAGCGTGCGCACCTCCCGTTTTCTTTTCCGCCCCTGACGCCCCCGGGGCCTTTCAAAGAAGCTGTACAGCCTCAAAGAAGCAGGCGGGCTCGCGGGACGATGGGACGCGACAACGGAAAGGTTGACAAATGGCTCTAATCATCGATCGTGAACTGACGAGTTATGACGTCAAGGATCACATTGCGCGTATCACACTGAAGCGCCCGGAGAAGCGGAATGCATTGACCCGCCAGATGCGCAAGGAAATCCAAAACGCGCTGTTCGATATCAAGACGAACCCGGATATCTGGCTTGCGATCATCGATGCCGAGGGCGACGTATTTTGCGCCGGCAAGGATTTGCTGGAAGTTGTCGATCCGGCTGCCGACGACGGCACCGTCTATTCGAACGACGAGCTGTTCGTCTACATGCGCACGGTCTACAAGCCAATCGTCCTGGCCATGCAGGGCGCCTGTCTGGCGCAGGGTGCGGGCTTCGCGCTCAGTTCAGACATCGTAATTATGACCGAAAAGGCGAACATCGGCTGGCCGCAGGTAAAGCGCGGCATTTCCTCCGTTTCGGGTCCGACGCAAGGCGTGCATGCCATGCCCTGGACGGCGGCCATGGGAGTTCTTTTGCGGGGAGGCCAAATCTATGCAGAGGAGGCTTACCGCCTTGGTCTTTGCAATGAGGTCGTCGAGCAGGACAAGGACAAGCTCATGGCGGCTGCCGAGCGTTGGGCGAGCGAAATCCTTGTGAACGCCCCGCTCGCGGTTCAGGCCATCAAGGAATCTTCACGACGCTGTCTGGAACTGCCCTTGGAAGCACGCCTCCGGCTTGCACGCCAGGTGGCAGACAAAGTCCTCGAAAGCGATGATGCCAAGGAAGGAATCGCAGCCTTCAAGGAGAAGCGCGCGCCTGTCTGGAAGGGCAAGTAGCTCAACGAATTTTCGAGACCCAAAATAATTCAGTGACGCCCGTGACTGCTCCCCTAGAAGATTCAGCCGATCTGCCGCCGCTGGCCGGATTCCGCGTGGTCGATCTGACCCAGGTCATCGCAGGCCCTTACGCGACACTCATGCTTGCCGACCTCGGTGCCGAGGTCCTCAAGATCGAGCGGCCCGGCCAAGGAGACGACCTTCGTTCCGTCGGCCGTTATCCCGGACGCGAAGAGCACCAAGATTACTTCTACGCCAACAACCGCTCCAAGAAGAGCATCGCCCTCAATCTCAAGGATCCCGACGACCGGGCGACCGGGCAGGAACTTGCCAGGATCGCCGATATCGTGGTCGAAAATTTCTCGCCTGGGACAGCCCACCGCCTGGGAATGGGGTGGGAGGACCTGCAGCCGCTCAACCCCAAGCTGGTCTACTGCAGCCTTGCAGGATTCGGCCAGACCGGACCATCTCGGGACCGCTACGCGCTCGACCCCATGATCCAGGCGATCACCGGCCTCATGACCGTCAACGGTGAACCCGATGATCCGCCGACCATGGTGGGCGCACCCCTGTCGGACGTCATGGCCGGCATGTTCGCCGCATTTTCCATCGTCAGCGCCTTGCATGCGGTCGGTCGGAGCGGCAAGGGTCGGCACATAGACGTATCCATGCAAGACGCGACGCTTTCCGCCCTGGGTCCACGCATGGGAGAACCGCTTCAAGCCGGTCTTAATCCGGGACGGCATGGAAGCCAGAATCCGTTGAGGGTGCCCGCCAACACATACAAAACCAAGGACGGCATCTACCTCTCGCTCATCGTCCAGAACGACCGGCACTGGCCCCGATTCTGTCAGGCCATGGGCTTAGACGATCTGAAGGGCGATCCCGCTTACGCCAATGGCGCAGGCCGGGTGGCCGCGCGCGAGCTGCTCGATGGCCGCACGGCGGAGCGCGTGGCCAGCCTCACCTACGATGAGTGCGTGGAGGTCCTGGAACGTGAGCGGCTACCCTACGCCCGCGTAAACACTTACCTCGAAGCACTTGAAGACGAGCAGGTGAGCTTCCGTGGACTGGTCCGGACCTTGGACCATCCAACGTCGGGCAAGATTCGCGTCGTCGGCCCGCCTTGGCTCATGTCAGGCGAACAGGCGGAAATGAAACCGCCGCCCCTGCTCGGCCAACACACCGAAGAAGTCCTGCGGAAATGGCTCGGCTGGGATAAGGATGCGATAGATCAGTACCAGATCAAAACCGCCGAATAGGGCGATACATCGTCCTCGGCTGAGGCAAGGCATATCAAATTTTCGAATGGCACTTGGAATTCCCATGCCAAGCGTGTTGAAATACTCTTTACTGGCCAATGAATTGGAAACGGCAGGCGGCGTTTGGCGGCGTGCATGGGATGCATGACGATAGTCCGGTCCCGAGAACCGAAACACTTAAGGGAGGAAATTCACGATGCGCCACGCTCAAATACTCATCGCTGCCGTTCTGGTTGCCTTCTTCGTGAACCCCGTCAGCGCAAATGAATATGCCGACGCCATCAAGAAGCACGCCGAGACCGTCAAGAGTTGGCTGTCCGATGACGCGATTCAAACAACGTTACAGACCAGCAACGACAAATATTCCGGCGAGCATAAACGGTCCCTCATGGTGCTCGACAGGAAATGGAAAAAAGAACAGGACAAAGACTCTCAACCCATCATTTCCGCCGTGATGGGTAACGTTCTTTCAGCTTATCTCAAGAAGAAGAAAGAGGAGAGCCAAGGCCTCTACGCCGAAATCATCGTCCTGAATGAAAGGGGCCTCAGCGCCGGACAGAGCAACGTGACCGAGGACTACTGGTACGGTCAGAAGGACATCTGGAAGGAGACCTTCCGCAAGGGCACGAAGTCCATCCTCATCGGCGAGGTCGAAAAAGACGAGTCCAGCCAGAAACCCCAAAGCCGGCTGAGCCTTCCGGTTCCGCACCCCGGCGGCAAGTACAACGTCGGCTCCATCAGCATCCGTTTGAACGTCGAGATGCTTCCTAAATAGCGGGACAGCAGCAAGGCATCCCCCGGGAGATAAATGGGGTCTGACACCTTTGAAATTTGAATGATTACAGGGGTGGCGTTCGCGTGTGCCAGTCGGTTGCTGATTGGTAAGCGTCGGCGAGACGGAGCAGCGTGGCTTCATCGAACGGCCGCCCAATGATCTGGAATCCGACCGGAAGACCCTGCTCGGTGAAGCCGCAGGGAACCGACAATGCAGGAAGTCCGAGGTAGCTGACCCAGCGCGTGCAGCGCGTGATGGCATTGATGATTCGAGGAGCGTCCGCCGAGCGCGTGATGTTGGCCTCTTCGATACGCGGCACCGGGATCGACGTCACGGGTGTGAACAACACGTCGGCACGGGTGAACACGGCGTCATCGAATTCGGCCATAAATCGCGGGCGCAGGCGCTGCGCCTGGATGTAGCGGGTCGCCGGAATAAAGAAACCCGCCTCCATCCGAGCTCGAACGGAGATCGAATAATCCTCCGGCCGCGTGCGAATCCATTCGTCGTGCAAGGCCGCAGCCTCGCTTTTGTTGATCACATTGGTGAGGTCGTAGGTCCGTTCAGGATCCGGAATTTCCAGCTCGACAATCTCGCATCCCAAATGCCGGAGTGTATCGAGAGACGCATCGAGCGCGGGCTTCAACCGAGGATCGACATCCGGATAGAGATGGTTCGTGGGCACCGCGACCTTCAAGCCGTGGAGTTCACCGCTAAGACTCTCAAGATAGTCAGGAACCGGGTCCGAAGTGGTCGTTGGATCATGTTCGTCGAAACCGGCAATAGCTTGCAGAAGGATAGCGACATCCTGCGCCGTTCGCGCCAGCGGACCGAAGCAATCGAGAGTCCAGCACCGCGGCAATCCGCCGTGGCGGCTGACAAGTCCGTAGGTCGGCTTGAGCCCGACGACACCGCACATGCCCGCGGGCAGACGGCAGGACCCACCGGTGTCCGAACCTAGCGCGCCGAAACAGGCCCGCGCGGCAAGCACCGCCCCCGACCCACTCGACGAGCCACCAGACACGTGATCCGTGTTCCAAGGATTACGGATCTGGCCGAAATGGTCGTTCTGACCCACGGGACCGGTCGCAAATTCGGCCATGTTGAGACTGCCGAGATAGATGGCACCAGCTGTCGACAAACGATCCATGACCGTCGAAGTAAAATCGGGCGTGTAGTCACGAAAGATCTTGGAGCCGAATGTGTTGACCTTGCCCGCCCGGTAGAACATGTCCTTGTGGGCCAGAGGGATGCCATGCAGGGGCCCGCGACGCTCGCCACGGGTGATTTCAGCATCCGCCTGTGCGGCCGCCTTCAACGCGTCCTCGGACTCGATCGAGATGAAGCAGTTGACGGCAGGCTGTACGTCCGCCGCCCGGTCGAGGCAGGCCTGAACGAGTTCAACCGATGAAACGGTTCCGGCTTGCAGGGCGTGTGAGGCCTCGGCCAACGTCATGTCGATCAGTCGACCCGTCATGCTGGTTCACCATCGGTTTCCGGCGGACGGCAGCGGTGCCATTCCGTGCGCGACTGATAGGCGCGTCCCAGATTCAGGAGCAGGCTCTCATCGAAGGGCCGCGCGACCAACTGAAAACCGATAGGCAGGGCATCGGGCGTGAAGCCACAAGGCACGGACATTGCCGGCAAGCCCAGGTAGTTCGCCCACACGGTGCACTTCGTGGTCTCGAAGATGACTTCGGGTGCCTGCTCCGAGGTGAAATTCTGGGCACTGTCGAAATCGAGGACGGGCATGGTAATGGTCGGCGTGAAGACAGCGTCCACCGAGCCGTACACCTCGGACACGAACGATTCAGTGATCTTGGGGCGCAGGCGCAAGGCCTGCAGGTACCGCGTTGCCGGAATATGGCGCCCCTGCTGCAACCGCCACACAACAGCTTCGGCGTATTGTTCAGGTATCTCCCGGGTCCATTCATCGTGGATCGCGGTCGCCTCGGCGAGTAAGACCGTACCTGACAGCGCCCCGATCTGCCTGAGATCCGGAAAGTCGATCTCCACGACCTCGCAGCCCAGCGCACGAAACTCATCGAGAGCCGCGTCGAGCGCAGGCTGAAGGGCCGGCTCCGCCTGGAATATGGCTTCGCGCGTTGGCACGCCGATCCGGCACCCAAGAACATCCGGCGCAGCGTGCCGGTCGACGGCGAATTCAGGTGTGCCGAATGTTGCCGGATCCCGTTCATCTTCTCCCGCGATCGCCTCGAGCAGGAGTCCAGCGTCCTCGACGTTTTGTGCGTACACGCCGAAAACGTCGAGAGACCAGGCCCGAGGCATGCCGCCGTGGCGGCTGACCAATCCGTATGTAGGTTTGATGCCAACGACACCGCACATGGAGGCCGGCAGGCGGCAGGATCCGCCGGTATCGGATGCGATCGATCCATAGATGAGCCGGGCCGCTACCGCGGTACCCGTGCCGCTCGACGACCCACCCGGAATGTGATCGGTATTCCAAGGATTTCGGCAGTATCCCAAATGTTCGTGAGCACCCGTGTGACCCACGGCAAACTCGGTCATGTGGAGAGGGCCGAGGTCTATCGCCCCGCCGGCATCGATTCGCGCCATGACCTGCGAAGTTTCATCGGCCATATAGTCCTTACAGATCTTGGAGCCAAATCCGCTAACCTCGCCGGCCCGGTAGAACATATCCTTGTGGGCCAGCGGCACGCCGTGCAGCGGGCCGCGCCAAGTCCCGTCCGCAAACTCCTGGTCCGCCCGCTCGGCCGCAGCGAGGGCACCTTCGGCATTGATTGATGCAAAGCAATTGAGACGCGGTTGCTGACGGTCAATTCGTTCGAGACAGGCGCGGGTCACGTCAACGGATGAGACGCCTCCCCGGCGAATAGCCTCGGACACATCGATCAACGTCGCGTCTACAAGGTCGTCAATCACGGCATTGGGTCTCGGAATATTGTTTGGGGATTCCAACCACGGACCAAGTTCATTCAACCCGCATCCTGTCCCTCTCTCATAGTTGGGAGAAAGGACGCTAGATTGACGGATACGCGATGCGGGAACATTTGACCGGGTTCCGCTCTAGCGACGCAGTTTGCGTAGCGTGGCAGTGAAGACTGTTGGGTCGTCGTTGAGATCGATCGACTTGGCAGCTTCTGCGGTCGCCGTGTTAAGTCGATCAACTTCCTGCGCCAGTTCCTCGGCGCGCTCGGCGGTGAGCTTGAGACCGTGTTTCTGCTCGGCCTCTTCCTGAATGAGCTTGCCCTGGATCTTCATACCTTATTTCCTCTCCGACCTCGTGGTGGTCTCGCGGCTTTCACGTCGCCTGTGCTTCAGTGAACCAGTCGCAGATCTCACCGCCAGTCATGAATATCACGTCATCGCGGGCGAGTAGTGCGTCGAGCATCTTCGCCACGAAGCCGATGCGGTGCAGGACGCCCATGACATGTTCATGGAAGGGCAGCGTGATAACGCGCGGCCCGGCGTCGAGACCGGCATCGATGGCGTCCAGGCAGTGCATCAAGCGGTCGTACTGCTCTGACGACGTGTGCCGGTCCACGACGTAGATCATGCTGTCGTTGAGATCGACGGTATAGGGTACTGCGATCAGAGGCCCATGCCGAGTTTCCATCCAGCACGGCAAGTCGTCGAGCATCCATTCCGAGACGTAGTCATAGCCGGCTGCCTTCAAGATATCCGGCGTGTCAAAAGTCTCGCGAAAACCGGGTCCGATCCAGCCGCGTGGCGGGGTTCCTGAAAACGCCTTGATCTTGTCCCGGGACTCGGCAATGACCTCGGCCTCGGTTTCGGCTGTCAGTCCCTTTTGATGGATGCAATGGCCCTGGAATTCCCAATCTGCTTTCAAACATGCCTCGGCGACTTCGGGGTATAGATCGATGATGCCGGCACTCATACAGGCGTTCGCCCGAATCCCACGATCCTCCAGAACCTTCAGAAGGCGCGGAAACCCGCAGCGCAATCCGTATTCCTTCCAGGAGTAATTGGCGACATCGGGTAGATGGTCCTGTCCGTGGGTGCCGGAAACGATCTTGCGCGGCACCGGTTCGTCAAACGGCCAGTATTCGACAGCCACCGTGATCTGGATGATCGTCGGCTTGCCGTCGGGCGGGGACAGCTGCGGTCGATTCGTCGACAACTGGAACGGAATTCTCGGGTTGGACATTTGCTTTCCCCGTTACGAAATCACCATCAATCCCGCCACAATCCCCAAGGCAATACCCTTTGCAATCTGCGGCGCGCTCAGCACCATGGTAGGTGGCGGATGAAAGAGCTGCAATGCGGCACCGAGGCTGCTGCACGTCGAGCCACGCCACCGTTTGCACCGAGCCGGGTTTCGGGGTAAACAGCCGCATCCCGATTCCTTAATTTCGCGAGACGAAATAGCCAGATGGTCACGATTCCCGAGACGATGAACTGTATTGAAATCCCGGAACCCGGCGGGCCCGAGGCACTCAAGCTCGGCACTCGACCGGTGCCTCAGCCGGAACACGGGGAGATCCTCGTCAAGGTGTCGTCGGCCGGGGTCAATCGGCCAGATGTCATGCAGCGCCAAGGTGGCTATCCCGCGCCCCCGGGTGCCTCAGATATCCCAGGTCTGGAAATTGCCGGAACCGTCGTCAAACTCGGCGATGGCGTTTCCGAGTGGAAGGAAGGTGACAAGGTCTGTGCGCTCGTGACCGGCGGCGGATATGCGGAATATTGCCCCGCACCCGCGCCGCAAGCCCTCCCCGTGCCATCGGGCGTCAGCGTGGAGCACGCCGGCGCACTTCCCGAGACGTTTTTCACGGTCTGGACCAACGTATTCGATCGGGCCGGCCTTCAAGCGGGCGAGAAGTTCCTCGTCCATGGCGGCTCTTCGGGCATCGGCACGACCGCAATCCAGATTGCCAAGGAACTTGGCGCACGGGTCTTTGCGACGGCGGGATCGAAAGAAAAATGTGACGTCTGCGAAGAGCTCGGGGCTGAGCGCGCGATCAATTATCGGGAAGAAGACTTTCTCGAAGCCCTGAAGGAATCGACCGGCGGGATCGACGTCATCCTCGACATGGTGGGCGGCGACTACGTCCAAAAGAACATCTCGCTGCTGCGGCCTGAAGGACGCCTCGTACACATCGCGTTCCTCGGCGGACACAAGGTCGAGATTAACCTGATGTCGACCATGCTCAAGCGGCTGTCGATCCTCGGATCGACGTTGCGGTCCCGGAGTATCGAGAACAAGGCGGCGATCGCAGCGGCGCTCCAAGAAAGGGTCTGGCCTTTAATAGAGAGCGGGCGCATCAAGCCGGTGGTCGATTCGACGTTTGCGCTCGCAGACGCCGTCAAAGCGCACGAACGGATCGAGCAAGGGGATCACATTGGGAAGATCATCCTGACGATGTGATTTGAAGCTTTGAGAGACATGCTTTGTTGGGGTGAGGGACGTCGCACGCCTTACCCAATCTGTTGGAATAGGATGCGGGCGTCTCGCCCGCCGTGCCGGAGGGTTTTGAAGTGACGAATGTGAGCTATCTGTTCACCAGCGAATCGGTTTCCGAGGGGCATCCAGACAAGGTCTGTGACCGTATCTCGGATGCCATCGTCGATGCCTTCATGACTGCGGATCCGAACAGCCGCTGCGGCGTCGAGACCATGGCGACGACGAACCAGATCGTCCTGGCGGGCGAAGTCCGGGGACCGGCGTCGGTTACGCGCGACCACATGGTCGAACTCGCACGCAACTGTGTCCGTGAGATCGGATACGAGCAGGAAGGATTCCATTGGGAGAAAGCCAAGGTTTGCAACCTTATCCACGAACAATCGACCGATATCGCGCAAGGTGTGGACGCCAACGGCAACAAGGACGAAGGGGCCGGTGACCAGGGCATGATGTTCGGTTTTGCCTGCCGAGAGACCGACGAACTGATGCCGGCGCCGATCTATTACTCGCATAAGATTCTGCAGGCCATGGCCACGGCGCGGCACGCCGGCAAGGAACCCCTGTTGGGCCCCGATTCCAAAAGCCAGGTGACGCTGCAATACGAGAACGACATGCCGGTTCGGGCGACCAGCATCGTGGTCTCGACCCAGCACAGCGGAGACATCGATCAGGACGAGGTGCGGGAGATCGTCCGCCCCTATGTCATGGATACGCTGCCCGATGGCTGGATGTGCGAGGAGGACCAATTCTACGTCAATCCGACCGGCCGCTTCGTCATCGGCGGCCCCGACAGCGACTGCGGACTGACGGGCCGCAAGATCATCGTCGACACCTATGGCGGCGCAGCCCTGCACGGCGGTGGCGCGTTCTCGGGCAAGGACCCGAGCAAGGTCGACCGCTCGGGCGCATACGCGGGCCGCTATCTTGCCAAAAATGTCGTGGGTGCGGGACTGGCCGACCGCTGCGGTATCCAAGTCGCCTACGCCATCGGTGTGGCACAGCCGCTGGCCGTCTACGTCGACCTGTACGGCACCGGCAAGGTCGATCAGACCAAACTCGAAGCGGCACTGGCCGAGGTCATGGACCTGAGTCCGAGGGGCATTCGGGAACAGCTCGAACTCGACAACGCGATCTATGAGCGTACCGCCGCTTACGGTCACTTCGGCCGTCCCCCGGAACCCGATGGCGGGTTCTCCTGGGAGCGTCTCGACCTGGTTGACAGCCTCAAGTCAGCCCTGACCTAAAACCTCTCGAAACCGGCACAGATCATCCGGGACACAGTTCCGGCGATGGCGGTCATTTTGATATCTCGCCTGCTCTAATTCGGGCACCAATTCGCACAATTCGTACCGAGTCACGGACGATATAGCGTCGTGTGCCACAAATACCATCTATGCGTGCAAATTAATACAATATTTCTTCCTTAGATAAATGGTGTCAAACACCATTTTCCAGCCGCCGGTTTGCGAAAGAGTGTCAGACACCATTTTCTGAGTAGTGACGGAGGACGGGTGACCCCATCGGAGCAGCGCGGGCAATTCGTTTCTGGTAAAATATCTCACGCATCAGGTAGTAGGAGATCAGCATGACCGATCTGGAGACGTTTACGACGAACGGGCACGAAATTCCCATCATCACGATGAAGGGTTCGCCGCGAGATTGCGGCATTCAGTACGGACGCGCCGTCGGCCACCTGATCCGCGGATCGCTGAAGGCCTATCTCGAGACATTCCGGCTGCTCCACGGCCTCGACCAGGAGGCGATCTTCGATCTGGCACGCAAGTTCGAGCCGATGATCGCCGAGTTCGACCCCGCCACCCTCGAGGAGATCAAGGGAATTGCAGAAGGCGCCGAAGCGCCCCTGGAAGCGCTCCTGACGATCAACGCACGCAACGAGTTGGTGCACGGCCTGAAGGCGCAGCTCGACGACGGCTGCACCTCCTTTATCGTGTTTGGTGACGCCACCGCCGACGGTCATACCTATGTCGGCCAGAACTGGGACTGGAACCCGGCCATGAAGCCGAATGCCGTCGTCCTCGATATCCGGCGCGACGGCGACCCCCACATCCTGACGCTGACCGAAGCAGGCCTGGTCGGCAAGCACGGTCTCAACGAGGACGGGATCGGCCTGTGCAACAACTTCATGCTGTCCGACAAGCGGCGCTTCGGCCTTCCGGTGCACGTCACCCGGCGCAAGGTGCTGACCGCACGCATCCTTAGTGACGCGATCGGCGCCGTGCTTAACTCGGAGCGGGCGTTGGCCGCCAACTACATGTTGGGTCATGCCGACGGAGCCGGCGTCGCACTTGAGGCGTGGCCAGAGGGCCTCGACGTCATTCACGCCAAGGAGGGCCTGCTCACCCACGCTAACCACTTCCAGATCACCCGGGCCGGCCGCGAGGACATCGGGCGCAACATCTTCCCGGACACCCTACTCCGCGACGCCCGACTGCAAGATTTGTTGAGTGCACAGCTCGGTCGTATCGACCTCAGCGTGCTGGCTGTCGGCATGAGCGATCACTTCAACCATCCGGACTCGATATGCCGGCACCCGAATCCCAATTCCGAAGAGGGAAAGGGTATCGAGACCCTCGGCTGCATCATCATGGATCTGACTGATCGGGTACTGCACTATTGCTCGGGTCCGCCTTGCGAGGGAGACTTCGCTGCGATCCATATGGATCGCAAACCCGGCCAGATCGCTATCGGCAATTACCGAAAGGCGGCCTAGAGCGAACTGCAATTCCAAACGAAGGGGAAAAAACACCCCTCCCGGCCACCCCCTGCAAGGGGGAGGAGAAACAGCGTAGATTACGTAGCGGCGCGGCTAGTGAGGAAGCGTTCGTAGCGGCTCACGCCGGCCAGAGCCCGCGCGACTTCCGGCATTTCATCAAACACAGGAATACCCAGCGCCAACGCCCGGGCACGGTCCTCGCGTTTACGCTCGTCCGCCGCCACCGAACCATCTGAGCGCAGGACCAGGGCGAAGTGGACGTGCGCCCCCATCCGGGACTGAACCTTCAAGGTGTTCTCGATGAGTTTCTCGAGGGTGTTGAAGCGCTGGTCCGCCGAACCGATGAACGAGGCGATATTGAGGTGCATGACAAGCGCATCGGCGCTTCCCGACTCGTAAACGGCCTCGAGTATCTTTTCCACGACCTCCGCCCCTTCGACACGCAACGTCGAACGCGGCGTATCAATGGGGTTATTGATGCTGGTTCCAGGCGGCAGGTTGAGATCGTCCAGCGGCTTTCGTGCCTCGTCCGTAAAGGCTGGCACCGAAAGTCCTACCGCAGAGAAGATGTCACTCGCCATGACGCTGATGCCGCCGCCATTCCCGAACAGAACAATATTTTCGGTCGGCTTCCCGGCCCGCGGCGTCAACATCTGAAAGGCGAGTAGTATGTCCACGTACTCGTCGAGCGTTTCGGCGTACACGATCCCCAATTGCTGAGCCGCCGCCTGCCAGATGCGTTCGTCGCTGGCCATGGCCCCGGTGTGGGAGAACGAGGCGCGCTGGCCCTGCTGACTTCGCCCGCCGCGCAACAAGACCACCGGTTTTGCACCGCCCGCCGCGCGTAGAATGTCGAAGAAGCGGCGGCCGTCCTTAATGTCTTCGAGATAGAGTCCGATGACCTTGGTTTCGGGATCGGCGAGATAGAACTCCAGGAGGTCGTTAGGGCCGATATCGGCGCTGTTTCCGACACTGACGAGACTACTGAAACGGACACCGCGTTCGTTTCCCCGGCGGATCATGTTAGTTCCCAGGCCGCCGCTCTGGGTCACGATGCCGACGGGACCCGACTCCGCCGAAACACCGCCCACCCATGTGAGATGACCCTTCGGGCAATAGATGCCGATGCAATTGGGACCGACCAGGCGCGAGCCTCCGGCACGGGCAGCGGCGACAATTTCGCCCTCCAGCTCCTTGCCGGCGACAGTCTCGCCAAAGCCGCTGGACGACACCTGAGCAAAGCGTACTTTCCCTTGGGCTTCGGAGAGAAGTTTGGAGATTGAGGCCGCCGCTATTGAGATATAGGCGTAGTCCACGGTTTCAGGCAGGTCGGCGAAGGTTCGATAGGCGCGCAAACCCTCGACCTCGTCCGCCGAAGGATGGATCGGATAGATCTTGCCTTCGAACCCGAAATTTCGGACGTGATTGATGATCTCGTTACCGAGCGTGACACTGGACGCTGAAGCTCCCGCGACCGCGATCGCCCGTGGTTCGATCAGAGGCCTGAACCGATCAACTACTTCCTGGTTTGACAACGCATCGCTCATTGCTGGGGTTCCATCATTCTCACCGCGGTTGGCTCGATTGAGGCGCACAATAAGGCCCGGGACAGCGAGCGGCAATTGCCAGATGGGTCGGGATCGAGCAGCATTGAAACTGGCACCCCGGTTGGCGGAAAAATATGCCTGCACACAAAACACCAAGGGTTTCGGAACACGCTATAGGAACTCGAGGGCGGCTGGTGAGATGAGGACGCCGAAGCGTTCGCACCAGACGACGACACTAGGGTAGTTCACGAGGTCGACGCCGGCAGGTATGGGAAACACCTGGCTCCCTTTGAAAGCGCGCAGCCGACCCAGGTCGATATACATTGACGCGGCAACTTCGTCATCGGGCGTGACGGGTGTCTTGGGCACCAGATAGACGTGAAATTTCGGCCTCTGTCCGACCTCGAAATCCTGCTCCAGATGGACGACGTCCTGATAGACGGTGACGGCACCCTTGCCATAGTGAACCGGATCGGAGGGGTTAGCGTGGATAAAGGTCCCCTTGGCCACAACCATCCTGGACTCCAGGTCCCGGACCTCTTCGGCGGCCACGATGTCGGCCAGGAATATGTACGGATAGGCGAAGATACCGATAACAAAGCCTAAACCGCTGCCGATCAACCCGCCAACGATGACACCCAAGATCGCTGCTCGCATAACGTCGCCCCCCGGCTGGTTAAGCTCGAAGAGATAGACTGGCTTAAAACAATGCGTTTCGCCAACGGTGGCTTTCTCCTTCTGAATGACTCCCAGCGGATGGATTTCAACGCTCACCTCGTCCCTCTCCCTGAATAGGGAGACGTGAATCAAGCGGTCAGATTTCTCAAATAGGCTTGACCTTTCGGGCAAAGCAGGCCATCGGTCACCCGTGAATTACGAACAGAATATCGACGGATGCCTGGCGGGCGTGATCGGCGAGTACGGACTAACCGACGCCGAACTCGCGCCGTTCCTAGACGACGCGAGCATGGCAATCTCAGACCTGCGTGCGGACACTTCCGCGGGTACCGCCGACATCCTCGCCCTGCCGGCGCGGCGGGATGACATTGCGGCCTTCGCGCCACTTGCTGAGGAGATGCGCGCACGCTTCGAAACCGTGATCGTGCTCGGTGTGGGGGGATCAAGTCTCGGCGGACGGTCCGTCACCCAACTGAAATTAGACGAAGGAAATGCCACTGATCGCCGCAAGCTAGAAATCCGCTTTATCGACAACCTCGATCCTGCGGTGATGGCAATGACGCTGAAGTCGATAGACTTCTCGCGTACCGGCTGGCTGGTGATCTCGAAATCCGGCAGAACCGCGGAAATCTTGGCACAGTACCTTGTGTGTCATGATGCGGTGCGGACAGTATTGGGCCGCGATGCCGCCAACCAATTCGTGGTCGTCACCGATCCGACCGATAACCCCTTGCGACGCCTGGCAGTCGAAGGTGGCCACAGGATCATCGACCATGATCCAGGTGTGGGCGGGCGATTCTCCGTGCTTTCAGTGGTGGGCTTGCTTCCAGCGGCGATTGCCGGACTGGATCCGGCGGCAATCCGCACCGGCGCCGCCGGGGTGCTGGAGCAAGCCTTCGGGTTCTCATCGCCCGACCCGTGTCCCGCGGCCCAAGGGGCAGCCCTTTCCCTGGGGCTAGCCAGTCGTCGCGGAGCCGCCATGCATGTGCTCATGCCCTATGGCAATTCCCTGGAACCGTTTGCTGCCTGGTACGTCCAGTTGTGGGCGGAAAGTCTGGGCAAGAACGGCAAAGGTACGACACCTGTGCGGGCGCTCGGCCCCATGGATCAGCACAGCCAGTTACAGCTCTATTTGGATGGTCCAAGGGACAAGATGTTCACAATCATCACGACCGCTGTGCAGGACACGGGTCCCAAAATTCCGGACCTGAGCCTCCCCGATGATGAAATCGAATACCTGGCCGGCGCCAGAATCGGCGATCTGGTCGCGGCCCAGCAGCAAGCGACAACAGAGGCCTTGATCCGGCGCGGCCGACCGACACGGGTCATCAGCCTTGGTCAAATCGACGAAGCGGCAATGGGCGCGCTTTATATGCATTTCATCCTGGAGACGATCGTCGCCGCGCGAATGCTCGGTGTCGATCCGTTCGATCAACCGGCTGTCGATGAAGGAAAAACCCTGATGAAGTCGTACCTCGACCGACGTTAGGCCAGACCCCAAACAATGTAGGATGCACTACAGGATCAAATAGATGAGGCCAGCCTCAACGCTGCTCACGATCAGAATTGTCAGCACGCATGCTCCTGAAATCCTGACCACCTGTCGTTGCATGCACCGCCGGCGCGACCGGAGCAAATCCCGGTTCACATCAACATCTCTGAAAAGTTTTATACGAGACTGAAGCATCACTTGGCGTCCTTGTTTTTTCGTCGGGTGAAAGAAGCAAGAATCGTTTGTTGGCGCCTTTATCGGGTTCGGGCCATGTTCAGTGGGATCACATTCGATACCCAATGACTTCTTCGCCATAGAAGGACCAGGATGGCAATCAGGATGGGAGGGTCGCGCAACATGCGGCGCAACGTCTCTTGCTACGATTGGGTCATGGCTCTCACTCCCTGTTGATCGATGTCACAATCCAAAAGACACTTGTCTCTCGTCACATTTCGAAGCCGTCACCGTAGGTGCTTTTCGTGGCCTAGGGATGATCACTAGGTCGGTTCGCCGATCAACTGCTCTTTGCCATGCCAATTCTCGCCGCTGGCCACAACACAACTGCGCCCTCTCGCGTCGGACGCGAGCAGAGTCCACGATCCTTCGTCACTGACGAACAGCTCAAGCATGCGCTTGCCGTTCTCCGCGAGCCCTCGTCCAGCAACCTGTTCTTCGAACTGTTTCTCAAGCTGAGATACGGCTGATCCGTGGGGCGCACAGAATTGCTGGGCACTAGCCGCCTGCAAACCAAACCAGAGGACCGCTGTCGCGATGATGAAGGTGTGAAATTTGAGTTTCATCGTCTTGTCCTTTTTTCCATCAGAGCGGTTCGGTGCCGGCCTTTTAGGCCGCGGCCTCGCGACCCAACGTCACATGCGGAAAATCGATGTCGGTTTCCGCGACGTGGTTAAAATAATTTCTGAAGATCGTCGTCGCGACCGTCGCAACGATCTCGGTGATTGCCGCATCTGTCAGGCCGGCATCACGCGCCTCTTTGACTTCCAGGTCGTTGACCCAGCCCCGCTTTTCGACGATAGCCCGGCCAAACTTCAGGATTGCCGCCACCTTTGGATCCGACGATCGACCCAGCAGGTTCTCGCGAGCTTCATCGTCTATGAGTCCCAGCATCTTCCCGATCGCAGTGTGGGCGGACACACAATACTCACAACCATTCGCGTGTGACGTGGCCAAAGCAATTGATTCACGGGTCTTGGCGTCGAAATGCCGGCGTCCATGGCACTTCCGCTGCAGAACGCCATAGATGTTTTGGCTTACACGCAGTCACTGCCCGCGAAATGATGGACGGGTGATCGACGACGGTTCGTTTGCGGAGCCGAGATTCCGAGGTCACCCTGTTTTCCCTCTCCCGAAGTCGGGAGAGGGCATCCAGTTAGGTCTGGTGCTGCAAACGCCTTAGATCGAGACGATCATGTCGTAGGCGGGCAGGGTCAGGAATTCCGAGAAATTGTCTGAAGTGCTCATTTCGGCGAACAGGTTCGCCGCCATGTCGAAGCGGCTTTGTGCGTAAGATTCTTCGCCAAGTTCTTCGCGGATCGCCGTCATCACAGCTTCCTGCAGGGCGTCAAATAGGGCGCGGTCGATCGCCCGGCCGTCATCGAGTTGCGCACCATGGCGAAGCCACTGCCACACCTGGGTACGAGAAATCTCAGCGGTCGCGGCATCCTCCATAAGGTTGTAGAGCGGCACACAACCCATGCCACGCAGCCAGGCCTCGAGATAGCGGATCCCGACGTTGATGTTCTGGCGCAGACCGGCCTCGGTGATATCTCCCTCGGGAACATCGAGAAGATCGGCCGCGGTTACGTTCACATCCTGCCGTTGGCGGTGGGTCTGGTTGGCCTCTGGCATCAGCCGATCAAAGATCTCTCTTGCGATCGGCACCAGACCGGGATGGGCGACCCAAGTGCCATCGTGGCCATCTTCCGCTTCACGTTCCTTGTCTGCGCGAACCTTCGCGAGTGCCTCTTCGTTGGCCTGCTCATCGTTCCGGATCGGTATCTGCGCCGCCATTCCGCCGATTGCATGAGCACACCGGTGGTGGCACGTCTTGATGGCAAGAAGACTGTAGGACCGCATAAAATGACGGGTCATGGACACTTTTCCGCGGTCGGGCAGCACACAACCGGGGTCATTCCTGAATTTCTTGATGAAGCTGAAGATGTAATCCCAGCGGCCGCAATTCAGACCGGCGGAATGCTCGCGCAGCTCAAAGAGAATCTCGTCCATCTCGAAGGCCGCGACGATGGTTTCGATCAAGACGGTGGCTTTGATGGAGCCGCGAGGAACTCCCAATGCGTCTTGGGCTGCGATGAACACATCGTTCCAAAGCCGTGCCTCAAGATGGCTTTCCAGCTTCGGCAGGTAGAAGTAGGGACCACTGCCCCGTTCGATCAGGTTTCGGGCATTGTGAAAGAAATAGAGACCAAAATCGAACAACGACGCGCACGCCGGCTCACCATCGATCAACACATGCTTTTCCGACAAATGCCAGCCGCGTGGCCGCACGATTAACGTCGCGATTTCGTCAGCCAATTCATAATGGCGGCCACTCTGCGGATCGTCGAAATCGATCGTACGCACATTGGCATCACGCAGATTGAGTTGGCCCTCCAGCAGGTTCGACCAAGTCGGCGTCGTGGCATCCTCGAAGTCAGCCATGAACACGCTGGCGCCCGAGTTGAGCGCGTTGATAATCATCTTGCGATCGACCGGACCAGTGATCTCTACCCGCCGATCCTGCAGGTCCTGGGGCACTGGCGAAACCGACCAACCCCCCTCCCTAATATCTGCGGTTTCGGCAAGGAAGTCGGGTCTGACACCAGTGTCGAATTCAGCTTGTCGGTTGTCCCGCGCGCCCAGTAATTCAAGACGCACCGCATTGAATGCCCGGTGCAGGCTTGCCACGAATCCGAGCGCCTGCGGCGAGACAATTCCGTCGAATCCAGGATCCATTTCGCCCCGAACCTCGACTCCCTTCGCCAGTTCTACAAAGTCCATCACGTTGGCAGCTGTTGCCATTTTACTCCCATTAAAAAAACCGAGCCTCCGCCGACCGACCTGCAAATTAGCAGCATTTTCTGCATACTCAGAAATTGTGATTCGCTAGAAATTCAGCGACCGTATTTAACCGGTTTAGCTTGTCCTACACAAGGGGCCCGACGCCCATTAATCGACGATCATGCCGGCTCAAGCACAGTTTCAGGGACAGGAAGTGTGATCTTGATTTAAGTCCCGCGTTCGGTGTTCCCGGCCTCGATCGTCCCGCCCATGTCCGTGACGATGCCGTAACTGATCGACAATCCCAATCCCGTGCCTTTGCCGATCTCTTTGGTTGTCACGAACGGTTCGAATAGACGAGTGATCACCTCGTCCTTTATTCCGCCACCCGAGTCCTCGACCACAATCTCAACATTACCTTCGGATTTCCGGTCCGCTATCCGAATGTCAATCGACTTCGGCCCCAGGGCAATATCGCGGACCTCGAGCGCGTCGAAGGCATTGGTCAAGATATTGAGCAATACCTGCTCCAGTTGAACTGCGTGGCCCATGACCGATGTACAGCCGTCAGGCAAATCAACCGAAAGGTCGATGGAATGCAGTCGAAGCCGCTCGGTCATGATGGTCAGTGCGCCTTCCACGGCATCCCGGGGATCAATTGGTTGGAGCTCACCGTCGCTCTTACGTCCGAAAATTCGCATGTGATCGATGATCGCGGCGGCGCGCACCGTCTGGCGACTGATGCGCTCCAGCTTGGCATGAACATTGTCAAAATCTCGATCCCCATCGTCAATTCGCTCGAGCGTGCTGTCGGCGGCCATTCTGATGACATTCAACGGTTGATTGAGCTCATGGGCCAGACTCGTGGCCATCTCACCCAGAGTCGCCAGTTTCGCGGACTGAATTAACTGCGTCTGGGCGTGGTTGCGCTCTGTCACATCCGTGAAGACGGAGATGAAACCGCCATCAGGTACCGGAATTGTGCGTGCTTCGAGGACCGTCCCGTCGGTTCGCGCGAGTTCGCGGACCTCGGGTTTGTCGAGTTGGCGGAACCGCTCCATGCGGCTTTGAATGAGTTACCCGGAAACTCCCGGCCCCAATTCACCCATTTCCAAGCTGTATCGTACAATGTCTTCGACCGCTGAAGATCGACTCAATGCCGCCTCGGAGAACTCCAACAAATCTTCGAGCCTGCGGTTGTGAAGCGTAAAATTCAAGTCAGCATCGACCATGGCAATGCCCTGGTCCATCGACTCCAGCGTACGCCCAAGAGTTCGTGTTTGTTCTTCGAGTTGGCGCTCCTGTTGTTTAAGTTCCGTGATATCCGACCGGAAACTGATCGTCCCGCCGTCGGGACTGCGGTACTCGGTGATCCGTACCCACCTGTCCCCGTCGACTTCCTCATCGAGATTGCGCGTGCCCGACCGGTGCAGCTCCATCTGCTCCGCAATCTAGGAGTCCTCGCGACCGACCACATTCGGCACAACACCCAGTTCCGCTGACGCCCGCACGAGAGTCTCATACGTCGTCCCGGGTTTAAGCAGATCACCAAGTTTCGGGAAAAGACTACTGAATGCGCTGTTGCACATGACAAGGCTATCGTCGGCATCGAAGACCGCGATGCCACCGTCCGCAGTATCGATGGTCTGTGTCAGCCGTCGCTCAGCGATCTCGGCACGCTCCGCTGCCAGGATACGGGCAGTCTCATCTATTCCCACGCCGCGATATCCGCGGAATTCCCCGCCTTCAGCGAAGACAGGCCTGCCATGCACCCGGACGAACAAGAGCATGCCGCCCGCGATCTGAACGCTGTAACGCAAGTCGCGAAACGGACGGCGGGCTTGAACATCCGCCAAATGGCCGCGCCAAAAATTATCGGACTCCGGATCTTCCACACCGGCGAGCTCCCATCGCGTCCGGCCGATCAAGGATTCCGGCTCTGCACCTGCCGCCTGGCCGAAATTCTCGGATACGAATGTGAACCGGAAGTTCTCATCCATTTCCCAGAACCAGTCTGACGGAGGCATCCCCGCCGTCTCTGTGCCTCTGAGTCTCTGTGGTTACTCAGCCCGTTCGAAGGATTTGGCGGGGGCGAATATGGGATCGGACAAAGGCAGGGCGCCGAAGGAGGCGGAGAAACGGTCGTCGGACACCTGATTGTACAACGTCGTCCGTTGAATGGGCGTGCGGCCGAGATCACCGATCAGCGCCTCCATGCCTTCGGGCGGCATTTCCTGACCATGCGCCGCTCCGGCTGCCCGGCTGATACTTTCGTTCATGAGCGTGCCGCCGAGATCGTTAGCCCCCGCTTCGAGACAAGCCTTGGCACCCTCGGGGCCCATTTTTACCCATGACGCCTGAATGTTGACGATGTGGGGGTTCAACGCGATGCGGGCGACCGCATGCATAAGGATCGCTTCACGCATGGTGGGACCCCGGCGGGCCCGACCTTTCAGGTAGATCGGCGCCTCCATATGCACAAAAGGCAGAGGAACGAATTCGGTGAAGCCACCAGTTCCCTCCTGCAGATCGCGAACCCGAATCAGATGGCGCGCCCAATTGCGGGACGTCTCGACGTGCCCGAACATGATGGTCGCCGTCGACCGCAGACCAAGCGCGTGGGCAGCTTTCATGACGTCCAGCCACTCCTGAGTGTTTACCTTGTCGGGGCAAATGATCTCTCGAATCTCATCGTCGAGAATTTCGGCCGCTGTCCCCGGCAACGTCCCCAACCCCACATCGATCAGGCGCTCGAGATACGCCGCAACTGGCAGACCCAGAGTGCTCGCCCCCTGCGAGATCTCCAGAGGGGTGAACGCGTGCACATGAATTCCCGGGGCCGCCGCCTTGGCTGTCCGACAAATATCGAGGTAGGTCTGCCCGGTGTAGCCCGGGTGGATCCCACCCTGCATGCAAACCTCGGTCGCCCCGCGCTCCCATGCCTCGGCCGTACGCCGCGCGATCTCATCAAGGTCGACGACGTAAGGCTTACCGCGCAGGCTTTCGCTCAGCTTGCCCTTGGAGAATGCGCAGAACTGGCAGCGATATGAGCAGACGTTCGTATAGTTGATATTCCGGTTTACCGCGTACGTCACGACATCGCCCACGGTTTCCGTGCGGAGCACATCCGCGACCCGGCAAACCTCATCAAATTCCGCCCCGCGGGTTTCAAATAGCCGGACGATCTCATCCTCGGATAAATTCACGCCACTCTGGCCTTGCGCCAGTATCCGGTACAGATCGGGGGCTATGGTGCCGGGCGTACGACTCAATCCCCCGGCGCCGTCTCGGAATTCAGCTCGCGGCGGCTCTGTCGAGCCGGGCGACCAGGGGTCCGTTCTCGCAAGACCGCTGGTATCGATGGCCTGCGTCACGACAGTTCGAAACTGCGGCGCCAACCACCGGTCCACATCCATCGCGTAAGCCGGATAGATTGCCAGGCGCTCAACAAGTTCCTTGCCACCAGACCGCGTTTGCCCGGCCAAGTCGTCGAGGTGAGGCCAGGGCGCTTCGGGGTTCACGAAATCCGGAGTCACAGGCGACACACCACCCCAATCGTTGATGCCGGCCGCTATCAATTGACCTGTGACATCGGGGCTCAAATTTGGAGGTGCCTGGATGTTGGCGCGCGATCCCAAGATCAGTCGAGCCATCGCTACGGTCCAGAGAAGTTCCTCTGCGGAAGGCTCCGGCGCGGCGGCCATTCGCGTGTCTGGTTTGGCCCGGAAATTCTGAACGATGATTTCCTGGAGGTTGCCAAACGCGTCATTCAAGTCGCGCAAGGCCAGCAACGTGTCGACCCGCTCTTCGCGATTTTCACCGATACCGATGAGAAGCCCCGTCGTCATCGGAACCGATTCTTCGCCGGCAAGCTTCAATGTCTCGAGACGTGCGGCCGGTTTCTTGTCCGGTGATCCGAAGTGAGGGCCACCCTTCTCGCACAGCCGGTCGGCCGCACTTTCCAACATCAAGCCTTGTGAGATCGAGACCTCCCGCAAGGCCAAAATATCATCGCGGCTCATCACGCCCGGATTGACATGTGGCAATAGGCCGGTTTCTTCGTAGACGAGCCGCGCGACTTCCGCCAGATAGGACAAGGTCGTGGGATGTCCCAGGTCTTCCAGCGCCTGCCGCGCCGCGCCGTACCGTGCCTCCGGCTTGTCACCAAGCGTAAATAGCGCCTCCTTGCAGCCCGCCTCCGCACCAGCCCTGGCGACAGCGAGAATCTGATTCTGCGACATGTAAGCGCTCACGCCCTTACGTGGAGGCTTGGCAAATGTGCAGTAGTGGCAAACGTCTCGGCAAAGATGAGTCAGCGGGATAAAAATCTTGCGTGAGTACGAGATGACCCCGCCATGGGCCTCATCCCGCAGGGCACCGGCCACCGCCATAAGTTCGGCAAGCGGCACTCTGCTCCCGAGTGCAAGCGCAGTATCACGGTCGAGGCTTGCCCCGAGCCGCGCCTGGTCCAACAAGTCACTCGAATAGGGGGTCACTTGACGCCTCCCGCGGCCACTGGCGGCCGCTCCGATTCTGGCGCCCGGTCGCTGGAATCTCGACCGAAACGATCGCCAACTCCCAGCGCGGCGAGAAATTCCTGCGCGCGGGTCCGAACCCGTTGTCGAAGCAACTCCTCGAGATCGTCCGGCGTGTCTATATCTAGACCGAGGTTTTCCAACTCGACCGTCAACGGTTCGACGCCCGCCTGGCGCGCGGCATCGAGGTGCGGATAGAAACTGTTGTCGCCAAACCTCAAGGTCACGCATCCAGGCGGCGAAAGAGTCACACAATTCGATCCTTGAAAATCGCGGGCAGGAACGATTGTCATCGCTGGCGATTCGCCATGGGCCGCCAAAACCGATCGGATATCTTGCGGCAGCACCAATGGAACGTCTCCCGGAATGGTCAACACGCTATCCACATTTTCGTCCTTAAGGGTCTGACTTGCCGTCATGACGGCAACCGTTTGCCCCTGATTTTCCGCCTCGGTGAGTATTCGTACCCCGAGCCCCGCACACAAGACCTGCGCCTCAGCGTCACGCGTGATCACGGCGATTCCATCAAGCTCCGATACTTCCAACAGGGACCCGAGCACGTCCGCCGCCATGGCCTGCGCCAAGCTATGTCGTTCTTGCGGACTCAGAATTTGCGAAAGGCGTTCCTTCGCGTTCGTGAAGTCCTTGATCGCAACTACGGCCCACATGTTCCGTTCCTAAGGAGAGATATGACGGTCGCCCGTCGGCGGTGATATTTCATGGCAGAATTCAAGCACGTCGCGGGCGAGCATAACCCGATCATCTAGAGAGTCCATCACCGTGTTCGTGGCTATCGTTGCGACCCCAAGTGCCTCCACTTGTGACACAATGTCAGAATCGGTCGCGTCGAGAATAAATCCGTCGATGATGTCCTCATAGTGGTGCGCCACCGCTACCGCTGTGGTGTCGATGTTAAGTTCCCGCATCATCTTGGCGGTTGGTCCCTTGATGGCCTCGCCGCGGACGATCGGCGTCACCGCGACGACAGGGGCCGCACAATCCCGCAGCGCCGAACGAACTCCCGGCAGGGCGAGGATGGGATCGATGCTGATGAACGGATTAGACGGTGCAATAATCACGGCGCGTAATTGCCGGTCGGCAAGTGCACTGAGGAATGCCGGGTTGGGTGCGGCCTTCGCCGCGCCATCGAATTGAAATCCACGAACCCTCGGCGCACAACGGTCACGTACGAAATAGTGCTGGAACGGCAACAATCCAGATTCGGTTTCCACGAGCGTGGCG
>Ga0115002_10002354_pt1 | contig 24786 bp, 17 predicted proteins | sample ArcticOcean_MG_C_8_FD_89576 | JGI IMG/M metagenome (GOLD analysis project Ga0115002, IMG submission 89576) | Marine microbial communities from western Arctic Ocean - ArcticOcean_MG_CB11_86 | ecosystem: Environmental > Aquatic > Marine > Oceanic | place: Arctic Ocean: Canada Basin | collected... | reverse complement strand
TTATCTTCAGCTTTTAATTTAGAGACCACACCCCAACTTTCTAAAATAATAAATAACGCAGACACCATAACCGCAACTTGGATCAGAACAAGGATCCACTGACCTTTACTGATGTAGTCCATTATGTACCAAACGCCAGCCCAGATAGCCATCAATAAAATAAATATCATTGGAGCTATAAGATACCTGGCCGGTCGCCCAAGTTTAAGCAAATATACAGAGAGAATTATTAATGTCATTCCTGCGAGGATCTGATTCGTAGCACCAAATACTGGCCATATCAGCGTTCCGCCGTCTCCAGGGTAATTTCCATTTGATACTCCAAACGCCAACAACAAGCATGCTCCCACAGCCACCATAGTTGATATAATATTATTTTTTAAAGGATTAATCCCGTATATGTTTCCCCATTCTTGGATAATATATCGTGTCAATCTAAGACCTGCGTCCATAGTTGTGCCGGCGAACAAAACCACCATCACAGCCAGCATTGTTTGCGCAAAAGCCAGAGATATCCCCCAACCATTAGAAATCAATAGCGCGCCACCCGAGATAAACCCGCCAGCAGATGGGCCTCCTGTAAAAGTCGGATAAAGCTCATTCCAACCTCCTGCAGCGGTTGCCGCATACAAGGAACCTGTTACAGCCACGATAGTTATCAAAGCTAATGAACCCTCACCTAACGCACCAAGATAACCAACAAACCGCGCATCTTTCTCATTGTTGAGTTGTTTTGCGCTTGTGCCGGAGGAAACGATCCCATGGAACCCAGACAAAGCACCGCAGGCTATGGTAACAAACAGAATCGGCCAGATAGGCGGCGTTCCCTCCGCTACATCATTGAACATAGGAGCAGCTACATCAGGCATGGTAAACAAAACTGCTGAATAGAGAACGATTAAGCCGACCACTAATTGCGCACCATTTATATAGTCACGCGGCTGAAGCAATAACCAAACTGGCAGCATTGACGCAATACCAGCGTAAACATATAGCAAAATGATCCAATTACCTCGCTCTCCAAGCCCAAATATATCTCCTGGCAGAGCCAGCGGCATGATACTTCCGATATAAATCGTAAAATAAAGAATACCTACGCCTATAATCGATATCAGTAAAAGATTAAATTTTTTGCGAATAAGAACACCTACAGCAATTGCGACTGGAATGGCCGCCCAAGCAGGGAAAACTGATTCAGGATAGATGACCATCTCATCTCCGATAATAGTCGCAAACATCGCATTAACTAAAACCAGAAGCAGAAAAATTATTATCATCATAACGGAACGGACCCGCGTCCCTATGATGGTTTCAGAGAGAGCCCCTATTGACTTAGCATCATGTCTATTGCTGGCCCATAAAGCTCCAAAATCATGTACCCCTGCGAAAAAAATCGACCCGAAAGTTACCCATAGAAGAGCTGGGGCCCACCCCCAGTAGACTGCTATAGCCGGGCCAACAATAGGTGCTGCTCCAGCGACAGCTGTAAAATGAGACCCCCAAAGGACAAATTTATTGGTCGGAACGTAATCAACACCATCCTCAAAACGATGGGCGGGCGTTTCGTAATTCGAATCGAGCTGATAAATTTTTTCAGCTATAAATTTTGAATAAACAAACCACCCAAATGTGAAACCAACTAAACCGAATAAGACGATAAAGATCGAGGACATACAGCACTCTCCCGCATTATTATTATAAATTCCAAGCCCAGCATCATAGCAAGTTATTTGCTACGGAGACAATGAATGTCGCCTATTTACGTACTCCCCCTAATACCGTGATGGTAAAACTTATCCAGTGCCCGTGCGCTATTGCCGGTTCGTAGAAAAACAGACCTAATCGTCAACTGAATCCTTTCAGGTTCAGCCTAGCCGCTTGTTAAAAAGCTCTCAGGCAAGTGCGAGACACGGCTGAATTTGGCGAAAAAGCGGTGTTTACACGCCGTAAGGGCAAACTAATTTCGCGTTACGCTGCGCTTTCGAGACCAATAACAGTCATAGATTAGTTGTCGATTTCTATTTCCCCACTCGCACCGTAGCTGGAAATGCTCTCAACCAGAGACCAGCGCCGGAACAATTCATACATTCCCCAGAGTACAGTTACGACAATAACCAGCATCATTCCCCAACGCATGGCGGCGGCGAAAAACAGATAATCAAACACCGGCATCTGCATTTGAAATTGATTGAGCAGCTCTCCTCTCTCCAACATCCAATGCCAGGCACTGTGAGCGAGCAGAGCGGATAATAAAATAGTCCCTGCACGCTCCCGAACGAAGAACCTGAAAAGGATATTCAGCAGGGGAATAACCAGTATGAGGACCAATATTTGCCCAAGTTCGACGCCCACATTGAACGCCAGCAGGGAGGAAAATAAGTGCCCACCAGCAAACTGCAGCGTATCGCTAAACACGAATGAAAAGCCGAATCCATGCACCAGGCCAAAGCCGAAAGACAACATCCAACGATGCTCCAGTTTGGCGCCGACGATATTCTCAAACGCCATGTAGACAATGGAGAGCGCGATTAGAACCTCGATCAAAGGGGGAAACCAGAGCGAATTGGGCATAATACCAAACGCGGAACTGATTAAGGTGATCGAATGGGCGATCGTGAACGAAGTCACTACCGGAATCAATACCCGAATACTGCGTAGGGGAATGACCAGGCAGAATAGGAACAACAGATGGTCTATACCATCCAGAATATGATTGAAACCCATATAAACAAATCGAAGCGCGGCCTGGTGCCAGCGAGGATCCAGATTCACCAAACCCGGATTACCGAGGTAATTAAAAACCCTCTCGGCACCACCTGGCACCAGAAAGCGTAATACGGTGGTGGTTTGATTCGAGAGTGTGCCGATCTCGGGATTCATGGAAAAGTCTGATTGCTCAGAGGAAATTTTATAAGTGACCAAGACGTCCAGCACTCCCTGTCGCCAAAACAGATCAACGCTGTCTTCCAGTGGCGGACTCAGTACGTTCTCCATGGCGTCTTCGAAACGGGTAAACGAACGATCGGACGGCAGTGAAACCCGGGTTGCGACCAATTCCTTGTCGTTCAGTTCTTCACCGTTTTCAAAAAAGTGAATTGAATCGGTGATATAGACGCGGGCGGCATCATTGAGTGAAAACTCGGCCTCGGAAAACTGCAGATAGCCGGGACCACGGAGAGGAAAGCTGATTTCGCTAAAGGCTTCCATTGGCACACGCAACAATGCAGTAAGTTGATTCCCCTCTGGTTTGACGAATGCATATACAGTGACACGAGACGGGATGTCGTGGGCCTGGATCAAAGTCGGAAATAAAAGTAAACCCAAAAGCAGCCCGACTGCGGCGCAATTGCGGCCGCTGACGAGCTTCAAAAATGCGTTGAAATAATTCATTAGATCCTATTATGTCCCTTATAAATCAGCTAGTTATGCGGCGACATTTAAACACAGATCCGCAGCTGTCTGCAGCTAAAAAGCCAACTTGGCCGGGGGGATGTTACAAATTCTTACAAGTGCCCCTCCTTAAAATTTGCTTATTAGTATACTGTCTTGGAATTAATCAGTATACTCGGCGTTGCTCTGAGAGCTTAAACTCCCCACAATTGGGGCCTTGAGAGGAAAACAAGAATGAAAAAGATCAAGTTATTAGTAGGGGCAACTCTGATAGTCGCATTGGTTGTGCTAGGCGTTGGCCAATCAAAATTACAAGAGTCTAGTGTTGCGGCAAGCAACGGTGTGATGGCTCCTCACTTTCTGGTCGACCCATACTGGCCACGACCACTGCCAAACATGTGGGCAATGGGTAATACCATCGGCGTTGATGTTGACGACAGAGACCATGTCTTTGTAGTCCATCGCAATGATGACTCTCAATTTGGTGGCAACACAGAAATTGGCCTGCAGGGTGGAGTCTCAGAGTGCTGTACACCAGCACCACCAATCATCGAATTTGACCACGCTGGTAATGTTGTAAACGCCTGGGGCGGACCCGTTGAAGGTGCGCCCTATACATGGCCTGCCTCTAATCACGGCCTCGGAATTGATGCTAACGGCAACATCTGGATAGGTGGCAACGGAGGCGGTGACTCACACGTTCTCGTTTTCACCCGCAATGGCGAATTCATCCGCACCGTTGGTATTCAAGGTGAAGACCCTGACAGTAATAGCCGGGTTCACTACGGGCGAGTAGCAGAAATCTCTATTGACGGCGAAGCCAATGAAGCCTACTTCGCAGATGGCTATCAACACAGACGCGTCGCGGTTGTTGACGTTGCCACCGGAGCCTTCAAGCGCTACTGGGGTGCCTACGGCAACACGCCTGACGATTCCGCAGACGTCACTTACACTCCAGGCCAACCAGGCCCTCAGCAATTTCGTGGTCCAGTTCACTGCGCCGAGCCTTCAAACGACGGCCTGGTGTATGTATGTGACCGTGGCGCTGACCGGGTACAGGTATTCCGCAAGGACGGTACCTACGTAAGAGAGGCTGTGTACACTCCAGCCACGCTGAATCAGGGCTCAACTTGGGATATCGCATTTTCTCCAGATGAAGCACAGGAATTCATCTATTTGACAGATGGTCAAAACTTCAAAGTTTTAGTAATCGATCGCCAGTCCATGGAAGTGCTATACACCTTCGGTCAAGGTGGCAGACAGCCGGGCACATGGTACGCGCCCCACAGTATCGCCACAGATTCGGAAGGTAATATATATACAACTGAAACCTACGAAGGTGCGCGTGTCCAGAAGTTCGCCTACCAGGGAATCAGGCCTGTAACCGTTCGTCAGCGCGCTCCAACCTGGCCTACTGACAAACTTTAAAGCTTACAGGGTCTAATAAACAAAAGCCGTATCGGAGTGCTTCGATACGGCTTTTTTAATGCTCTCTCATAAACAATGCAGTCCCGTTATCGCACCACCTAATCACCTTCGACTAATAATTTCCTAATGCTTACTTTGGTGGTAATGTAACTGGCCTTACTGTGGCATTAACCAAGCAAGCAGTAGACTAGTAGTTTCAATTCGCCTTCAACTAGTAAGGAAACCACTATTAGCAAGGAACTGGGGCTGGACCTGGGGCGGGCTGAATGCTGCACCGCCGCACCACCCATACTAGAGTTTGATATCGACGGAAATCTAATTAATGCCTGGGGTGGCCCCGGCGATGGCTACACCTGGCCGGCATCGAACCATGGCATCGAAATAGCGCCAAATGGAGACATCTGGATTGGTGGCAACGGCAGTGGTGACTCTCATGTGCTGGTGTTTAACCGCGATGGCGAGTTCATTCGCGAAATCGGCGATGCCGGTGAAGATGTGGATAGTAATAGCCGCACGCACTTTAGCCGGGTGGCGGAAATAGCAATAGATGCCGACGCCGGTGAGGCCTATTTCGCCGATGGCTATGGCAACAAGCGGGTTGCGGTTGTCGACCTGGCAACCGGGGCCTTCAAACGCTACCGGGGAGCTTACGGCAATAAGCCATCGGATGACCGTATCAGCTATGTCCCCGGCGAACCCTTGCCACAGCAATTCGTTGGCCCGGTGCATTGCGCCGAACCCTCGGCTGATAATTTGATCTATGTCTGTGACCGTGGTGCCGATCGCATTCAGGTATTCAGCCCCGATGGAACCTTCGTGAAAGAAGGCCTGGTGGCGCCGGCGACGCTGTCTGGCTCGACCTGGGATATCGCTTTTTCCCGGGATGCAAATCAGGAGTTTATCTACGTCGCCGATGGTTCCAACCACAAAGTGCATATTCTGGATCGTGACTCGCTGGAAGTGCTGGCAGAGTTCGGTGATGGCGGACGCCAGCCGGGTTTGTTCTTCGGTACCCATAGCATCATCACTGATTCTGAGGGCAACATTTATACCACCGAGACTTATGAAGGTAAGCGGGTGCAAAAGTTCGTGTATCAGGGGCTGAAACCTTTGAACACATCCCATGTAGGAGCACCATGGCCTGCGGCTAACCTGCATTAACTGGCGCCAAAGCAGTTTTTAGACAGCTATAATAGAACCCGGTGTTAGGGAATTCAGACTCTGACACCTGTTTCTTTGTTTTTCACCCGCGACAAACTATGGTCAACTCGCTGGGAGCTGGTTTGACCGGGCTGCATGAGAGTGCTCCGCGTCACCAGTTACTGCTGCCCTGACTACTTGATCATCCGCTGGATGTCCACTATCCTAGCGGTTCGCCCAGATTCAATCCCCCAAAGAGATTCAACATCATGAAGTTCAGAGAATTAGTCCTAATAAGTACCGCACTATTTTCCTTTTCAGTTTTCGCAGCGGAAGAAGTTACCGTCCAGTTTAGCTATGCAGGCGATCATGGGGTTGATTTCAGTGAAATGGCCAGTACCTTTCGAGTAGCAGAGTTTACTGATGAGCGGGGGCTGGAAGACCCTCGACTCATCACTGACAGCGACCTTGGAAGCGCTGGTGGCTATCAGGCGAATGTCCCCCTGACTGAAATTATCCAGGATGCTTTCAAGCAAGGTTTCGCCAGTGGCGATGCCGTACTTGTGGACGCCGACGAGGACATGGGTATCTCCGGCAAACTACTCAGCTCGGAAGCAGAGATTATTGAACGCGGAGGCGTTGAGATGATTCAATTGACCTTGCGAGTGGACCTTCAGCTGCAAAAAGGCGGCCGTGACATCTGGCAGACCATTCTTTTTGGTCGAGGCAGAACCCCGGCGAGTGAGGGCATGGCTGCCACTGTACAAGCGTCTCTCGAGCGACTGATCAGGGAACTAATCCGCGACGACTATTTCTTACAGGAAATTCTCTAGTGCAGCTTGCAGTAATCAGGCCTGATGCAGTTGCTGCAGTCTCGCCGCCGCCGTCATTCCCTGCATCCCAAATTTAAATCCAGAGAATCGAAGACTAACTGAGGATTCTCTGGAAATAACTCCAGACCAGTGAGACTCTCAATCTGAGAGAGGGTGGTGCGCAATTCGCAGTGGTGGACGTGTACCGGCGTGTGTTGATCAAACAAAAATACGCTTCCCTGCCCCTGCGCAGTCATCACGATCTTGAAAAATGCATCCGGTACCCGGTGCTGCGTATTCGTACTCAGCCTGGGCATTTCCGGTGTTGGTTTGTATATAGAGCCAGCCAGCACAAATACCTCGTTACCCCTGTTCACCAGGTTTCTTACAGACCATTCCAACCCATACCAGGCCCCCTGATTCAAAGCCCGATTTCGAGCCACGGCGTTAGTCAGATAGTTCACCTCGCCCCAGTATGGGGTTCCGGCAAAGTCTACCAGCGCCACAAACTGAGCGCGTAGCAGATCTGCATCCGCAGCATCGGAAAAATCTGCTTCCGTCAATGTGTCCGTAACAAAATTGTCTGCACGTGACTGCCTCGAAAGGCTGGTTGCGATACCGATAGAACCAGCTGAAATTTTGTAAGCGACCCAGTCCGCCGACTTGTTGCTGGTGTTGTACGACAACGCGTAAATCGGCCTGAGGATCAGGTGGTTTTCAGAGCTCGCTCCCTCCGGGCAGCCGTACAGGCAATGGCCAATTCTGTATTCGCTCGCACTGGCCGGTTGTTGCAGGGTAATGAGCAGGATAATTGTACTAATCGACACCAACGCCGCCGCTAGCCATCTGCTTCCGATAATCACCAAGCCAGAGGGTGAGATTTCGCCAAGTCTGTGTGTTTCCGTTGATACCATAGAGAGCCACCTTGATAATATTGGCACGAATCATACCTCTGGACGCAGAGCATTAGCGACAACTACCGCTACAGAAGAGCACTCGAAGCCGATTTGCACGCAATAGCCGCATATTTAGGAAAAAACAGCTAACCGATTATTGAAATTCAGCTATCTACTATCCGACACTAGCAATGCGAAGCTACTTTCATTAATTGAAGTATTTTTTGGAGATCGACATGCTTAAATTTTCGACCATAGCCAAGCTTGCAGCTGCGTTGACAGTGTTTGTTGGCATGGCAGCCAATGCCGCCGATCGTATCAGCGACTTTTCATTGATCGACCACAACGGCAGATTTCATCAACTCAGCCGTTACGCCGACAAGGACGCAGTCGTCCTCTTCGCACACGACGCCGACAGCCGTGACGTTCGTCGCGCCGTATCGGATCTGGACAAACTGGTAGAACAATTCACTGATCGCAACGTCGCCTTCTTCATGATCGATTCCAGCGGCGCTGTCGACAAAGTGGCGATGACTGAAGTTGCCGAAGACAACGACATCAGCCTGCCTATCTTAATGGACGATACCCAGCTGGTCGCAGTAGAGCTTGGCCTCACCCACGCCGTCGAAGTAGTCATCATTAATCCCTCAGCTAAGGAAGTTGTTTACAGGGGCGCTCTAAACGATCGCTTCTCCGCGGGCAGTCGTGCTCGTCGCGCCAGGCAGCACTATGTTGCGGACGCACTGGAAGCAATGCTTGCTGGAGATGAGATCACTGTCGAGCAGTTGGCTAGCAAGGGCGAAGCAATCGACTTTACTGTCAGCACCGAGCTTGCTAATTCCGCGTCTTACGCGAACGACATTGCACCGATTCTTAAGGAGCGCTGCGTTAGCTGTCACATGGAGGGCGGAATCGCACCTTTCGCCATGAGCAGCCATCAGATGATCCAGGGCTGGTCGCCGATGATCCGTGAAACTCTGTATACCAAGCGTATGCCGCCGGGTCAGATCGACAATAAATATGTAAACGATTTCCACGGTGTCAATCACATTACCATCGAAGAAACCCAGCAGTTGGTTGGCTGGATCGACAACGGCTCAAAGAACGAAGATGGCGTCGATCCACTGGCTGAATACCACCCCGAGTTCGTCAAGTGGATCAATGGTGAGCCGGATATCGTTATTCAAATTCCCGAACAACAAATTCCTGCCACGGGTGTTCAGGAATACCGCAATCTGATGATTCCATTGGATCTTGAAGAAGACATATGGGTTAAGGCGGTTGAATTTGATGCCGGCGATCCCACTGTACTGCATCACATCATTGCCTTTTCTTACGGCCCCAATGGCGTTAATGAGTTCCATATACTAAATCAAGGCATTGGCCTGGGTGCATACGCCCCTGGCAACGAGCTCAATACTTACCCGGAAAATGCGGGCTACCCACTGCAAGCTGTTGGTGGCTTGATGCTGCAGATGCACTATACGACTTCCGGCAAGGAAGCGCTGGATGCCTCTGAGATCGGCCTATACCTATGGGACGAAGAACCTGAACGCCGAATATTGGGCGGATCTGCGGCCGATTTGGAGATTAATATTCCAGCCTTCGATGGTAACCACGAAATGGTAGCATCCAAGAAGTTTCGCAAAGACGCTCTGTTGACAATGGTTGGCCCTCACATGCACTACCGAGGCTACGATGCCAACTTCAAGCTACGCTATCCTGATGGCCGTGAAGAAGAAATCCTGAACGTGCCGAACTACCAGTTTAACTGGCAGAAGACTTACGATTTCAAGGAACCACTGTTTTTACCGGCAGGAACTGAAATGGTGTTCAGAGCCAGATTCGATAATTCTGAGATGAACCCTTTTAATCCAGATCCTTCTCAAGACCTGACATGGGGGGAACAAACCTGGCAAGAAATGTTTTTCGGCTTCTTCCGTTATGTAGACGCTGAATAATCTTTCCCGGACTTTGTTCTTATTTAGCCCGACCACTGTAAAGTGTGCCGGGCTTTTTTTTCTCTAATTTATTCCTCCTTGCGGCACTACTACTATGTTCCAATTACGATCAATCCAGAAATTAACTTACACCCTGCCTGCGATGACAGATTTGAAGATAGTCGCTAGGGCAGCTCTGAACAATGCCCGGCTTAATTTATTTCTCTAAGGGTAATTCCATGAAAATACCCATTCTGTCAGGGCTCATACTAAGTTCTGCACTGATTGGTATCGGCAGCTATGCCGACACCACACTTCGATGATCAAGCGCAATTGTATGCGGATGGTGAGCTTCGTGAAGTCCTGTTTTATCGCGAAGATATCGAAGCCTATCTGGAGTGCAAATACATTCCAAGCATATGCGTATCGAAAACTTAAGAATTGCCATCGGTAAATCGTTGATTCTAATCAATCAAGCCGCAGCTTTATACCTAACGCACTGAATTTCCAGTGACCTAAAATCAAGCCCAAAGTTGTGATAAACTTACGTCATTATTCCGCTCAATCCGGGAATTTTTTTGCTCTCTTTAAAGATGAAACCACTCAGTGCGACGAGAATACCCATGAGATTAATTAATTCCAGATCTTTCCTGCTATTGCTCTTTGCGTTCTCGATCAACGCCTACTCACAGACGAGCACTAGCGACTCCGAAACGACACGAGAGAATCCCTGGCCCCATGGCTTTATGGCCGCCGTAGCAAACCCACTGGCTACTGAAGCTGCAGCTGCAATGCTGTCGCGTGGAGGACACGCAGTCGATGCTGCCATAGCAGCCCATGCTGTACTCGGTTTGCTCGAACCTGAAAGTTCGGGACTCGGAGGCGGTGGCTTCATGCTGGTATTCCAACGTTCTGAGCAAGCTGTACGATTCTTTGACGGACGTGAAGCCGCTCCAAGCGGCGCTCGCGCTGACATGTTCATGAGCGGGAACCGTCCACAGGGGTATCTTGACTCCAACCAAAGTGGCAACGCTGTTGGTGTTCCAGGTACTGTCGCACTATACAAAAGCGTACATGATACTTACGGCAAACTGCCCTGGGCTGATCTGTTCGAGCCCGCTATATTACTCGCTGCTGAGGGTTTTGAAGTTTCCAGCAAAACCGCGAGCTATCTCCCCGCTATGGCGCCCCGTAGTCGGTTGGACGAAAATCAGGGTGTAGCACAGTACTTCTACCCCAATGGCGAAGCTCTTAAGGCTGGACAAGTAATTCGCAATCCTGAATATGCGAAAACTCTGCGCCGCATCGCGATAGAAGGGCCGTCAGCATTTTACACTGGCGAAATCGCGGAGGAAATAGTGGCTGCGGTGCAGGCAGGAGAAGACGGCGGCACGCTCACTATGGAAGACATGGCTAGTTATAGGGTAATTGAAAGGCCTGCTATTTGTGGAGCCTGGCGCGAATTAAATATTTGTGCTGCGACTCCACCGTCGTCGGGGCCAATTCAAATTATGATTGCCAATCTGTATGACCGGTTACTACCGCGCTCTCCAACTAACACGCAGCGAGTGAAAGCCTTTGTGGATGCACAGCGTCTTACTTATGCCGATCGTGATTATTACTTTGGTGACCCGGATCATGTAAATGTACCGGTCGCGGAGCTGCTCGATTCACGCTATCTGGACTATCGTGCCAACTCTCCAGCAGCGCCAGGCGCTGTACCAATTCATGGAGATCCCGCCGAGTTGTTGGGAAAAGATAGTGCGACTGTGTTCGCCGCTGATAGCACAATAGAGCCTGCCGGCACTACGCACTTTTCAATAGTCGACAGTGAGGGGAACGCAATCTCGGCTACCATGACAGTGGAATCCCCTTTTGGCTCCAAACGTTGGGCCGCGGGTTTTGTGCTCAACAATGAAATGACAGATTTTGCTCGTGCCTATAATCCAGATGAACCGGAGCCTGCCAACATGGTGCGGCCTGGTGCCCGACCCCGCTCTTCTATGTCACCGACCATTGTGCTTGATGCAAACAACGAGTTATTTATGGTCACTGGTTCCCCCGGTGGTAATTCCATCCCGGCCTATACAGCCAAAACACTAATCGGTATTGTCGACTGGCAAATGTCTGTAAAAGAAGCTATCAATTTTCCAAATATCGTCGCCCGCGGACAGACCGTACGCGTTGAAGTAGGCCGGGAACCCGGCCAAGCCATGGCGGATGCTTTAACAGAGTATGGATACCAGGTGCAGGAAAGTCAGGGCGAAAATTCTGGCCTGCACGTTATATTGGTCGGTGAGGATGGTCTGGAAGGTGCTGCTGACCCGCGCCAATTAGGCACCGTAATGACCACGGCTCCAACTCACTGAAGTATAGCTAAGATCTAATTCCTTAATCCACGAGACGTAAGCAAGCATACAATCTCAACTGAATTTCTAGCGAGCATTGGCGCATCTACGGCGCTATTCCAAAATGCTACTTGCAGGCAAAATATGCGTGAAAAATCGAGATTTCCTACAGATAAGCTGTAATTAAAGAGTTCTAAATGCTAGTTTTAATTTTCATGACTGGCCCCGCAGCTCGATACTTTTCTGCGTGCGGCCGAATTTCTAATTAAGCGCCAAGCAAAGTAGAGATAGTTATCCATGTTTCCAAAACTTAAATTTTCTGTGCCAGTTCTGATCACATTACTGTTATCCGCCTGTGGCGATAGCAGTCAAAATACTCAATCCAGTGCTCCGGCTCAGGACTCCCAGGATCAAAGCGTTGAAACCGAGACACAACTCATCGAACGAGCACAAGGCATTCATGATCGCGTGATTAGCTTAGATACTCACAACGACATCAATACCGCTAACTTCACCGTAGATAATAATTACACGATGGATCTGGATACCCAGGTGAATCTGCCAAAAATGGAAGCCGGCGGGCCGGATGTCACCTGGCTTATTGTATATACCGGCCAGAACACTCTGGATACAGCGGGTTATGCTGCCGCCTACGCCAACGCCATCGACAAGTTCGATGCCATCCATCGCCTCGCTGAAGAAATAGCACCGCAGCGAATCGAAATAGCCTACACTGCCGATGACGTGCGTCGCATCCACGCCAGCGGTAAAAAAGTAGCCATGATCGGCGTAGAAAATGCCTACCCGGCTGGCCTGGAGCTATCCAATATACGAGATTTTCAGCAGCGTGGTGGTCGTTATATCTCTCTGGCTCACAATGGACACAGCCAGTTCGCAGATTCCCACACCGGGGAAAGCGACAATGTCTGGTTACACAATGGCTTGAGCGACATGGGCCGCGAAGCCATCGCCGAGATGAATAAGTGGGGCATCATGATCGATGTATCACATCCATCTAAGGCCGCCATCATGGAAATGCTCGATCTTACCCGGGCGCCTCTGATCGCTTCACATTCCTCAGCCCGGGCAATGAGTGAGCACAGCCGCAATCTCGATGATGAGCAATTAATGCGTATTAAAGACAATGGCGGTGTCGTGCAGACTGTTGCCTTCGGCAGTTATCTGAATGCTGACAAGAACACAGCCCATCGCGAAGCGCTAAGCAGGCTTAATGAGAGTATTGCCGCAGATTTGGGAGTTGAACTGTTGAGCTTCCCGCAGAGAAATGCACTGAGTGAATCAGACCGAGCCGCCTATGCTACAAATATGGCAAAAATTAGTGAACTCGCCGCCCCCAGAATGGCAGCAGAGGTTAATGACCTGGCTCCAGCGGTTGATGTCGGTGACCTTGTGGATCATATCGACTACCTGGTTGACCTGATGGGTCTGGAGCATGTCGGCATTAGCTCAGACTTCGATGGTGGTGGCGGCATCAGTGGTTGGAACAGTGCCGCAGAGACTTTCAATGTCACCCTCGAATTGGTTCGTCGTGGTTACACAGAAGACCAGATTGGCGCTATATGGAGTGGTAATTTGCTGCGAGTCCTGGATGACGTGCAGCGAATCGCGGCGGAGATTCAGGCCGAGGAATAATGCTCTTCGACCAGTTATAAAAAAGAACGCAATTACAATAAAATTGAGAGCCTAATATGAACATACCTCTGATCGTTTTGACGGTAGCGTCATTACTGTTTATCCCCGCGAGCATAGCCCAGGATGGTGGCGCTACTATCATGAACAAGAAAGAAGTTGATTCTACACTGGCCCAGGGCCTGGTTAATCTTGCCAACGGCACTACCGTCAGCGACATTGTTATGCGTCATATCGGCGTGGGCAATGAGAATATGGGCGTATCCGTAGTTCAGCGCAGCAAAGTTGAGGATACCGGTGTCGAGACGGGTATTGCTCATGTCAATCTGGATGAAATTTACTATATCGTTGCCGGCGAGGGTACCATGGTTACCGGTGGTGAGTTCATCGACAAACAGACCAGCAATAGTTCACTGCTTGGCCCCATGGAGCGAGGCGAGATTCGTGGAGGTGTTTTCCAGAAAGTAAAACCGGGTGATATTGCCATTATCCCTAAGGGCATGCCCCATGGCTGGCATGATATCGACACCATCAGCTATATTATCTTTCGAGGTGACCCTGACAAGGTTATGCAAGTAAAAACCAGTCCGTAGGCAACTCGAGGAGAGCTCACCTTCGCTGCCGATTGTATCAATCCAAGCCCCCTGTGTTGTTGCTAATCGGAGGCATCAGCAGATTATGAGGATGCCACATGTCAACTTCTGACATAGAGACTATTGAGCTGGCCTTCGTGCGGCGCAGCGAGTCGGAGATGCTGGAGCGAGCCGCGGCTTTTTCTGCATTGATGCAAACACGGCGCTCTGTGAGAGATTTTTCCACGGCACCGATTTCGAGACTGCTAATCGAGCAATGTCTAATTACTGCCGGCAGTGCACCCAGCGGCGCCAACCGGCAGCCATGGCACTTCGCCGTAGTGAGTGACCAGTCGATCAAGCAGCAGATACGCGAACGTGCCGAGGCAGAAGAACAGAAGTTTTACAGCAACCGTGCTCCCCAGGAATGGCTGGACGTACTGGCTCCGCTTGGCACCGACGCCAATAAACCCTTTCTGGAACGAGCACCAATCCTGATCGTTGTCTTCAGCCAGACATCTGACTTCGATGAAGCCGGCAAGAAGCAGAAAAATTACTACGTCTCCGAATCTGTGGGTATCGCAGCCGGCTTACTAATTGCTGCTCTGCATAACGCCGGCCTCGCCACACTCACCCACACGCCGAGCCCCATGAAATTTCTCAATGAAATTCTTGCGAGGCCAAAAACGGAGAAGGCACTTATGATTGTGGTCGCAGGTTATCCGGAGACAGACGCAAGGGTTCCGAATATCGCTCGAAAAACTCTCAGTGAAATTGCCAGCTTCCATGCAGACAGAGACAGCAGCTAATACCAGGATAAACTCAACTCATCAGCGCTGGCCAACTGCAGTAAAGTTCAGGAAACAATACAGGCGCAGGCATTGTGGTCGTTGCCTACTCCTGCGTGGCGATCTGGAATTGTTTTCTCGCTCGCTAATAACAAAGGCCTGACTCATTCGAGCCAGGACTCTGTCATTGGAACTATCGCAGCTAATTTTTACTGGGGCGGATTGCCTCTTAGAGTTCCTTCTTTACGCCACTCGCCGTACAAGTATTCTTCAGCAAATTCGGCACACTTGAATTCCAGCAACTGCATGCCATCCTCCATGCGTCGATAGAGCGGAAAGCTTATACTCCAGGGCGCAATAAACGTATTGGCATCGGTCATCGTTGCCTGGTAGTCGATATGGTTGGGCCCCGCTGGAGTCCAGCGCTCCTCAACCACCATCTCATAGCTGTGATGATTGCCAACACGATCGAACCAGGTATGCGGCATCTGTCCACTTACGCGCACAACCAGTGTATCCCCTTCCCAATGGGCATTGGAATGCCCCATCCAGGCATCTACCTGGGACTCCAGGTCAGGTTGATCTACATAGAGAATGCGGTTCGCTTCTGCTACTTCATACGCGACAAGGATAACCGCTTGTGATTGTACAATTTGGAAAGGGAAAGGCATGTAGTTGGCACGCGGCACACCCGGCATATAGCATTTGGCCATGGGGTCATTTTCTATGGCATTGGCACGGTTGGTATCAGCCTGACGACGAGCCTGCTCGTTGTAAGGAATGTTGCCGCCCACAACGATTCCCAAACCGCCTGGCACTGCGGACAAAGCCCCTAATAGCCCAGAATAAGGCCCCTCGGAGGCGGCGTGGGGTTCCACGTTATAGTGTGCCGATGTCAAAGCCTGCCAAATTCCGCTGAAATCCGGCTTACCACTTGGCGTACGGGGAAATGCATCGTCCTGGGCGAGTACTTGCGTAGATGCAAACACTGCCATAATCGCCATTAAACCCGTCGCTGAAATAAGTTTCTGTAGTGTAGTTTTCATTAACAACCCTTCAATCATTTGCACTTTAGTTTACATACTCGATATCAATCGAATAATAGTTTCCAGGAGCAGTCCCGCAACGAACTGTTTCTGAATTCGCAGAGATTACTGAGAGCTCTCTGCCGAGCGATGTTCTTCCATGCGCATGCCACGTAGAATATTGAACATCCCGTAGTTGCCTTCGTGACAGGCGTACTCATAGATTTGACCTGCCACCTTGGTCATCGGCACTATCGCCGTGATTTTAGCAGTGAAAGTAGACGGGTCGTCGATAGTGAATTCATAGTTCACTGTGTCGTAGGCGACACGGGTAAAGCGTTCTGTCAGCACCATGTCGGTATTTATACCAGTGCTGTTAAAAGTCTGACGCAAGCCATTGAAGTTTCGAGTTTCAACTACCAGGGTGTCATCTTCATACCAGCCTCTCGAATCGCCTGACCAGAGGCGAATGTCAGCGTTTAATTCCGGCTTTTCACCCAGGCGCACAATGCGGGCATCGTGAATCATTTCAGTCAGGATCACCGCCGTATCCCGATTCTGAAAGATCTGCATGTTATTGTTGTAAAGACTGGGGGTGAAAGGAGGTCCCGAGTTAAAACCGACGATGCAACGCTCTGAGAGGCCACGATCCTCGGGCCCATCCTTAGCAATGCCACCTACCACATAGCGCACCGGACGAGTTCCGGGAATATCGGGACCAAGACCCCCAAACGTCCTGGGAGCACCTTCTACGGGCGCAGGCACGCGACCATTGGAAGGAGACACAATGTGAGAAGTCCTTACCGTATCGCCGATACCCCGACTTTCAAACCAGAAATCGTTGTAGGCGCCGGGATCACTTGTGGCTTGCGGAGCATCAGGATCCACAACCAAACGCGCGGCGGCGACATCGGCGGCGGCCGCTCTCTGTTCCTGCCCGACTATTGCCTCTTGTATTTGTTGCTGGGTTAAAAACTCCTGCTCGCCATAGCGCTGTGATCGTTGCATCGGCGTGTTGGAACTGAAATTCCAGACGCCCTGCAGGTCTGGCTGGCCATATTCAGTTCGAGGTACTTCATAATCAGCGCCAGCAAACTGTGCCACTGCGGCACCAGAAAAGACCGTAAGCATGGAAAATACAAGAAAAATTTTGGCTTTCATGACAATTCCCCCCCTTGGAGGATAATTGCTTTAGCAGCGTAACTTAGTAGTTTCGCTTACAGGAATCAATACAAATTCGACGAAACGACAGTGGCGACATTTACTTCAAATTCCTATGCCACCAAAGACCAAATACAAACTGAAATGCAAGCAGATTAAAATTGAAGCGGATTTGTAGCCCTATTTTCTCGTAAAGCGGGTCAGTAAGCTGGAGGTGTCCCAACGCCCACCTCCCATGGCCTGAACTTCAGCGTAAAAACTGTCCACTAGCTGCGCAACCGGCAGTTCGGCGCCATTGCTTTCGGCTTCCTCAAGAGCAATACCGAGGTCCTTGCGCATCCAGTCCACCGCGAAGCCAAACTCAAATTCGTCCGCCAGCATGGTCTTGTACCTGTTCTCCATCTGCCAGGAACCAGCAGCCCCTTTAGCGATGGTCTCGATTAAGGCCTCGCCGTCAAGCCCGGCTTTGATGGCGAAATTCAAGCCTTCCGCCAGCCCCTGCACGATTCCAGCAATGCAAATTTGATTCACCATTTTCGCCAATTGACCGCTACCAACTGGCCCTAACAATTTGCTAAATTTGGAATAGCGCCCGAGCACCACTTTAACGGCGTCATAGGCATCTGGCTCTCCCCCCACCATAACGGTTAAGGCACCGTTCTCTGCTCCCGCCTGCCCGCCTGAGACCGGGGCATCAAGGAAGTTAATCTGCTGCTGTGCCGCAAGTTGAGCCAACTCACGGGCCAGTGACGCCGACGCTGTGGTGTGATCCACCAGGGTTGCTCCCGCCGCCATTCCTGCCAGCGCGCCACTGTCTCCCAATACCACTTGCCTGACGTCGTCATCATTGCCTACACAAACCAGTACCACCTCACAGTCCTGCGCCGCAGCCGCCGGCGTCGATGCCATTTCGCCACCGTACTGCTCGCACCACTGGCGGGCTTTTTCCTGGCTACGGTTATAGACACATACCTGCATGCCTGCATTTTTTAAATGCCCGGCCATGGGATATCCCATAACACCCAAACCTATAAACGCCACTTTCATTTTTAACTCCTTATCCGGCCCTTACTGTTTCAATCTCTGTGCCGGTACTGGTTCATAGTTGCAGGCAGCATTGCTGACAGCAACATCACTACATTGAGCTGGATCTTCATCACTCTTCTCTACTTGCCGGTTTCGGTTTTACTGCCGCGTCCGAGGTCGGAGCGCCAATCTGACTGCAATAGGCGCAGTAACTCCGCGATTAAGTTGTAACGATCAGCGGGCTGTTTTGCCAGGCAGGCCATGGCGATTTCTTCCAACACTCGGGGTACTCGTTGCCTGGTACGTTGCGATGGTGGCACAGGGGTATCGCTTAATGTACTTTCAATAATATGATGCAGCTTATCACCCCTGGAAGGTGTCTCTCCACATAGAATTTCGTAGAGCACCACACCCAGGCTATAAATGTCCGTACGATGGTCAATTGCGGGATCCTGGTTGATCTGCTCCGGCGACATATAATGTGGTGTGCCCTGCACCTTGCCTTGCGAGGTCAGGGTAATATCCTTAATCTCCACGTGTTTACCTTCCTCGTCCGGCACCGTCGACCCATCCGGATGCCAAACCTTGGCCAAACCCCAATCCATCAACAGCACTTCACCATAGGGCCCGGCCAATATATTTTCCGGCTTGATATCGCGTGAGCCACACCATGGGTGTGCGCGTATTCCAGAACATTGGCAATTTGTCGCACCACCTCAAGGAGTTGAGTCAAGTCATAGCGCTCACGATAATCCAGAATTTCACGCAGGGTATAACCATGTAAAAGCTTCATCGTGAAGTACGGATTGCCGCGGCTATCCCTGCCTAATTCATAGGTAGGTGCTGTATTGGGGTGTTGCAGCATAGCGGAGACCCTAGCCTCCCTGATTAATCTTTGCTGTTCGATTCCATCGGCAGCGAATTCAGGTTTCAGGGTTTTGTAACAAACGAAACGTGACAGGTGTAAGTCTTTACACGACTTTATGAGCGACTTGCCACCTTTAGCGATAGTACTGAAGAATGCATAACGCATCCGCGCATCGATTTTCTCCGGCAAGGGTTTGTCTGTCTCTTCGAGGAAGACTGAACTGTAGTTCTTCGGTTGTTCAGGGAAGTTCAGCATGATGAGATTGAATTAAGAATCAATGGCAGCTTAACTCTAGACTTGCCAGAGCAGTTGATGTTACAGCTTAGCACTAACAGCTTGTGCTACACCATCAACCAAGCTCGGTCTGAATCTAATCCCTTTCACGCGAGCTTCAATCTCGAATTGAGCTTCGGAATCTAGCATCTTTGCCTGTATCGGCCTTAGCTCGCTCGCAGTATTAGTGGAAGTTATGTAATGGCAATGTCTCTGAAATTAACGCGAAGTTGTATCAGCTCTTCACTATTACGGCCGAAAAAGAAGCAATTTGAATCCGAAGATTGCACCCGCTCAGATCCTGATCTCGCCTCCGGGTATCTCTAATAAGCCTGATATCAATCCCTCAATGTGCTAGATTCACGGCTACTGAGCAATAATCTGCCGCAGAATTTATGGGCACCAAGCGTGTCACTGTCACACCAAAGCCGGAAGTACAGCGTATAGCTGACATTAGATTAGGCACGCAGTCAGGCCTTTTTCGTTAGTAGAATGTAATGAAAGAATTCGTTGATAAAGTAAAATTCTCGTCAGTCAAATCCCTCACCAGGCTAATGCTTTCTGCGGTCGAGAATGCCACCTTGCAGATCGAAGCGCAGGCGATGAAGTTTACTAAAACTCAGCTGCCTCCCATCAGAGAGCAATCCCAGGCTGTTGCTGAACGCTTCATTACTAATCTAAATGGCTACTTCGACGCGCTCGGGACTAGTGCCGAGAAAGATGTGCTCGACATAGACTCTGAAGATATGTCGCTGATCGATCACGATTACCTCGAAGCGCTTATCGCGATGAAAGGCATGGTCGAGCGTGCACGAGAGAGCGACACCAAACAATACATTAGCTTTACCACCAGATTGAGTTCGCTTTATCACAATTCGGGCGTTGGCCCCAGCAATAACCCATTGGACCCTGAACAGATTGGCGATTGCTTCAATGAAGCGATTCGCCCAATGGGGCTCAAGGCCCACTATCTGCTGACGATTTATCGTGAGTTCAATAAAACCGTATTTAAAAACCTTGAGGAAGTACTAACCGAAGCCAATCAGATCCTCATTGATCTGGACGTGTTACCCAATCTGGATGTCAAAGCCAGAAACCGGGAGCTGATGAAGGCCAAAAGGGACGAGGACAGAGCTACGGCCGCTGCCCGGGAGCCCGCGCCCGAAAAGTCTAATAGTGAAGTGTTTGGCGCGATGCAAACCCTGATTAGTAAGTTAGTTGTCAATGAGGGGTCCAGAGCTGAGCTGCCGATTTCGCCTACTTCAGCTAATGAGCAGGCAGCCAACACCCCTACTGCGGATCTGGTGGCCGAACAACAAAATCTCAAGACTCAGCATGAACAGCTGATGCAGGCACTGACAAATATCCAGTCAACGCTGGCGGTGCCAGCCAGCTCCAGGTCCAGAACTGAAAGCCCTACGACCGACAGCGAGTCCATTGCGGCTACCATCAGTCTGTCGCTCAATGATGGAGTCTCACAAGGATCGCCATCATCATTAAATGCCGAATCCTCCGACGTAATAAATCTGGTCACCCTGCTTTACGAAGCAATCTGGAAAGATGATTCCCTACCGATTGCCATGAAAGAACTGATTGGCCGTACCCAGATTCCAATTATGAAAGTAGCACTAACAGACACGACGTTCTTCAATAACGAGCAACACCCTGGACGAGTAATTCTCAACGAGTTTGCGGTGGCGGGAATTTCCTGGACTAAAAGCACAGAACTGGACAGCGATCCTATCTATTTAAAAGTAAAGGAGTTGGTTGAACGCCTCTTAACCGAAACTGATATTAGCAATGACTTTCTTCAAAGCCTGATTAGCGCGCTTCGCGAAATCAACAATCAACAAAGTGGTGTTGACGCTTCTCTGGAACAAAGAGTCAGAGAAGCTGAAACTGAGCAGAGCAGTTTGGATGACGTTAAAAAGTTTGTTTCTCAAAAAATTAACGGGCGGATATTGAAAAGCAACCTGGACCCGTCGATTAAATCTCTTCTCGACACTCACATGCATGCGCTTTTGGTGAAACTGGTATTGAATGAAGGTTTGAATGGCCGATCCTGGAAGCCGGTAATGAGCACCATTGATGTTCTGTTATGGACAGTGCAAGCCGACAAGCAGCCGGGAGACAAAGAAAAATTTGATAAAATCAATCCGCGGCTACTAGACAATCTCGCCAAAACCCTGGAAATCGGCGGCGTTTCTAAAACGAAAATTACCAAAATCATTCGCCAGTTAAAACAGGTGCAAGACTACAGTTTTCACCTGGCTGCTGTCGAAGCGGGAGCCGTTCCCCTTCAATCAGCCGCGCCTGCCTCAGGCAATAACGGCAGACCGCGGGACATAAGATCACGAAGATGTGAAACCGACCCCCCACTACCCAGGAACGACCCGCATTTACGACAGGTCGACAAATTGCCAATTGGCAGCTGGATGGAATTTAAAGGTGCCGCCGGTGCCCCCGTACGCGCCACACTGGCCGCAAAAATCGATAGCATCGACAAGCTGTTTTTCGCCGATCAACAAGGCGCCAAGGTCGTGGAATTGACGCGGTCGCGACTGGCGCGGGAGCTTAAAGCTGGATCTGTCAAGATTGTAAGCGAAGGCTCGCTAATGAACCGAGCCATGGAGGCGGTAATGAGCAATCTTGAGGAATGGGCACAGCTGCTGGAAGACGCCGAAACCGGTGAAGAGTCTGCTTCAGCATAGTCGCTTTGAAGTTGATAATTTTAGCCAGGTCAGCTGTGAATAATGCAGCTATCGAAGACCCCGGCGACGCGTACACGGGTTCCGGCGGGGATGTTTGCAGGCGTATATTTGCTGCCGGAATCCACTCAGACACGCAGCAACGCTGACAAATGCCAATCTTGTTACATTTTGTTTGAAAAAAGCCCTACAGGCCGCGATCTGTCGATGTTTACAAACTAGACTCGAGGCCAAATGGCGGCTATCCTAGCATCCCTGTTTTGAGAAGATTTAGTGGTAAATAAAAACTAGTTCGCCGCCGTGCATATTTGCAATGCGATTCGGTGGTGGGCTGCGATTAAGTCGAACCTGATTTTTTGGAGAGATCGCCCATGCGACAGATATACAAAACCTGTACAGCCGTAGCCTTAGCACTACTGGCAACAGCGACCCTAACAGTACAAGCTCAATCGACAGACAATGACAGATTCCTGAGTCTTGTACCGCCCGCAGGCTTGCCCATCATTCCTGTTTTGGAAGGCTGGATCGCAAACCTGGATGGCACAACCAGCTATGCATTCGGCATCATCAATCGAAACGATGAAGCCGTTACTATTCCGCTAGGCGAAGGCAACTATATCGAGCCTGCCAAATACAGCGGCGTTCAACCAACCTATTTCCCACCCGGCCGCAGCACAGGCTGGTTTACAGTTACTGTGCCCGCAAATGAGAAAGATGTCGATGTCTGGTGGTACCTGACGACTGGGAATAGCGAAACCCTGAAAGTCCCCGGTCGCTGTTGTATAGGAGCCTATGAGCTGGACTACATCCTGCCGCGGCCACAGGGAGCACTGCAGCCACTGGTAGGCTTGGGTGAGAACGGACGTCAGTCACCAGGTCTGCTGGCCCAGGTTGGTGATTTTTCCGGCCGAGTTTCTGCCGGCACACCGGTGACAATCTCTATCAATGCCAGCGATCCAGCGGAGCGAGATACCAGCGATCCGCGCTTCGCTGGTATCTCGATCCCTATGGGTGTGGAATTCAGTATGTACCAGGGTCCGGGAGAAGTGGTATTTACCCGTCATGATTCCACAGAGGTGCTTGAAAATCCCTACGAAGAAGGCGATCGACGTTTTGAGTTTTTTCAGGAGCCAGGACCCAATCAAATGCAAATTAAGGACGGTTCCGGAGTTGCCAGAGTTATCGCAACGTTTTCCGAGCCTGGTGAATACATGATTCACACCAAGGTAGATATGCACCCGGGTCCCGACAGTTCCAATAGCGACCAGTGCTGTTGGACAAATGTCATACAGCGAGTAACCGTATCCCCCTGACTTGGTGATTTTCTGGCCGATCCCACTAATCGGCCAGTACCACCGTTTCAACAGCAGTCGTAAGGCCCCAATCAGTCGGCATTTCGAGCTTGTTCGAGAGCCCCTGAAGAGAGCTGTGTGTTGCGATTTAACAAGAAAAACCACCTTTATCGATGGACATTAATAAGGCCACCAATTATCATAAGTTCATCTGTGCCCAGACATATCCCAGCTTAAGGCGAATCATGATAACAACAGTGCAATCTTGGAGTAAGAAAGTTCGCGTGTGGACTGTCTTGGGAGCCGGCGTATTATTTACGTTTGGCCTTCAGGCTAACGCACAGGATGAGCAAATCACCTACAACAGCCACGTTGGTAAAATCATCAACGAAAACTGTGTGGTCTGTCACCGCGAGGGCGGCATCGGACCGATGCAGCTCGAGAGCTACGAGCAGGTACGCCCGTGGGCCCCTCTGATTCAAATGCGTGTAGCCAATCGGGAAATGCCTCCCTACGCCTACGATCATGGCATCGGCATCCAGGACCTGCAGGCCGACTGGCGTCTCTCGCAAGAAGACATCGACACCGTAGTGACGTGGGTGAACCAGGGATCCATCATAGGGAATCCGGACCAATTAGTAGCAGCCCCCGAGCTTCGAAATACTGACGATTGGAACTTCGTCAATCAATTTGGTCAGCCGGATTTAGTACTTGCGTCGGATCCTATCGATATCCCGGCGAATGGCAATGACTTATGGCACAAGCATTTTATTGAGAGCGGCATCACTAAAGATCGTTGTATTAAAGCACTACAAGTCAAGCCCAGGGGCGATGCCAAGGCGGTAGTCCACCATGCAAACACCTATTTCGCGGAAATAAACGAACAAGGTCAGGTTGAGCGCAAACCGGTGACTGAATATGCCATGGGTAAGTGGGGAGAAGTGGTACCAGCAGGCGTTTGCCGAACTGCCTTTGCTGATATGCTAATTCAGTGGGACATTCATATGTTTCCTGGCGGTGTCGGGGCAATAGCTCAAGGCGAGATGATCCGGGACAACGTGGTCGAGCTTGGCATCTGGTTCCACCCGGAAGGCTATAAAGATGAGGCTCCCTATACGCAGGACCTGGCCTCGTACGGCTTGAGGGAAGGTTACGAGAACGGCAACCTGATTGTGCCACCCCATGGCAAAGTCATGACTCAGGGTTTTCACTCCTTCGATCATCCAGTCAGAATCGACAGCTTTCAGCCCCACGGTCACCTGCGCATGAACGCTGCCTCGCTGGAGGTGTTTTATCCAGAAACTGGGCGTACCGAGCAGATTAGCCAGATTTCCAAATGGAGTGCCACCTGGCATCACAGCCACCTGTATGAGCCAGACGTAGCACCACTGTTGCCTGCTGGCGCCGTATTGGTAATCAAGCAGTGGTACGACAATACCGCTGGAAACCCCAACAACCCTGATCCCGAT
>Ga0115002_10002352_pt1 | contig 24798 bp, 24 predicted proteins | sample ArcticOcean_MG_C_8_FD_89576 | JGI IMG/M metagenome (GOLD analysis project Ga0115002, IMG submission 89576) | Marine microbial communities from western Arctic Ocean - ArcticOcean_MG_CB11_86 | ecosystem: Environmental > Aquatic > Marine > Oceanic | place: Arctic Ocean: Canada Basin | collected... | reverse complement strand
ACCGAAATGGTATTGGAAGAACAAAAAGAGACAGCAATAATTCAGGACAGCACTTTGGGAGAAAAACAGAGTGATGCTCAGGAAGTAAGCGCTGATGATACAGACGCACAGAGTGATGCTCAGGAAGTAAGCGCTGATGACGCAGAAGCACAGGTCAATGCTCCGCAGATTGAAGCTGACCCAGTTGCAGATAATACGGCGGAAACAGCAGAACAGGCTGAAGATAATGAAGCACAAATCCCTGAAAAGCCGAAAAATCCAAATGCAAAATGGTATATCCTCCAGGCATATTCCGGTTATGAAGGACGCGTGGAGCAGACGATTCAGCAAAAATTAAACATTGAAGGTCTTGAGCATCTGGTAGACGAAATTTTCATTCCTTCAGAAGATGTGATCCGCACGAAGGACGGCAAAAAACGCAAAGTAAACCAGAAATATTTCCCTGGATATGTACTGATTCTGATGGAGCTAACCCCGGCATTGTGGCACCTTTTGATGAATGTCAACAGGGTTTCAGGATTTATTGGTGGGACACAAAATAATCCGCTGCCGCTGGATGAGCGTGAACTTGAAACAATCCGTTCCCAAGTCAACGAACGATTCCAGCAAAAAGCGACAGAAGATGAATTTTCACTTGGACAAAAGGTGACTATCACCGAAGGTTCTTTTGGGAATTTCAGTGGTACAATCGACGAAATAAATCTCGAACGCAGAAAATTAAAAGTACTAGTAAGTATTTTTGGCCGTCCCACACCTGTGGAGGTGGAGTTCGAAAAAGTAAAACACGTAGTAGAATAAGACAAAAAAACTATGGCAAAGGAAATTTCATCATTCATCAAACTTCAAGTTCCTGCAGGAAAGGCAAATCCATCTCCGCCGATTGGTCCAGCATTGGGTCAACACGGTGTAAATATTATGGAGTTCTGCAAAACATTTAACGCACAGACTCAGGGACAAGATACAATCATTCCGGTGGTGATCACTGTTTACAAGGATCGCTCATTCACCTTTATTACCAAAACACCCCCGGTAGCGGTTCTGATCAAAAAAGCTCTGAAACTGAATAAGGGTTCAGCGACTCCAAATAAAGATAAAGTTGGTACTTTGAAAAAAAACCAACTGGAGGAAATTGCCAAGCAGAAGATGCCTGATTTGAATTGTTACAACCTGGAATCTGCCATGAAGTCCGTGGCAGGAACTGCCCGGAGCATGGGCGTATTGACTGAGGGATTATGATAAAATTGAGTAAAAGAGCAAAAGTTTTTCAAGCTAAAGTGGACGTAGAAAAACTGTATCCATTGACTGAAGCAATTAAATTGCTTAAAGAAGTCAAAGCGACCAAATTTGATGAGACAGTTGATGTTGCCTTGAGACTTGGAGTTGACACACGTAAAGCTGAGCAAATGGTGCGAGGAACATGTTCTATGCCAAATGGTCTGGGTAAGGAAATTCGTGTGCTAGTTTTTGCTAAAGCAGATAAAGTCATTGAGGCTGAAGAAGCAGGTGCGGATTATGTTGGCGGTGAAGATTTTGCCAAGAAAATTCAAGAAGGCTGGCTCGAGTTTGACCGTGTTGTTGCAACACCGGATATGATGGCAGTTGTAGGACGGATCGGGAAAATACTAGGTCCAAGAGGACTGATGCCAAATCCAAAAGTCGGTACAGTTACTTTTGAAGTTGCATCGGTGATAAAAAATATTAAAGCAGGGCAAGTAGAATTCCGTGCGGATAAGCAAGGTAATCTACATGCTGCTATTGGAAAGATTTCGTTTGATGAAGATAAACTCTGCGAAAATGTAAATGCCTTGGTTGATACTGTCAAAAGGATGAAACCAGCAGCCTCAAAAGGTATTTATCTGCGTAATTTTAGTGTTAGTTCTACAATGGGCCCCGGCCTTAAGGTGGATCCGCAAACAATTTAACACCTGAAAATTTTTTAGTTTTCTTGTCTAAGACAGTAGGGGCCTAACGGCTTAATTAATACCCTGCCGAGACTCAGCTTCCGCAAGTGATACAGCAAATTTTCTGCTGTGTTCCTTCCACTGTCTTTTTCAATTTTTAGCTCAATCTTAGGTTTTGAAAAGAAACGGCTTTCAGGCTTTTTCACTGGAAGTGTTTGTTTTAAAGCAATTCTGTCAAAAACTGCAGAAGCGAATTATTTAACATAATTATAACGGAAAGGTTCCATGGAACGAAGCCAAAAAGAAGCTCAAGTCAGTGAACTTCGGACAATCTTTAAAAGCATGTCTGCAGGAGTACTGGTTGATTATCGTGGTATTGAAGCAAATCAAGTTGTAGAACTTCGAAAGAAGTTGAATGATGCGTCATCCACCATGAAAGTAATCAAAAACTCACTGGCACGTATTGCTGCGGAAGACACTCCGTTTGCAGAACTTGCGGATCAGTTCACACAGACTCGTGCGCTTGTCTACTGTGACGGTGACGCGGTTCAGCAGGCTAAGGTATTGTCTGAGGCCGCTAAAAGATTAGATAATTTGAAAATACTTGCTGGAATCCTAGTTGGTGACAGCAAAACGAGCATCCTCAATACAGGTGAAGTGGAAGCACTTTCCAAATTACCTTCTAGAGAAGAGCTCCTCATGAAGTTGTTGTTCTTGATGCAAGCACCTGCAACTCAATTTGTTCGTACTCTAAACGCAGTTCCCGCGAAATTTGTTCGCACTCTGGCTGCAGTCCGGGATAGCAAATAACAATCCGGTATATTAACATTCTTCCCATGCTAGTGTGGAAGATGACCTTAACCTTTGTCTGAGAAATAAAATGGCAAGTATCACAAAAGACCAAGTAATTGAATTTATCGCCAACATGACCGTATTGGAAATGTCTGAGCTGGTAAAAGAAATGGAAGAAAAATTCGGCGTAAGTGCAGCTTCTGCTGCAGTAGCAGCTCCTGCCGCTGCCGGTGGAGCCGCTGAAGCCGCTGTTGAAGAAAAAACTGAATTTGACGTAGTTCTGACCAGCTTTGGTGAGAAGAAAATTAACGTCATCAAAGAAGTCCGAGTAATCACTGGACTGGGACTCAAAGAAGCTAAGGAAGCAGTTGAAGCTGCTCCAAAAGCAATTAAAGAAGGTGTCTCCAAAGAAGAAGCAGAAGAGATCAAAAAGAAACTTGAAGAAGCTGGCGCAAGCGCTGAAATCAAGTAAATATTTTTGTCAAGACCGTGTCCTTCCAGGGACACGGTCCTGCTTTTATCAGTACCGTCTTTTTTACCTCCTCACCCTTTTGGATATTCCAAGAAGAAGTACCCTTCAAGTTAGAGTTTTTATTAAGCATTTCGTGTTGATCACAATTTCACGCTGGACTGTTACAGAATAGAATTTTAGGCTAGTATAGTTTATTTTTTATAAAACTAAGGCCTTGCTTCACAAATGGAAGAATCTTTAAAAACCTTTGAAGAGTACTTTTCACAACCAGTGGAAGTACGCTTGCGTCATTATGAAAAAGAAGGACGCCTTCAGCATGTGATGCTCTCACACCAGTTTTCCATCAGCCTGATGGAAAAATTATTTGATATTGCGGATCACGTCAAGGAAATGACACGCAAGCCAAACGGAATAGAATTTTTGAAATCCTTGCTGTGCCACAAAAAGGCAATGCTCTATTTCACCCAGCCTTCTACTAGAACCTTCCTCTCATTTTTAACTGCCTGCCAGATGGTCGGCATGGACACCGGAGAAGTCCGTGATCCTTCTTTATCATCAGAGTACAAAGGTGAAAGTCAGGAAGACGGTGTCAGGGTTTTTAGCAGTTATTTTGACATGATTATCATGCGTGATCCCAAACCCGGATTTTGCGAATATATGGCCTATTTGCTGGACAATACTGGACGCAGCGTGCCCATCATGAATGGCGGCAGCGGCAAAGATCAGCATCCAACTCAGGCTCTGCTTGACCTTTACACTATGCACCGCTCTTTTCAGAAAACAGGAGGTATCCGCAAAAAAAGGTATGCGTTTGTGGGAGATTTGCTACGCGGTAGAGCGGTACGTTCTTCAGTCATGTTATTAAGTCAATACAAAGATGTCGAAATGGAGTTTATTGCACCGGCTGCTTTTCAGATTGCGCCTGATCTGGAAGAATATTTACTCACACAAAATGTAAATATTCATAAAACTGATAACTTGGAAAGTGTTATTTCAAGCGTCGACTGCATTTATATGACAAGGATTCAGGATGAGTATGATCTCTCAGGAGAGTCAAACCTGATTGATTATTCGCAATATAGCCTGACTCCAGATAATGTCAGACGAATGAAAACAGGTTCTATCATTTTACACCCTTTGCCCAGACGGCATGAAATTTCTCCTGAAGTCGATGCTGATCCACGTGCCATGTACTGGCGACAGCTGCGTAACGGAGTTTATGTCAGAGCCGCGCTCCTGCTTTATGTCTTCAATGTTGCACATCGCTTAAAGGAGTATTAAAATAACTACTGCTGCTATTGCTGGAGTAAAAGCCAATTATAGCTGATGAACGCGTAAATAGTCTAAATGGTACACTTGTATGTTATTCTCGCTTTCGCGGGGATGACAACTATTTACGAATGCATCATAGCTGAAAAAGTTTTTTAATCTTAAAAATAAACATGTCAAACCCTAAATTCCTTTCAACAAATGTTGCGGCTTTACTCGTATACGGACGTCCACCAATGGTGTTTGCCAGCATGGTTTGCGCCATCAGCGTGATGCTGGACCGCAATCCATTTGTTTATTATAGCGGAGTAATTTTTCTGCTTGCCGCAATGATCCTTGATTTAATTGACGGCTGGTTTGCGGCACGTTTCAGACCACAGGCAAAACTGTCACATTTAGCGGACCGGATCATGGATAAAGTCGTGTATGCGATTGTTTTTCCGATGGTAGCAGTAGGAATGATGTGGCGATACCAAACTTTAGCTGAAAGCTCGAATTTTCGTTTGGAAATGCTGCACGTAGTTTTTGTATTTGTCTTGTGCGTAACAGTTTTAATGCGTGACAATTTTGCACACTTCATGAGAAATTTTTCGCTCCGGAAAGGCGAGGAAGAAGAAATGAAGGAAGTAACCAGACTGCGTACAATGGTCGCTGCTCCGATTGGAGTTGTACTTTATATTCACGCTTTTTATGTGCCAGGAGGACCGGATTCTTCACTTTATACCTGGATTAGCTGGTTGGGAGCAATTCCGATTCAGCAGCTTTTCTTTCTGGAAATCCTGCTGCTGATCATCAATTTTGGCTCAATTGCAGGTTATTGCCGAAAATACGGTACTGCATGTCTTGACGATCTTTGTTTGAATGATGAGGTTTTGCGCCGCAGAATATTAGCCGTTTTCCCGAATGCGCTGACAGTGATGAATGCGCTTATGGGTGTTTTGGCCATGCTCTTTGCTTATCGGGGACGAGTTCAGGAAGCATACCTGATTCTGCTGGGAGCAGGTTTTTTTGATAAACTTGATGGTGCAGTCGCCAGGAAGCTTGGACTCACAACGCCTCTTCCATCTGCAAAACCTAGAAAATATAACATCACCTTAGGCGGTGTTCTTGACGACGTTTCCGACACAGTCAGTTTTTGCATTGCTCCGGCAGTTATATTTTACATCCTGATGTCACAAGTTGCTGATGAATCCATTCAGGCTCTGCCATACGGTTGGGTTGCAATTATGTACGTTTTTTTAGGAGTGACACGTTTAGTTTTATTTGTTCTGGATCAAAACAGTATCCCCGGATTTTTCAAAGGCATCCCAGTTCCGGGAGCAGCTCTTTTAGCAGCAGCCCCTTTCATAATGCTTGGAAACGCGCTTGAAGCAAATTCTTCTGACTTGGTTTTTTGGGCACAATTTTGTTTTGTCTTAATGATAATCGCGGCAATTTTAATGATAAGTTTTCCTATTCGATATATGCACATCGGCCGCTTAATGAGCCGTAGCAGAAAGTTTTTATTTTTCACCATCCTGCTTATAGTAGGTTTCGCTTTCACACCATATTTCGGGCATGCCGCACTTGCTTACCTGATCTTATATGTTTTTTCGCCAATTTACACTTGGCGTATAAGTCCGGAAGTCGCCTCAGAGGAGAATCCGGAAAATCTCTCTCCCTCTTCTTGAACTCCAATGCAGGAACTAACTGTGGACACCGAGTCCTCTGATCTTCCGGAAAATACTGAAGAACGAATGGTTGCTCCGGAACAACAATTCGGCGAGCATTTTGATCAATCTTTACGTCCGGAACGTTTACGTGATTATATAGGTCAACAGGAAATTAAGGAAAATCTGCTGGTTTTTATCGGAGCAGCCAAAAAACGTGGTCATGCGTTGGATCATGTCCTTTTAAGCGGACCTCCGGGATTGGGAAAAACTACACTCGCAAATATTTTCTCGCGTGAAATGGAGGTGCAGTTACGCGCGACTTCCGGACCAGTTATTGAACGTCAGGGTGATTTAGCCGCAATTCTCACCAACCTTGAGCCTGGAACAATTTTGTTCATTGACGAAATCCACCGGCTGAACCGAGTGGTGGAGGAAGTCCTCTACAGCGCAATGGAGGATTTCACCCTCGATATTATTATCGGTGAAGGTCCGGGTGCCCGTACCGTAAAAATCGATTTACCGCATTTTACACTGGTGGGTGCAACAACAAGGGCCGGATTACTTACTTCACCCCTGAGGGAACGTTTTGGGATTCAGTTCCGTCTTAATTTTTATGATCCGGAAGAGCTGAAAACGATCATCCTGCGCGCGGCAGCTTTACTGGGCATTGAAATTGTGGAAGAAGCATCTCTGGAACTTGCGCGTAGAGCAAGAGGTACACCCAGAATCGCAAACCGTTTACTGAAACGCTGCCGTGATTTTGCAGACATGCAAACTTCAGGTGTGATCACTTTGCCGCTAGTCAAGAAGAGTCTGGAGAAAATGAGAATAGATCTGGAGGGTCTGGACAAAATGGATCGGCTCATTCTAGAAGCTATCATTGAAAAATTTGGCGGAGGCCCTGTCGGCCTGAGTACCCTTGCGGCTTCTGTCTCAGAGGAAAAAGACACCATTGAGGAGGTCTATGAGCCTTTTCTGCTGCTCAAGGGATTCTTGCAGCGTACTCCACGAGGACGGGTGGCGACCGAAAGGGCTTATCAGCATTTGGAAATTTCAGCACCTCCTAAAACGCAAGAAACTCTTTGCTGAATATATTTTTTGCAAACATTTCCGGAGCACTTTTCTCAACTGCTTCTTTTTTGCTTATTGCCGGATTCGATTGAACAAAGTCCTTGTCTCTGCAATCACTCCAAGTGGAGATGATCGTGCTGAACAAAAATTAATTTTCCTCTACAGTAAGCTGTTTTAATTATGGATACTGATTTTTTCCCAATCGAAAATTATCCCTTCCTCTCTCCGTTCATCTTTACTGAGGATCCGCAAAAGCTTGAAAAACACAAAAAAGCTTTACTTAAAAAACTGATTAAAGCTTGGATGCCTCTGCATATTGAGAACAGCCAGACATTGGAATATCTTGCTGCCCGTGAAAAAGTTTTTGCAGCTGTTACTGAAGAATATTATGAAGAGCAGTATAAAATAATTGTAGAAAAGAGTCTTAGCGCCGACAGCTCCTTTGTCACACTTGCCCAAAATACACGTCTACTGGACAGTATCATCCACACTGCTTTCGAATATGCGTTCAAAGATCTCACAATCCTCAAAGAAAAATTAATTGAAGAACTCAAAAAAGAGTATCGATTCAAACAACGGACACTACCTAAAAATCAGCAAAAACTCGAACTGACGCAAAAGCAAATCGAGAAGCTTGAATCAAATCCTGAAGATCCTGAACAAAGGCAGTTGCTGAAATATTACAACAGTATTGAAGCAGATTTGAGAAAAGAAACCGCGGCTCTCACCGAACGCCTGCAGGACTTAAAAGAGCAAATGCCGCTTGTTCAGCAAGCTGAATTTAAACGTGATTTTTTACTTAATCATCTAGTTGTCTTCGCTAGAGGAGGATACGGACGCGCGGAACTCAGTTTCGCCTCAGACAGGGATCTTGGATACTGTCTTGATACACAGCAGTTAAGTTCCGGAGAAGCTGAGATTTGCCGGCAGTTCATTATTCATATTGAGCATTTACTAAGGATCGCGGGTATAGAAACGGCGCACCAATACTTTGAATTAAACGAAGATTTATCCCGTTTTAAAGACCCCGCCACCATTCATACCATTCCGGCCATCCTGGAAAGCAGAGTTCTGCTGGGCAGTAATAATTTGGCGAATGCGTTGAAACGCCGATTTTTTCAAATCCTGCCTTATGAAACATTCGTCCTGAGCCAGATACGAGATTACCATGATCGTGCAGTTCCAGGACTGAGCCAGATGAATCTCAAGGAAGATCAAGGTGGTTTGCGCTCTCTGCAAATCCCGCTTTGGCTGGCAGCAGCGACTTTTGGTGTATTTCCAAATCAAACTGCAGATATGCTGGCCCTGTTGATTCAAAAACGTATAATTTCTCCGAGACAGGGTTATAAACTTTGTCAAGCGCTGGAATTTTTGTATGACTTACGCAATTTTTCCGCAACCGCGGAGAAGTTTCATTTTGATGATGAGGCGCGAGAAAGAGGACTTTCTGAAAAAGACATCCAAATTAATATGATCAATGATGCAACCGAACGGCTTTACCTGCTCAAGAAAAAACGTTTCCAGAGTATCGACGTTTTTGACCGCTATCGTCTGCAGATGGTGAATTATATTCAATATCTTTCACAGGCTATTTTGCAACGGCTTCTTGACCGCACCATAGTAAGGACGTTCTCAAATTTCCAGGTTGTTGTCCATCTTGGTAAACGTCAAATTGTTGAGGTAAACGCACTTGAAGGTTTACCGCAGGTACCGATATCGCTGATATTCAACGATCCAACTGCATTGCTCGAACTCTTTGAATATGTGGGGCAATCGGAATATGATTTGTCTTTTGATCTCAAGGACGAAATGGCGGACCTGATCCGGATCATCACTCCGGATGTGATCGATGCTCACCGTCCACAGATTGCAGAACGTTTTACGAAACTTATGCTGACTCCGTTTGCGGCAAGTGCTTGGAGAATCATGTTCGATATTTGTGAGCCGGTTAATGAGGAAAATCAACCCCGGACTTTGATTGGTTGTTTCATTCCGGAAACAAATAAGATGCGTTTTTTACTGCGTAACCTGGCTTATCATCAACATCCTGTTTGCACTCATACTTTGAATGCTCTAGATCGTACACAAAAAGAATTGGATAGATTAAAAAAAGATTATCAGGAATTATATCAATATCTTGAACCAAAACATATCTTAGCGCTCAAGTGGGGAATCCTGTTCCACGATGTAGGAAAAATCGATCCGCAGACTGATCATGAAGTTTCCGGAACTTCGATCGCCGTCAAGGCTCTGGAGCGCATCGGTTATGAAGACCAGGAATTATTCACGCTTGTATCTCTGCTTATTGTACATCACACGACAGTCGTGCAACTCAGCAGAACTTCCGCCTATTTCGATCAAGCACTGCAAAGTTTTTTCGAAATTGCAGACCGTAACCTGATAAATGTCATTTTGCTTTTTCTCTGCAATATCTCTGATTACATTTCTGTGAGTGAAAGCAACGCCCATTCAACACGAGGCTTGAGGACATTTTTTGAAGAGACATACCGAGTTTTTGCCGAAATGCGTTCCTCCCAAAAGCAGGTGGATTCCATGGATTTCATCCTCTCGTATCTTGATAACAAAAAAAATGACCTCGAATCAGACACACGTATTGATCTGCTGATTAACAGAAGTCTCAGTGAAAATCTGGATTCGGTTTTGCTCAAACCGTTGGCGCGGATAAATAAAAAAGAAAGAAAACTGCTTGAAAAATCAGAAGACGAATTACAAGTCCTCTGGCGTGACCTTAAACTTGGTTCACTTGACAAACATGGTACTGACCAGACTACAGAAAAATTTATCCGCACAATTCGACAAACTCTCAGCAATAAAACTTTGGTTGAACTGACAGAGCTTTACAGTCCTTTAATCAACTGGTTTTTTGCTTCATTTCCAAATCGTTTTCTGCTCAGTTCTTCTCCAGGAATGGTTGCGGAGAATCTGACTATATTCAACAAACTTGAGCGTCCCGCAATTGTAAATGTCATAACCAATGCAAGAGGACGGCTTAACGCTCTGCTGATTTATGTACATGACCTGCCTCAGATTCACAGTAGAATCGCCTACACCTTGAACCTGAAGCACCTTAACATTGAATCGGCAAAAATAAACCAAATAAATTTTGCGAGCGGAAACGTTGCTTTTTGCTATTATTTGAAGGTTTCAAAAAGGGAGGAGGATAATGTTATTTTTCCACTGGAGGTGGAAACTTCCATCAGAAGAAATACTCCGCCTGCACTGAAAATAAAGCCTCAGACTTTTCTTCACAACACAAAGTTTCAACTGGAGTACCTTAAAGATGATAAAAAAGGTTACATGGTCAAAGAAACCAATAATGTATCTTCTACTGATTTTCCTGTGTGGAAAGGAGATTCAAGAGATAAAACTGAATTTTCGAGACGTGATAAAAATTATCTCCGTATTAAAATAACTGCCGAAGACGCGCCCCTAGTTTATTACAAAATGGTTAGTGCGTTTGATCGGGCGGGTGTGCCGATTCAGCAGGCCGTCATTACAACCATTGGACATCAAGTTATCGATACCTTTTACATTACTACTGACGATCATGAAAAATTGCTTAAATCAGACTTTGAGGAAAAGCTCAAACAGGCTCTAATGAGCCCCTCTGAAATTTGATATCATTACATTCATATTAAGTGATTGAAAAAGTTTGACTTTAACAATGATTGTGATAATTTAGATAAAACTTTGTATCCAGATGACACTGAGGGATCTGGCCCTTTGAAGTGTCGAGCATCCTTTTTCCGCATCAAGGTGCTAATGCCAGCCCCTCCGGGAAGTTCCGGAAGGGAGTCGATACGACTCGATTCGAGTAAAGTGCTGGTCCGCCTATTTTAGTGGCCCACCTGTTTGATTCTCGTCTATCCTGTTTATCAGTTTGCAGTATAATCCGCAGGGATATTGTTATTCCTCCTGTGGTGAAACTCTGCCTGTTTTTTCATGCTAATAATACAGTTGGTGCGTTTAGGATTTGTTTTTTACCCTAAAGTACTTTTTCCAGAAAAAACAGTTTGAAGCTATTCTAGTTTGAGCATGAGCATTTCTCTTTGCTTTGAGACACTGCAAGTTAACACTGTGCGCCTTTATTTTTTTAGAAAGTAAGTTATGACACTCATTGTTAGACCTGATTATCACGCAGTTCCAATCCTGGAAAAAAATGGTATTCGCTGGATTCCACCTTCACAGGCGGAGCGTCAGGATATTCGTCCTTTGCGCATAGGGATTCTCAATATAATGCCGCTTGGAGAAAAATATGAATTTAATATTCTCCATCCTCTCGGACTTTCGGTTTTGCAATTGGAACCGGTTTGGATTCGTCTGGAGTCACATAACTACAAAACCTGGGAACCACGACATGTGGATGACATTTACGTTACTTATGAGGAGGCCAAGCGTGAGCAACCGCTTGACGGCTTAATTTTAACAGGTGCGCCGGTTGAGACAGTCCGTTTTGAAGATGTGCATTACTGGAACGAAATCAGCGCCATTCTGCACGATGCACGTCAAACAATTCCCAGCACACTTGGACTATGCTGGGCTGGATTTGTGATGGCTTATTTAGAAGGTGTGAACAAATTTAACTACGATCATAAACTGTTTGGTGTTTTTGAATTGAAAAATCTTGCCCCTACTCATCCAATTATAGGAGAGTTAGATGATGTCTTTTTCTGTCCGCAAAGCCGTCATGCGGGAATTCCTGACGAAGCAATGGAAGAAGCGGCCAACGACGGTCGGCTGAAATTACTGGCTTACGGAAAGGAAGCTGGCTATTCCATTTTCTCAACCTCCGATGACCGTTTCATTGCGCATACAGGTCATCCTGAATACAACGCTACCAGACTGGCGGATGAAGCAAAGCGGGACCATGGCAATCCGGACGTACCACCGCCCGTAAATTTTGATTTTATGGAACCTCTCAATCGCTGGCGTTCACATCGCAACACTTTTTTTTCCCAATGGGTCAGCTATTGCTATCTCAAAATAAGTACTCATGACATGTCAGTTAAAAAAGATCTTTTAGCCTCTCGAACAGACTGAGCTGTTCGAATCATTGTTTTAACTTGCGCCTTTAGCGTACTGCAGTAAAGTTTAAATAGTTTTTTTTATTTAAAATTATCCCGAATTAATAAAATTTCGAGTTATGGGCAACAAAGAGAATGAACCTCCTAACGGTTTAGAAAAATTGTTTTCAACCCAAGGTATCCTGATCGCAATTTTGATTTTAGGATTTTACTGGGTATTTTTTGGAGAGGACAAAAGCCAGGAATCCGCACGCTACAATTATTCTTCGCAAAATATTCCAATTGGTGTCAGCAATCAACTTAACTCGGAAGCCCTCGAAAAACTTGGAATTGATCTTACCGAACATCTTGATCCCAAATTGATCCCTGCAATTACTTCTGAAGCTTTAAGAGAAACTTCGCAGGCACAGGTTTCTGACAAGGATTTCCTGCCGACTCTGGTCAACAAAATATCAAATAAAGTCCGTGATATAAGTACCATCGATTTGAATCAAGACGGAATGGCGGATCATGTTTTGATTGTACCTCAAACTAGTAAAGGTGATGCGGACTTTCTGTTATTTTCAATTTTGGTTCCGGATCCCAGTCTGGTTAGCACACTGCCTTCAGGCTCAGATCAAGCTGCCTGGAAAGATATCGCGGAAAATAAGTCCATCGAAATCATGACAGCCTCTGTTGTACGTGGTTCAGGCGATGAGATGACAATGCAGTCCACTCCCAATCCACAGATGTACCAGTCAGCCGGCGCACCGTACGCTCCATATTATGGTACTGGTTACAGCATGACGAATCTTTTAATGACATCAATGATGATGTCAATGCTCTTTAGACCACCATATATCTGGGGTGGAGGTCTTGGTTATGGTTACGGTTATGGTGGACCAAGGACAGTTAGTTCAATTCAAAACCGCAGAGGAGCTTCCACATCAAAAATGAATAAAGCCGCTCCCTCATCTTCTTCCGCAAAAACAACTGGCGGAAAAAGTGTGTCATCAAACAAGTTCCGCTCAACTTCAAAGAAATCCCTGAATAATATCAAAAGCACCAAATTTCGCTCCACCAGCCGTAAAACTGCCGGAGGAGGTTTCGGCAGCAGTACATCACAGAGAAAACCCGGAGTTTCAAAACGCAGAATGGTACCAAGGAAAAAATTCAGCTTTGGCGGAAGCCGCCGTAGACGTGGACTTAGCTTTGGGGGTTTTGGACGGCGAAGGCGTTGACATAAATTCAGGCAATGATCTGAAAGGCGAGTGGATATAATATTAGCCGAAAACTAAGAGGGTTCGTTAATTTCCCACTCGATGGCGTTTATTTCATAAGTTTCTGCGTCCAGTACTGAAACTCCCGGCTTAACAGCTGAACCGTATTTTACTAACGCACTCTCACGCATTTCCTTCATCCTGCTCATATAGGTATGATCTTCAAACAATTCCAGTTGTTTTTCACGGTATGGTGCATGTAAACGTGCCTCACCTTCTATTTTAAGATGACAGCTGGCGCAAAGCGGGATAAGATTTCCAATTGAATTATTTGCCGGATTTTCATCAATATGGTGAACTTGCAGTACCATCTGAGCATTTGTTGCTGTTCTACAATCTTTAGCGCACCTTGCGCAATGATAGTTAAACAACTCTCTGACATAACGTGAAACAGTTTCCCATTCAGGGTGATAGCGAGAATCATGAGCCATTTAAGCTTCCTCACTCGGTGAGTAGAAATATATCTCTTTACGTTCTATCCGAATTTGGTTATACATAAATAGCTGAATTTTAAATCGTATAAATTTTTTCCGTATAAGCCGAATCTTTCGACAGGATAATAATGGCTATCAGTCGCGACGAACTTATTAATGTCTTAACTGTTGTGAGCTTTTTAGCTCATGCTGAAAGAGAAATGCACGTGGCAGAAAAGAAAGTCCTGATTGCTGCGTTCAATGCTGTTGCAATTACTCCGGAAGAACAGGAACAAATGAAGGCAAATACTTCTCTGGAAGAGATGTTAAAACACATTCAATCTCCAGAAGCAAAGCACGCACTGGTTGAACTAATGGCTTTAGTCGCAGCATCGGACGGTGTGTTTGAAGACGAGGAGCGTGTTATTATCCGAAAAATTATGAAACGCATTAATGTCCATGACGATCATCCGTATTTCGAAGATGACAGCCTTGACGTTCCTTCCGTTCGAGCCAATGTAGGAAAAATCTTGAATTCCTTCAAGGAATTATCTCCCTAGCCTGAAAGCCGGCAAATCCACTTGATAAAATATAAGTGCTGAATTTCTTGAGCATCTTCAACAAGACTATACGCCAGAGATGATCTTTTGTAAAGAATTCCTGGAAAGATAAATGAGAGGCAGAAAACAAAGGTAGGTTTTGGGACGGATATTTTGCAGTTCCGCCCCTAATTATAAAGCTTCCTGAGAAGCACTGCTTTAGATCCGGGTTTCTGGCTCAAAGTCCATGTGCAACTGGCTCATGACTGTATCTGATGCTTCTGTATAAGAATCGTCTAATGCAAGATCATTGCTCAACAAAAAACCGTTGTCATTGTATTCAATCTTGTTTATCACGCCGCCTTTGTTAAGAAAACGTGACATTGCATCACTGATTTCTTCGTGTGAAATTTCTTTTGCTTTTTTAGCCATTCTAGCCATATTTTCCTCTTAATAATTTAAAGTTATTGATAAATCAATTTTGAATGCCCTGAATCGTTGAGTTGTAAGACGAATTAAAATCCGTTTTGTCCTCTGCCGGACTATCCGAAGCATTTATTTTTAATTTGTTAGCACTCACTTTAAAAGAGTGCTAGTAGTTTGTCAAGCTTTTTTTTTAAAAAGATTAATTTTTCTCAAATTATTTTTTTCTGAAGAATTTTACTGAGGTGAATGGGCTCACCTCCAGAAGATCCACAAACAATCTGTTCCGTCCAAAAGCATGTGAATCAGCAGTCCCAAAGCGGGAATCCGGAAACGTGGACTAAGCAGAAGAGCGAGATAAACTGCAATTGCCGGCCAGCTGTGAAGAGGGTGAAAACCAAGACCACAGCGGTTTGGATCAAAGACCGGGTCTGCCAGCAGGTGATCAAAGTCTACAGCCATTGTCAGCGCCATGATCATAAAGGGGCGTATCCAGTTTTCTCTCCAACCTGCTTTGGCAACCATGAAGGGTACCAAGAAGTGGAGGATCATGTGAATGATGCTGCGTTCCATTTATTTTCCTGTTTTCGGATTGCTGTTTTCTTTGCTGCAAAAGCGGAACAGCATATTATCTCAACATTTTATATTTCATCCACAGAAAAGCACAGCACTTCACGAATCTGCTTTGCCCCGCAAAGCCACATGATCAACCGGTCTACCCCCAAAGCCATCCCTGAACATTCTGGCAGACCCTGCTCAAGGGATTTTAGAAATTTTCCATCTAACGGAACAGATCCACGACGCTCAGAATGTCTGTTTTTTAAATCCTGTTCAAAACGCCGTCTTTGTTCAGCGGCATCTGTCAATTCGCCAAAACCATTTGCCAACTCCATACCGCTCACATAAAGTTCAACTCGTTCAGCAAATCCGGAACGTTGTGGACAAGGGCGGGCCAGACTTGCCAGAGGCAACGGCCACTCATAAACAAAGACTGGAGTAGAACCGGCAAATTCTGTTTCGATATGATTCCAGAGCCGGAAGAATATTTGTTCATAAGCCAATGATTCTGTAAGGTCTGGCTTTACTGAAAGATCAACCAGCAATTCATCATGTCCGGAGAGTTGTGCTTTTTCCCTTAATTGTGAGGCAGACTCGGTACCGTCCAAAATAACATCTAAATGTTTTTTAAACAAAGAACTCACTGTTACACGCGTCCAGGGAGGCAGTGGAATTTTTTCCACAAAGTTTTCTGCAGTAATAGTTTTGCTAAGATACACCACCAACTGCTCAATATCCGACATCAAAACTTCCAATGTTTCGTTGCTTCGATACCATTCGAGCATGGTAAATTCCGGATTGTGAAGGGGTCCGCTTTCACCCTTGCGGAAACAGCGCGCGAGCTGGTATATTTTTTCAAAACCGCCTGCCAGCAGTCGTTTCATCTGAAATTCAGGAGAGGTTATCAGAAATCCGGTATCAGTTTTTATGGGTGAAAATTGTGACTCTGGACTTGGAGCGGTAACTAGTGAAGGAGTTTCTGTTTCAATAAAATCCTGCAGTTCAAACCATTCCCTGATCCCGTTCATTATTTGCTGGCGAGTCCGAATACGTTTCATCCTCGAAGGATTTATTGCCGGACGTCTCCAACGCAGCAGATCACCTTCGGACTCAAAATTGACAGAGCTTCCTACTGTTTTAAGTTTTACTACTTCACCTTTTTCACCAATCTCAAATGAGATTAATGAACCTGCTGAGAGTTCTGCGTTACCTTGATAATCCAGCGAATACAACTTATCTTCAATTAAAACAAGAATGTTTCGATTATTTTCGGAAATTGCTTCTGCCAACTTTTCATTCGGGCAAATAACTTCGAGAACGCGTCCATGGCAGCGAGTTGATAAAAGTGAGTTGCTAAAAGTCTGCAAAGAACTGGACATGAGGTTTAATGTAATTTTCCAAGTTTGAAGTAAGGCTGGGGAAGGAAAATTTTTCTTGAACTTTTTATGGAGGTGAGCGGAGCAGAAACCGAAATCAAACCTGAAAGTTCATTTCAACTCTCTGTCGACTACGTTCAAGAACCGCACTCAGGGGACACTGTATCCAAACCTGAGAAACTCGACGATGTACTAGCCTTTGTCACGCTCCACATATTCACCGGTTCGAGTATCAATTCGAAGTTGATCTCCTTCATTGACGAATAAAGGCACATTTACGCTGTAACCGGTGGACACTATAGCCGGTTTAGAAGCTCCTGTAACAGTGTTCCCTTTTTCGCCGGGAGCAGTTTCTATGACTTCCAGAACAACAAAATTTGGCAAGCTTAATCCAATTGAACGGCCCTTGAAAAAACCAACTTCAATCATCATATTTTCAGTCAGATAATTCGCAGCATCACCGACAGCACTGCTTTCCAGACTCACCTGTTCATAGTTACTGTTATCCATAAAATGGAAATCACCGTCATTATACAAATACTGCATTTGACGGTCTTCTGTATCAGCAGGTTTTAGTTTTTCTCCAGACTTGTATGTGCGGTCAAGTACTGCGCCGGTTATCATGTTGCGGATTTTAGTCCGTGTAAACGCTGTGCCTTTTCCCGGTTTAACAAACTGAAAATCAACTACAACAAATGGATCTCCATCCATCTCAAACCGCAGTCCTTTTCGAATATCTGAAGTCTCGTACACTTATATTTTTTCGGTGATAATTGACTAAATTTAGGAATTTTCTGTAAAGGATAAAATAAAATACTGAAAAATCATTACTAATTTTTATGCTGACTCAAACCTATCTTCTATTTGCTGGAGAATCGCTATTATATTATGTTCGTTAGTTTAAAACAATCGGCTTAACAAATCGAGTTTATTCTGGCTGCTGAATGAGTCAAGACTTAGCTTAAAATGGGAAAGTAATGAATTCCGCTGAGACCTTTTTTGTTATGCAAAAAGCGCTTGCGCGTGATGCTGAATATGATCTTCCATAAAAGTTGAAATGAAGTAATAACTGTGATCATATCCACTTTGTAAACGGGCGGTCAATTTTTGATTCCGCTTTTCACAGGTTTTGCGGAACAATTCAAAGTTAAGTTCTTTTTCCAGAAACGGATCGTCACCACCCTGATCGATCAAAAAAGGAATTTCCAGCGTTGAGCTTTGAATCAACTCATTGGCATCATGTTTTTTCCAGACTTCCCGATTTTCACAGAGATAATTCGTAAATGCTTTTTCACCCCATGGACATTGACTTGGAGCGCAGATAGGAGAAAAAGCAGAAACTGAGCGGAAAAGTCCGGGATTTTTAAGGGCTAAGGTAAGAGCTCCGTGACCACCCATTGAGTGCCCGAAAATGCTTTCACGTCCTTCCATAACCGGAAAATTATTGCGGATAACATTCGGCAATTCATGGATTATGTAATCCTCCATACGGTAGTGTTTGGCCCATTTTTCCACTGTTGCGTTGATGTAAAAACCAGCTCCGCTTCCCAGATCATAAGCCTCGTCCTCGCCTTCCACTCCCGCACCGCGTGGACTTGTGTCTGGAGCCACCAGCATAATTCCGGCTTGGGCTGCATATTTTTGCGCTCCGGCTTTATTGATAAAATTTTCGTGATTACAGGTCAATCCGGAAAGCCAGTACAAAACTGGAACAGCACCGGATTCGGCTTGTGGTGGTAAAAATACAGAAAATTTCATTTCTCCACTGCAGCTTTCTGAAGAATGGCTGAACATTTTTGTCCATCCTCCAAAACTTTTGCTCGCGCCGATTTGCTCAATTATAAGGTCTGACATTGCCAATCTTGAAATAGGTTAAAACAGAATCACGGAACGGATACTTTTCCCTTCGTGCATCAAGTCAAATGCACGGTTGATGTCATCCAATGGCATAGTATATGTCACAAACTCATCTACTTTAACTTCGCCTTTCATGTACATCTCAACATATCCTGGCAGTTGGGAGCGTCCCTTCACTCCCCCGAAAGCAGAACCGCGCCAGACGCGTCCGGTGACTAACTGAAAAGGTCTTGTAGTGATTTCCTGTCCGGCACCAGCGACACCGATAATAATTGATTCACCCCAGCCTTTGTGACAACATTCAAGTGCGGAACGCATCAAACTGACATTACCCACGCATTCAAATGAATAATCGACACCGCCGTCGGTTAATTCTACCAGTACATCTTGGATTGGTTTGTCATAGTTTTTGGGATTTACAAAATCAGTTGCACCAAGTTGCCGCGCAAATTCTTCTTTACTTTCATTGATGTCAACTGCAATGATACGTTCCGCTTTGGCTAAAACAGCACCTTGAATTGCACCCAGACCTACTCCGCCCATGCCGAATACTGCCACTGTGGCGCCGGCTTCAACTTTTGCAGTATTTAAAACCGCACCAATTCCGGTGGTGATTCCACATCCCAACAGGCACACTTTTTCTAAAGGCGCTGCAGAGTTTATCTTTGCAAGCGAGATTTCCGGTAAAACACTGTATTCGGAAAATGTCGACGTTCCCATGTAATGAAAAAGCGTTTTGCCTTTATGTGAAAAACGAGAGGTTCCGTCCGGCATTAAACCTTTGCCCTGCGTTAAACGGATAGACTGGCATAAATTCGTTTTTCCGGATTTGCAGAATCGGCATTCACCACATTCCGGAACGTAAAGCGGAATTACATGGTCACCGACCTTGACACTGTTGACTCCTTCGCCAATTTCTTCAACTACGGCACCTCCTTCATGTCCGAGAATGGCAGGAAAAATGCCTTCCGGATCGTCTCCGGAAAGTGTGAAGGCGTCGGTATGGCAAACTCCTGTAGCAACGTTACGGATCAAAACTTCTCCGGCTTTTGGACCTTCGAGATCGACCAGATCAACTTCCAATAGTCTTCCTGCTTCCCAGGCAATTGCGGCTCGTGATTTCATGACTTACTCTTGCTAAATTATTTTGAATTACAGATTTACAAAAGGATGTATAATGTTATGCTTAAATAATTATCTTCAAATAGCTTTTTTTTATTGATTACAAATTATGCTTCAATAATGCTATAAAGACAAATAAATATTTATTACATTCGCATAAAATCATGTCTCATCCCGTCACTTCCCGTATTGCGCCCACACCAAGTGGGTTCCTTCATCTGGGCAATGCATTTAATTTTTTGTTGACTGTATTGCTTGTAGATTCGCAAAGAGGACATTTACATCTTCGCATTGATGATCTGGATGGACCAAGAGTAGAACCTTCTTCAGTGGAAGATGTTTTTATCCAATTGGAATGGCTGGGCATAGACTACGATTCAGGACCTTCAGGGCCTGACGAATTGTTTAAGCAATACTCACAGCAATTACGTAAGGAGCGTTATTCAGACGCTCTTGAAAGTCTCTGCAATTCCGAAAATATTTATGCATGTGAATGTTCCCGATCTGAAATTAGAAGATTGTCGCCCAACGGAAATTATCCGGGAACGTGCCGGCTAAAAGAGCTGGATTTAATGCAGGATAATCTTACTTGGAGAGTTCACGTTCCTGAGAAAACTTATGTGAATTTCAAAACATTTTCGGACAAAATTGAAACTATAAATGTAGCTCAGGCAATAGGTGATTTCGTTATCAAACGGAGAGACGGTTTGCCTGCATACCAGCTTGCGTCTGTCATGGACGATCTGGAACTTGGGGTCAATCTTGTGGTAAGGGGGGAGGATTTACGGGCTTCCACAGCAGCCCAACTTTTTCTCGCGGAATGCTTAAATGATCAATTTTTTCCTGCGGCATGTTTTATACATCATCAGTTAATAAACGACAATTCCGGCAACAAACTTTCAAAATCCGCAGGCTCTCTTTCGCTGAAAATGCTGCGCGAAAAACATCCATCACCTGTTTGGATTTACCAGGAAACCGCAAAATCGCTCAGTCTTCCTTTTCAGCAGATTCGTACACTTGATGACTTAAAAGAAGTTTTCAGGAACGCAGTTCAAAAAAAAGACGGTTTGGAAAAACTGCTCGAACAGGGAAAATAAACTTAACTAGAAAACTTAACGGAAAAATTTAACTGCTAGAATTTCGATTTCAATTTTGCCTTTTGGGATAGGAATACTGAGAGTATCTCCGACTGACTTGCCGATCAGGGCACGGGCAATTGGTGAAGAAATGGATATTTTATTTTTCTGCAGATCTGATTCATCCGCGCCCACAATCTGATAGTTGCTTTCTTCGTCAGTATCAACATCCACAAAAGAAACCGTTGCCCCAAACACAACCTTTTCACCAGACAGTTTTGTAATATCAATTACATTGGCGAGGGCCAGCTTTGCATTCAACTCCTGAATTCTACCCTCGATAAAGCCTTGTTGTTCTTTGGCGGCATGGTATTCCGCATTTTCCTTTAAATCTCCATGCTCCCTTGCAGTCGAAATAGCATTTATCACCGCAAGACGGTCTTTACTGGTTAATTGTTTGAGTTCAGTTTTCAAACTTTCGTATCCCTGTTGGGTCATCGGGTAAGACTCTCTCATGTAAATTTATATATAGCAGATTAAAAGATATGTAAATTAAGCGCTGACAGGGAACGTTTGGAACAGCAAAAAGTTATAAGATAAATGGAGGGAAGCAAATAATCAAGTCGTGAAACTCAACGCAAATTAGGCATCAGCCAATCGTATTTATTATGGTAAACTGCGATTATTTCGCCACTGCCGTCATCAGGCAGGTTGCGTCTGATAACACGAGCCAAAGAGGAATTCATTTCCTTCAGATTCTGGATTGCATAGTAGTGAGAAACCCGTCTGTCCCAGCACTTCTTTACCTTCTGTGATTGGTGAACTGAATCCGATGCTGCATAAAATGCCTGATATAATTGATTGTCACTGCGTTCCTCAAAAAACAATGCTAAACCGGTCTTGGCCTCTTCATGAAGAATAAAGGCTTTTTCGATGACAAGATCAGCGCAAGATACCGGACCTGTAGTCTCCTTCGTAAAATCAAGTAATTGTGAGCATCCGGAACTTAAAAAAAGAAGCCCTGTTAAAATCATCAGCCTTGATTTTATAAATGTAAATTTAAGCATTTTACTTGTTTGTACTTAGTTGAAAAATATAGAGTTTTAATAAATATACCAAAAAAATAAATGAAAAAATATTTCTCGTGCAAATGAATTAAAATCGATGCAGCATTAAAATAATCAACCAGTCTAACTTTTAGAGCGAAGCGAAAAATCTTGTATTAACGATCACTCAAACATTATTTAGATTTCAGACTCTTCAAGAGACACATTATTAGTTTCGGCAATTTTTCATAAAACTTTAGTACAAATTTGCTAAATTTGCATTTCAGCCAACAGTGATGTTCAACTTAGCTAAATTTTCCACTTCTCCTTCCAGTTTATCACCTTCGCTCAGTGGGCCTACTCCAGCCGGAGTACCGGTATAAATCAAGTCACCAGGACACATTTCGAAAAAGCCGGAAAGGCTTGAGACAACTTCCGCTACAGACCATATCATATCTGAAATATCTCCCTGTTGCCGCAGTTCTCCATTGACAGATAGAGTGATTTTACCACGTGCAAGGTGTCCAACTTCGCTGACAGAATGCACGGCAGAACAAGGCGCAGAATTGTCAAATCCCTTTGCTGTTGCCCAGGGACGGCCTTTCTTTTTTGCCTCTGACTGCAGATCACGACGGGTCAAATCCAAACCTACCGCATAACCAAACACATAATCCAATGCTTCTGCTGCTAAAATATTTGTTCCTTTTTTCCCAATCGCTACGACCAGTTCGATTTCATGGTGCAAGTTCTCAGTTGCTAAAGGGAAGGGCAGCCACGAACCTTCCGGACATACAGCGTCTGCCGGTTTGCTGAAGAAAAATGGAGCTTCCCGTTCAGGATTTGCTCCCATCTCCCTAGCGTGATTCGCATAATTCTGCCCCACGCAATAAATTCTGTGTACCGGAAAAACATCTGCTGTCCCTGCTACAGCTACTGATGGTGTTTCTTGTGCTGTAAAAACGTAACTCATTTTTATGCCTTATGTTTGGTAAATAATTATGTCGTCGCCAAAAGTCCAGAAACTGTGTCATTTCCAGCGAAGCAAGAATTTTTGCAGTTATTATTCTGTTGCGGTAACAGGTGATTGTCAACATAGATTATTGCATTCTTCCAATATTCTTCTTATGCTGATTAATGTTCAAACCTGAATTTCAGGCTTGAAAACCGTATAAGATGCATTTACATTTTACAGAGTCCTCGACTCAACTCTTTTTTTCTGCGTCATCCATTTACTGAATTAGAATAAAATCAATGCTTAAAAACACACTCTCAGTTCATATCAGCTGGGGTCATTGTGATCCTGCAAAAATTGTTTTTTATCCGAATTATTTTATCTGGTTTGATCAAAGCGCCCATCATCTTTTTGACAAAGCCGGAGCAAATATGGGCGATTTAATGGATCAATACGGTGTGGTTGGTCTGCCGATCGTGGATGCTCATGCGGAATTTCTATATCCTTCAAAATATGGTGACGTCATTGAAGTTTGCAGTTGGATCAGTGAGTGGCGTGAAAAAACTCTGGTGGCAACACACGAAATTCATAACAACGGACGGCTTGCAGTAAAAGGCAGCGAAGTTCGAGTATGGGCTAGACCTCATCCCAACGATCCCAAACGCCTACAGGCACAGGTAATTCCTGATTCCATCAAAGCCTGTTTTGAGCTATAAGTCTTGTTTATTTATGGATTTCCTGAAATCCTGAATTTTGTAATTTCTGCATCAAGTTCTAATTCAAGTGAAGAAAGTCCATACACTTCAAAACTATACTATGAATCTGAAAAATTTTTTTCAACAGCCTACACTCACAAGTTTAGCAAAAACCTGTGGTTGAGCAGCGAAATTCAGTCCGGTCGGATTGAAAAAACTGCTGGCTTCATTGCCAAATAATATAGACAAGAATGTGCTGGTTGGTTTTGACACCAGTGATGACGCAGGGGTTTATCGACTGAATGATGAACAGGCTCTGGTTTTCACCGCTGATTTTATCACTCCCCCAGTTGATGACCCATATCTGTTTGGGCAAATTTCGGCAGCCAACTCTTTGAGTGATATTTACGCAATGGGCGGCAAACCATTAACTTGTCTAAATCTGGTAGGTTTTCCTGCAGATAAACTTGATCCTGAAATTTTAACAGGAATTATTTCCGGAGCATTGCAAAAATTAACAGAGGCTGGCGCGGTTCTTTTAGGCGGTCATACAACTGTTAACGATGAACCAATATTTGGCCTGGCTGTTACTGGCATGGTGCATCCAGAGAAGATTTGGAGAAACAGCGGAGCACAGCCAGGTGATCAACTAATATTGACCAAGGCTCTCGGAAGTGGGGTTTTATTTAATGCAAATCTCAAAAATTTAGTCTCTGCAAAAGCCCTAGCGGAATGCCTCGATTCCTTGATTGTACTCAACAAAACCGCAGCTGAAGTTTTTGCGAATTTTGAGATCCATGCTTCAACAGATATAACAGGATTTGGATTTGCGGGTCATGCACTGGAAATGCTGAGAGGTTCTGACTTGTCCTTCAATATCACTTTGGAGGCGATTCCAATCATGAACGAGGCCAGAGCAATGTATGAACGCGGTGTCACCACCGGAGTTAATCAAACTAACCGGACCCTGGTCGAAAATAATTGGAGTTTTGCTGAAGGAAGCTCCACGACACAGCAGGAATTATTGCTTGATCCTCAAACCAGCGGCGGACTCTTGGTTGCTGTTCCTGAAGACCAAACCCCGTCTGTCCTCAAAGCCCTGCACGATGCCGGTGTAACTGCTTCGGCCAATATTGGTTACGTCAGTAACTTCAGCCAGTCTAAACTCTGCTTTAGATAATCCCCCTGGAATAAAACTTTAAATAATCCCGCTAAGATCCACTCTGAGAATATCACTTGAATGAGACTTATTTTCTAGCTATACTGGGGGATTACATTTT
>Ga0115002_10002350_pt1 | contig 24809 bp, 23 predicted proteins | sample ArcticOcean_MG_C_8_FD_89576 | JGI IMG/M metagenome (GOLD analysis project Ga0115002, IMG submission 89576) | Marine microbial communities from western Arctic Ocean - ArcticOcean_MG_CB11_86 | ecosystem: Environmental > Aquatic > Marine > Oceanic | place: Arctic Ocean: Canada Basin | collected... | reverse complement strand
TGGAATGGGCGGCGGTGGCGGCATGGGCATGATGAGCATCCCGCCGCAGTCTCGATCGCCTTTGACTCGGCCGATCGTCGGTAAAAAAAAACGGGTCCTCCGCTAGAGCGGTCGCCCCAGCCATCGCAGCCTGCCCAAGTTCTCGCCCAGGCTCGTAATCAGCCTGTCATCAAGCTAGGTAACCAGCCTCGCAAACAGCCGGTTCGGTCGCAGCCAGCGGCCCGGCCGGCGGCGAAGCCTTCGGTCAAGCCAGTTACAAAGACGGCAACCGGTGGTCTGTTCGATCGTCGCAGTGGTCTTCGAGTGGATCTCGAGTCGGGAACTCCGGAAGAGGTGTGGCGGGCATTTTTTGCGACCGAGCGTCCGTCGCCGACGGCCTTGACGACGTTGGTGTTGCGTCTGCATCGAGAGCGGAAGCATGAGCACGTGCTGGCGGCGATCAACGAGGCGTTGATTGCGGGCCAGTCGCAGCCTTGGATGTACGACGTGCTGGCGATGTCGATGCAGATCTCGGGTCGGCCTCAGGCTGAGATCGAGCGAGTCCTGTTGTCGCGAGTCGATTTCACGGCGTCGGATGTGCCGAACATGTTGTTGTCGGCAGCCTACCTGGTCCGATTCGGATCCACCGACAGTGCTCTGACCTTGTATCGGCAGGCGTCACGGTTGTCGCCAAGCCGTCCGGAACCGTACGCATTGGGTTTGAAGTTGGCCGAGCGGATGCGGGATCACGATGCGATCCAGTGGGCAGCGACGGGCATTTTGACGTACACGTGGGGGTCGAATTACCGTCGTCGTCACATCGCGGCGGTTGCTGCGGCGAGTGACGCGGTGTTGGGTCTTCGCAAGGCGGGCGACGAGTCACGTGCTGTGGAGATGGAGCAGGCTGTTGCGGCGGCTCGCCAGCGAGATCTCGTCGTCACACTTTCGTGGAACGGACCTGGCGAGCTGGATCTGCAGGTCGACGAGCCATTGGGCACCGTCTGCCATTTCGATCTCCGGCAGACTCGATCCGGAGGCGTCTTGGTTCACGACGGATTTGGTCCGGTGCAGCGGAACTGTTACGAGGAGTATGTGTGTGCATTTGCGGCGGCGGGCGAGTACCGGATGACGATCAGTCATGTCGACGGCGACATTGTTGGCAAGCGGGCTCAGTTGATTGTCCGTCGTTACGTGGGGACTGACCATGAGCAGGTTCACACTCACCCGGTCGTCTTCGACAGTCGCAAGAAGGTGGTGCGTCTGAGTCTTCAGCGGGGCCGTCGCGAGAAGTTGTCGGACCCCCTGCCCCGTTCGAGCGACGACTTTGCTGCGGCCCGGAGTGGCCGACGTCGCGGTCGTCCGTTCCGTTTCGGGCCATCGACCGGGCGTGATGCGGGATCAGGTCGACGCGGAGTGGTCCCCGGCGTGGGATACACTCCGGTGGTGTCGATGTTGTCTGAGGGAGTGGCGAGCACGGCGTTGGCGGTGGTGTCGGGTGACCGGCGTTACGTTCGCGTGAGTGTGAACGCGGTCTTCAGCAGCATCGTCGGCATGGCGACATTCAGTTTCCGCCGCTAAGGGCCAGGCATTTTCGACTGGCGGCAAAAGAGGCCGTCCCTGTTGGCTACGTGGCAGGCACCTTGGTCTTATGGCACCCGAGCCAGTTTCGGGGGCGGTTCGAGTCCGATGATGTTCAATTCGCGAGCCTGCCGGCTGGCGAGGTCGACGGTGACGATGCGGTGGTTGTTCGTGTCGGCGATGAACATGGTCTGCCCGTGCACGGCGACTCCGGCCGGTTCGTGCAACTGAAGTGGCTGCAGCGAGTTGCCACGTCGTCGGTCTCCGACGAGTGTCACGCAGCTTTGGCTGGCGGGGTCGACGAGCTTGATCTTGTGGTTGTAGGTGTCGGCGACATAGATTCTGCCATCGGCGTAGGCGACACCGATCGGGTGTTGGAGTCTGACGGCCGAGCCACGTCCGTCACGGTCTCCGAAGGCAAACAGGCTTTTGAACATCGGCAGTCCGGTGGTCCCGACCAGTGTGCCCACCTGGTTGCCCGGCGGCAGAGTCACCGCTCGCAGGCTGCTTCCTTCGCTGTCGACGACAAACAGGTACTTGCCGTCGGTTGCCAGTCCACTGGGTTGAGCCAGGCAGCACTTGGCCAGGCTGCCGTCCTTGACGTCTTCGACTCCGTTGCCGGCATAGGTTCGGATCGAGTTGGTGTCGAGGTTGAGCACGGCCAATTGGTGCGTGCCGGCCATGGCGATATAAAGTCGTCGATTGACGAGTGCGAGGTCCCAGGGGTTGGAGAGTGCATAGCGGGTGGGGTTGGAGCTGTGGCCTCGGAGTGTCGAGTAGCTGGTGAGCATCCGTCCGGTGCCGGCGATCGTGGTGACCTGCCCGGCCTTGAGATCGACTTTGCGGATGGTGTGGTTGAGGTTGTCGGCGACGTAAAGTGTATCGCCATCGAGCACCATGCCCTGGGGGTCGTGGAAGGCCGCGTCGGCCAGCGAGCCGTCGGTGTTGCCGGGTCGTCCTGATCCGACGATCGACAGCGTGTCGCCCGAGGGGTTGGTGATGACAAGTCTGTGGTTGCCGCTGTCGGCCACGACAAGTCGTTTGCCCGATTCGTCGACAATCACCTTGCCGGGGAACCTCAGCGCAGTGCGTGGTTGTTTGTCGAGTTCGAGGTCCCAGCGTATGGGTGTTTCGTTGAGCGTGCGTTTTTGTCGATGGAGTCGCACTTGCCGGGCGACCGCCTTGTCGAGTACATCGAAGGATGCTTCGCCCCGCCGCCAGGCACAGACCTTGCCCTCGGGATCGATCAAGTACATCGTTGGCCAGAAGTTGATCTTGTAGCGACGCCAGATGGTCTTGGAGCTGTCGCTGACGACCGGGTGAGTGATGTCGTAGCGAAGGACGGCTCGACGCAGGTTCTCGAGATCTTTCTCGGTGGTGAACTTCGGCGAATGCACTCCGATGACCACCAACTGGTTGGGGTACTTGGCCTCGAGTTTCTTGAGCGTGGGGAGAATGTGAATACAGTTGATGCAGCAGTAGGTCCAGAAATCCAGCAGTACGATCTTGCCGCGGAGGTCACGCAGGTCGATGGGGCGTGAGGTATTGAGCCAACCTGAGCCACCTGCGAGTGATGGGGCCGGAAAGGGCTGTTGTTGGGCTTGAGCCTTCTGTGGCGACGCGTTGGACGCAAGCATCGCGAGGGTCAGCAAGCTGACGAGGGCGGATCGTCGTTTCACCAGGAAGGTCTCCATGCCCGAGAGGTCGCTGGCAGGTTGTCACCAGATTCTACCCAAGAAGCAACGGTGGTGAGAAGAGGGGCCGGCCCCGTGGCGTGCTTCGTCCGCAACTACCGTCGTCTCAGTAACCCGGGTGTGACATCGACATCGAGTTCAGCGGTGTGTCCGGCGTCGAGTCGTTCCCAGCCCAGAGCGGCCATGGCGGCGTTGTCGGTGCACAGTTCCGGCGGAGCGATATGCAACTGGACGTGTTGTTCGTGGCACATCCGGTCCAACGCGTCGCGCAGTGCTCCGTTGGCCGCCACACCGCCTCCGACCAGCAGGGTCTGGTGTCCGAGTTGTTCGAGAGCTCGTCGGCTGCGGGCGACCAGGCAGTCGATGACGGCGTTCTGAAACGACGCGGCCAGGTCGGCCGTGCGTTCGGGCGTCATTTCCGGAGGGGTGCGGTCGGTGCCGGGGACTCCGTGAACCTGGTAGCGGACGGCGGTCTTGAGTCCGCTGAAGCTGAAGTCGAGACCGGGGAGTTTGAGCATCGGTCGAGGCAACTGGATTCTGTCGGGCTGGCCGTTTCGGGCGACCTGTTCGATGTGTGGTCCGCCGGGGTAGCCGAGTTCGAGCAGTTGAGCGACCTTGTCGAAGGCTTCGCCGGCGGCGTCGTCGATTGTGCATCCGATCATGTGCGACTCGAGCGGACCCTGGCAATCGTACAGGCTGGTGTGGCCACCGCTGACGACCAGGCCGACGGCCGGGTAGACATCGCAACCGGCCGACATGCGGCATGCGTAGAGATGCGCTTCGATGTGGTGCACGGGGATCAGTGGCAGGTTGCGAGCCAGGCAGATGGCCTTGGCGGCAGTCAGTCCGACCAGTAGCGACCCGACCAGGCCCGGTTCGGTGACCACAGCCACGGCGGTGATCTGTTCGAGTGTCACTCGGGCCGAGTCGAGAGCCTTTTCGAGCACCGGGAGAATGTTCGTCAGGTGAGCTCGCGAGGCGATCTCGGGGACGACACCTCCAAACTCGGCGTGCAGATCGATCTGCGAGGCGACGATGTTTGATCGGATGACGAGTTGGCGGTCGATGACGGCCGCCGCCGTTTCGTCGCAACTCGATTCGATCGCCAGCAGCAACGGGTTGGAGTCGGCGGCTGGGTGAGCGGAAGCGGGCACGACGGTTCAGCCCTACTTCACGCCCGGTTTCTTGTTGCCGGACGTTGTCTTGGCCGGCGACTTGTTGGCCGGTTTCTTGTCAGTCGGTTTCTTGTCAGTTGGTTTCTTGTCAGTTGGTTTCTTGTCAGTTGGTTTCTTGTCAGTTGGTTTCTTGTCGGCCGGCTTTTTCTTGTCAGCCTTGTCACCCTTCTTCTTTTTTTCGCCCTTGTTTTCATCCTTGGGCTTGGGCTTGGGCTTAGTCGTTGGCTTGGCGGGTGCAAGAGTCGAGTTGAGCAGTGCGACGGCTGTGGCGAGTTGCTTATCGACGAATTCGCTTTTGGGCGGTCCTTCGTCTCGGATCACATCCCGTTGCCGCCGGTATTCCTGGTAGCGGATCATATCGACTCGAGACATCTTGATTTCGTGTCCCTTGTCGGGCAGGACGCCCCAGACGTCAGTCGGTTTACTATTGGGGAACCGGTGGATATTACGTCCACTGGGTCGATGGTAGCTGGCGGTGGTTAGTTTCAGGGCACTCGATCCACCTTCGAGTTGGATGACGTTTTGGACACTACCTTTGCCCCAGGTCCGTTCGCCGACGACGACGGCTCGTTTGTGGTCCTGGAGGCACGCGCTGAGGATTTCGCTAGCCGAGGCGCTGAAGTGGTTGACGAGAACGACCATGGGGAATCCGGTGTGAGTTCCCGGCTTGGTGGCATTCCAGACCCGTTCGCGGACGTTGCGTCCCTTGGTACTGACGATGCGGCCTTCTTCGACGAACATGTCGGAGATGCGAGTGGCCTGGCTGAGCAGTCCACCGGGGTTGAAGCGAAGGTCGATGATCAGGGCTTTCACGCCATTTTTCTTGAGTTGAGTCATGGCGGCACCGAGTTCATCGGCGGTACGTCTTGCGAAGTGAGTCAATCGGACGTAGCCGATTTTCTGTTTGTCATCGAGCATGAAGTTCCACTGGTCGTTTTTGCCAAAGACGTCTCCCATGACGGTCGGCATCTGCACGATGGCTCGCTTGACGGTGATTGTGATCAGGTCCTTGGCCCCGGCGCGTCGGATCTTGAGCGTGACGGGTTCCCCGGGCTTGCCCTTCATCAGCGACACGGCGGTTTCGAGTTTTCTGCCCTTGGGGAATGCCGCGGTTTTCTTGTCGTCGATTTCGACGATCTGGTCCCCGGCCTTGATTCCAGCCTTGTAGGCGGGGCTACCGGCCAGTGGCGTGGCGACGACCAGGTCGGGTCGCACCTGGATACCGATCCCGCCGAACTGCTGGCTGACGCTTTGCTGGAACTTGGAGATCTGATCGGGGCTGATGTAGTTGGAGTACTGATCGAGTTCCTGGAGCATGCCACGAATGGCGGCTTCCATCAGTCTTCGGCGGTCGACTCCCTTCACATAGTTCCGTTCGATCTGTTCGAACGTTTCGGAGAACATCCGCATCAGATTCAGGATCTCTTCCTCGCTCGGCTGCTCGGCAGCCGGCTTGACCGCGTCGTTGTCGGCGGCCACGGCGGTCGAGTGTGGCACCAGCAGCAGAGTCAACAGGGCTGCGAGCAGGCAGTCGGCCAAGAGATTGTGGGAGGTGACTCCCCTGAGAATCGCGGGCAACCGTCTCATGCTGATCTCCGAAATGTCTAGTGAATCCGGCAGCGACTTCAGGTTTCAGGCTTCTGTCAGGATTCTACCGGTCGATTTCGCCCATGACCACATCGAGTGATCCGACGACAGCGGGGATATCGGCCAGAAGGAATCCTTGAGAGAGTGGTCCGGTGACGGCGAGGTTGCAGAAGCACGAGCTTTTGGCTCGAGCCCGAAACGGTTCGCTGCTGCCGTCGCCGACCAGGTAAAAGCCCATCTGCCCCCTGGGGCATTCGGTCTCGAGATAGCACTCGTCGACGGGCAACTTAGTGGCCATCTTGAATGTTTCGCGGTATTCGCCCTCGGCGGTCGCATACTTCCCGATCGCCTGCCGTACGAGTCCGATCGACTGCACGACTTCCATCATGCGGACGTAGAAGCGGCACCAGTTGTCGCCGCAGACGGCTTCGGGTGGAGCGGCATCAAAGGGGGCCACGGGGATTTCGAACTCGTAACCCTCGTACATCTTTGTGTAGATCTGTTCGCCGTCGCGTCTGAGATCCCAGTCGATGCCACTGCCGCGGAGCACTGGTCCGGTGCAACCGTAGCTCTTGGCCATTTCGGGCGAGAGGATTCCCAGTCCGGCGGTTCGCTTGATGAAGATCTGGTTTCGAGTCAGCAGCGTGTGGTATTCCTCGATCCTCGGTTCCAGCCAATTCAGGAACTGCAACAGGGCCTCGGTCCACGACACGGTCGTATCGGCAGGTTGTCCGGTGAGCGAGGCCAGGCCGGGGGGCAGGTGGATTTCGACGGGCAGGTCGTGAGTGACCCCACCGGGGGTGATGTAGCTGTAGGTCAGGCGTGCTCCGCAGACTTCTTCGAAGAGATCGAGAATGATCTCGCGTTCGCGGAAGGCCCACAGGAAGGGGCTGAAGCTGCCCAAGTCGAGTCCGTAGGCACCCATGCCGACCAGGTGGCTGGCGATGCGGCCCAGTTCGGCAATCAATACGCGGAGGACCTGAGCCTTTTCGGGCAACTCGATCTTCAGCAGTTTCTCGACCGTGAGTGCCAGCCCGAGATTCATGTTCATCCCGGCCAGGTAGTCCATCCGGTCGGTGTAGGGGATCCACTGCGGAGTCGTCAGGTTTTCGCCGATTTTTTCGGCACAGCGGTGCAGGTAGCCCAGGTGTGGAGTCACCTCGTTGACGATCTCGCCATCGGTCCGCAGCAGCAGCCTGAGCACACCGTGGGTGCTGGGGTGCTGAGGCCCCATGTTGACGAGCATTTCGTCGGTTCGGACGTCGTATTCGACGATTCGCGGGTCTTGCAACTCGGTCGTCATGCTGGATCTGCCTGTGCTCTGTGTGTCGGCTAGTTGGTCGGTCTGCTGGTTGATTTACTGGCCACGAATACCGTGGTATTCAAGCGGGAATTCGTAGTCTTTCCTCAGCGGGTGTCCGTCCCAGTCTTCGGGGCAGAGGATACGTCGAAGGTTGGGGTGTGCGGTGAAGCGGATGCCGACGAGGTCGTAGGCTTCGCGTTCATGCCAATCGGCGGCCGCCCAGACTCCCGAAACACTCGGGCACGCCGGAATATCGCCCTCGACATCATCGGCCCAGCGGGGCAGGCAGACCTTGAGTGTGATGCGGTGTTTGAGAACGAAGCTGGAGAGGTGATAGACGACTTCGACGTGAGGTTTGTGCTCGAACGTCTTGGCCTTTTTAGGATCGGGTTGCAGGTAGTCGACGCCACAGAGGTTGTTGAGGTGATCGAAGAGCAAGCCGGGGTCGTCTCGCAGGAACTCGCAGGCGGCAACGATCGAGCCAGGTGCGACCTCGATCCAGGGGTCGGTCGCTTCGAAGTTCGAGCCGGTGATCGCTTCGTTGTCCAAAGTCTCGGCCAACGCGTCATGAATGTCCGATGCATTCGTCACGTCGTCTCTCCCGACTTGGAACCACCTCCCGTTTCGGGATTCCCCACCGCCCGGATCCAGTCCAGGTCGCCTCGCTTCCAGACGTACGCAAACCCGACCATCAGGACGCCAAAGAAGATCAGAATGTCGCACAGTCCGGTCAGTCCCAGAGTCCGGGCGGCTGCCGCATGGATCACTTCGGATTGCCCACCGGGGTCGGTCAGAAGTCTCTGGCTGATCACTTCGCGTGCACCCTGTTCGAGCCCAGTGTCGGCCAACTGCATGGCGTTGCCATAGACGAGTGCCCAGGGAAAGAAGAAGGCGATTTCGACATCGAAGATGATGAACAGCAGTGCGACGGTGTAGAACCGGAGATCGAATTGAATGTAGCTGGAGCCGATGGTCGGTTCGCCACATTCGTAGATCGCGTCCTTGGTCTCGCTGGGCAGTTTCGGTCTCAGGAACCGCCCGATCAACAGCGGCACCAGCAGCATGCCGCTGCCGGCGAGGATGAAGAGCAGGAAGTGATTCAGCAGATTGGTCATCGCGGTTTGTGTTTGTGTGTGGGGCCTGTGGGGCCTGTGGGATCAGGCGACGTCGGGGTCGGTTTCGAGTTCACCGCTGGACGAGGCAGAGACGAGTTCCTGGAGTTCCGAAACGGGTCGTCGTCCGCTGGCACCGGTGTCGAGTTCATGCCACCAGAGGATTTCTTCTTCGTCGAGTTTCCAGCAGAGGTAGGCTTCGCGATCGTCGGCGAGGGTCCGGAAGTCGACCAGTCCGATGACGGGGTCCTTGAGTTCGACTCCGAGTTCAGCGAGTTCAGCGACGTAGGCATCGAGACCTTCGATGTCCGTCTCGAGTTCACTCTCCATCGCGTCAACCTCGTCCCGATACTCGCTTTGCTCGCTCCGATTGCGAAGATCGGTGAGACGTTCGCGTCGATCGTGCAGGTCTGCGAAGAGTGTGACGATGTCCTTGACGATGGCCGAGACGAGCGGGAGCCTGAGGTTGGCTTCTTCGACGGTAAACAGTTGCGGAGATTGATCGCCTTTGTCGGTCATGCTTTGGCCTCCTCGCCAGCAAAATCAAACGGACTGGATTCACCCTGAACCCACACCGGTTCGTACAGCACCTTGCTCTGAGCGACGACCGTGGGGTTGATCGTGGTCTTGCCCCAGGCGGTTTCCAGCGGCAGTCGAGCGTAGTCGACAATGCATCCGTCTCGGCTGTAGCACGAGAGATCGAAGTTGGATCCCATGAAGATACAGTCGACCGGGCAGGGTTCGACGCACAGGGCGCAGAACATGCACTTGGTGTAATCGATGGCGAACCCCGTGAGTCGGAATCCTTTGCCGACGGGGTTCTTTTCCTTGCTGATGTAGATGCAATCGACCGGGCAGGCTACGGCACACTTGTCGCAGCCGATGCAGGTGGTCAGGTCGTACCGATGAAAGCCTCGGTAACGCACCTTCACCGGCACCGGCACCTCGGGGTACTCGTACACCTCGGTGAACGTCCCCCGCCGATAGGTTTTGAACATCGTCCCGGCGGTGGTCTTCATACCCAGTGCGACCGTGGTGATCGCCTGCTTGACGTCATGTAGCCAACGTCGAAATCCCTGCATCAGGTCCAGCCCGTTTCCGTGACCCGGGACCGTTGCCGAACGAGTCCTGGGGGGATTGAGTATTTTCATCGTGGCGTCGGCCCGGCGGGTCGACGGAAGTGGATTATAGCGCGGTCGGTCGGTGACGCAAGGGAACCTTCCGACACCGCCTCGGTCACTCAGGCCAACCGCCCTGACACTTCGACCAGAGCGGCCAGTTTCGCGGCCGCCAGGCCGTCGTCAATTGTCGCCTGAGCCCGTTCGGCGGCCAGTTGCAGAGTGTCGCTCATCGAGTTGGTGGCCGTGCTTTGAGTCCCCTGGAAGGCGACCAGGGCGGCGGCGGTGTTGGCGACGACGATGTTGCGAGCCGCCCCGCCCTGCCCTTCGAGTACGCCTCGGATCATCTCTGCACTCGCATCGGGCGAATCGACTCGCAACGACTCGGCCTCGCACTCGGGCAACCCGAAGTCCCCTGCCGACCACTGATGTTCGGTGATCTCATCTCGCTCGCCGTCGACTTCCAACGCCAGCGTGGTGCCCCACAGGGCGATTTCATCGAGTTGGTTGTTGCCGCACACGACGAGTGCGTGGGGTCGCCCGAGCAGTTGGAGTGCTCCGGCGATCAGCCTGGCCGACTGGTCGCTGTTGGCTCCGAGCAATTGGCAATCGGCCTGGGCCGGGTTCGTCAGCGGCCCGACGAGATTGAAGATCGTTCGCAGTCCGAGTTGTTGTCGAACGGGTGCTGCGTGTTTCATGGCCGAGTGAAACAGTGGAGCAAAGCAGAACCCGATGCCGATCTCGTCCAGGCAACTGGCCACCGCATCGGGTGGCAGGTCGACAGTGACGCCCAGTGCAGCGAGCACGTCGGACGATCCACTGGAGCTCGACACGCTGCGATTTCCGTGCTTGGCCACCGGGATGCCGCATCCGGCCGCGACCAGTGCGGTGGCGGTGCTGATGTTGAAGGTGTGCAGCCGATCTCCGCCGGTGCCACAGGTGTCCAGCAGTCTCTCGTGACGGCTGGTAATCCTGGCGGCTCGGGCCGACATCGCCGACGCGGCTCCGGCCAGGTCGTCGATCGATTCGCCCTTGGCTGCCAGTGCCGTCAGCAGCGCGGCCACGTCGATCGGGTCGGCCTGGCCGTCCATCAATGCCGAGAACGCGGCCTGGACATCTTCGCGCGACGAGTCGTTGCCGGCGATTGCGGCTTCGACGACTGTTGCGAGTGATTGGTGCATGAGGCGATTCCTGTCGGCGGACGATCGGGTTGGAGTATAGCGATTCAGGCGATTGGGCCTGTAGCCAATTGACACTCGGTTCACGGCAGTTCTAGGATCGAGCGGTGAGGAACTGGCGAGAGTCCTGAGACTTCAGGCAGGCACGACACCGGGACACGAGGCACAGCGAACCGTGGCACAGAAACTGGTCATCGATGCCGATCCGGGGATCGGCGACGCGTTGGCGATCGTACTGGCGTTGTTGGATCCGGAGGTCGATCTGGTTGCCGTGACGGCGACGGCCGGCCAGGTGTCGGGCGAAGTGGCGACTCGCAGTATCCAGTCGGTCATCGATTGCCTGGACCCCTCGCGTCGTCCTCGAGTCGGTCACAGCCACGCCGACAGCTCGGCCCTGCCGTCCTGCCCCTCGCTGCACGGGCCAACCGGCCTGGGCGACTGGGACGTACCGGTTGTCGGCCTGCACCAGCGTCACGAATCGGCTCGATTGCTGGTCGAAGTCGTCCGCGATCAGCCTCACGAGATCACTCTGCTGACACTGGGTCCGTTGACCAACGTCGCGTTGGCATCGGAGCTGGCTTCGGATTTCTTGGACCTGTTAGGCGGGTTGGTCTGCCTGGGCGGTACGGTCGGTGTGGGTGGAGACGTGACGGCCGTGGCCGAATTCAATGTGATGTCGAGCATCGAGAGTGCACGGCAGGTATTGACGTCACAGATTGTCAAGACCCTGGTGCCGTTGGATGTGAGTCGTCGGTTGGAATTGAGTCCTGACGGGTTCCGACGTCTGCGGCAGCGAATTCAGGGCCCGGTGGCGGAACTGCTCGACGGGATGCTGCCGTACTGGTTCCGGATGCACCACGAGGTGTTGGGGATCGAGGGAGTGGTGTTGCAGGAAGTGGCCGCCTTTGCTGCGGCGACTCGGCCGAACCTGTTTGCTCGCAAGGACATGCGAATCGACATCGAGATGACCGGCCAGCTGACTCGCGGGATGACCGTCCTGGACCGTCGTCGTGCAATGCGGTCTACTGCCAACATCGAAGCGTGCGTCGACATCGAACTGCAGGGTGTGCTCGACGTCATGGCGAGGCTGCTGGGTGGGGCCTGACGCCGACGTCACTTCCCGGTCAGCAGGTCGCGGTCGGTCAGTGAGACTCGGACTTCGATTCGCCGACCACCTCGCCACACGGCCAGCGTGACGGTGTTGCCGATCGGTTCGAGACTGACCAGGTGAATCAGGTGATCGAAGTCGACGACTCTCGTTTGCTGGAACTGGGTCACCACGTCGTTGATTTGCAGTCGAGCCAGAGCGGCCGGTGTGCCGGGCGAAACATTGAGCACTCGGGCTCCGCGTTGGCGACTGAGTTTCAGGCTGCGGGCCTCGGCCGTCGTGAAGTCCGGATCGAGAACGACTCCGAGATAGGCTCGACGCACGCGGCCGAATCGCAGCAGGTCGTCGACGATCCGTCGGACCATTCGGATCGGAATGCTGAAGGCGACTCCCGAACCACTGCCGTTTGTGGTGGCGATCGCGGTGTTGATTCCGACGACTCGGCCGCGGACATCAACCAGGGGGCCACCGCTGTTGCCGGGGTTGATCGCTGCGTCGGTCTGCAAGAAGTCCTGGTTGATCACCTTGCCGCCGCCCAGTTTCAGGCTGCGGCGTCCCTTGGCACTGATGATGCCCAGTGAGACGGAATGGCTGAGGTCAAAGGGGCTGCCGGCGGCGATGACGAAGTTGCCGATCTGCAGGCGTTCGCTGTCGCCCCATTGGGCTGGAGTCAATCCGGTGGTCGAGACTTCCAGCACGGCCACGTCGCTGGCCGAGTCGATGCTAATCCGTTTCGGTTGGATCACTCGCCCTTCATGCAGGTGGATCTGCAGGCTGTCGGGTTCGGCAGAGCCGACGACATGAGCGTTGGTGACGACGATCAGTCTGCCTGTCGCCGGGTGCCTGAGAATCACACCCGAACCGGTCTCTTCGACCGTGCCGCCCCGACTCGAAGCGTGTCGGCATCGGATCTTGACCACGCTGGGCATCAGCCGGGTGGTGACGGCCGAGAGTTGTCTGCCAGCGGCTTCGAGCACTTCGACATCGCCGGGTCGTGAGCTGTCGGTGGCCTGTCGAGCGGCGAAGGTCGGGTAGAAACCGGCGGCGATCAGAGCGAATGAGATCGATGCGGCCAGCAGAAATCCGCTGGTGGCGGTGAATCGGCGAGGGCCGGACATGCGAGAGTCCATCGAAACGTCAAGTGAAGGGGAAGCGAGGGGCTGGGGCTGGGTGTGTAAGTCGACTTCGACGTCACGCAGAGTGGCTTCGGCCGGGTTCATCCGGCCTTCGAGATCCATGGCATTTCCCCAGTCGGCTTCGCCGTCGCCGGCCAAGCCGCCGGTCAATTCCAGTTCACTCTGGCAGGCCACGCACATGATGGTCGTGGGCACGGCCCTGAGTCGTTCGATCGGGATCGAATGGTCGCATCGTTCGCAATTGCCATACCGTCCGTCGCGAATCAGCTGCAGGGCCCGTTCGATCTGGCACAACTCGCGGTTTTCGAGTGCTGCCAGCTGGGTGGTCAGTTCGCGCGACGATCCGTGGTTGGCGGCATCGCCCACGTCACCACCGGACTGAGGTGCGTTTTGCCAGCCGGGGTCGCTGGTGCCAAATCGCTTGCGCAGCGTGTTACGTTTTTCGATCAGCCGCTGATGCAGCCGCAGAATTGAGTCTTTGCGTGCCATCTGTCAGGTCCTTGGAATTCAGCCGGAAATCGACCTTGGGCAAGGATACGCCACGGTCGGGGATGTCGGAGCAACGAGATGCCCAAAGCTGGAGAACTTTGAGACGCTGGGCCGTCACAATTGGCAGAACCGATAAAGTTCGCCCAATCCGAAGTCCGATAGGTGTTCCAGAGCGAGGAAATTGTGCGCCGAGCGATTTGTCTGGGCCCGGTCATCCGAATGACTAGGGACCATGCAGCAAACAGCAGCGAAACTGGAGAGACACGTTGATGGCCAGGAAAGTGATCCAATCGAGTGCAGTGCTGGCGGCCCTGTTGGTCGTCGCAGGACTCGCAGGCTGTTCGTGCCACAAGTCGTCGTGTTACGACGGAGATTGCGGCCTGGTTTATGACAACGACTACTGGGAGGGTGATGGCGGTGGCGGCGGCTGCGGCGCCCCCTCGGGACACCACGATCACGGTTGCGGAGGCTGTGGTGGGCCGATTGGCCATTCGGCTCATGCCGGCTGTGCTCATCCGCACAGCCAACCGACTGGCTGCAGTGGCACCCAACACCACTCGGCACCAACGTGTGCCACATGTGGCGGCGTCCACACGGAACCGGCTCCGGTCAGTCAGCAACCCAGTTGTTCTCATTGCGGCAAAATCCACGGACCGGCCCGCGAAGGAGCCCCTGCATCCGAACCGGCTCCGCCCGCCGGCACCACCGCCTCACCTCCCCCCCCACCGCTGCCTCCGTCCATCCCAGCCACTCCGGCCGACAAGCCAGCCACCAGCCAGGTTCCGTTACCGCTGCAAACCCTTCCGGCGAGCAACAGTGGTGCTTTGGAGCCGGCTCCGCCAATGAATCCGATCCAGACACCGCTGCCGGTGCTCGAAAACCCCGCTCCGATCCCCCGCGATGCCGTTCAGCCGAAGTGGATTCCTCGTAGACTCTAAGTCGCCGAGGGGGTGGACTTGTGGAAGTAGACCGGGAACCAGACCGATTGGCTCCGATACGGCGACCGAATCGGAACCCGGTCGGTTACCAGAGTTGGCACGAGCTGGCGTTTCTGCATTGGCGAGTTCCGGCCGATCACTTGGCCACACTGTTGCCGGCCGGTCTCGAGGTCGACACGTTCGACGGTTCGGCCTGGGTCGGTCTTTTGCCGTTTCGCATGTCGGGAGTTCGACCGTGGTGGTTTCCGGCATTGCCGGGTGTGTCGGCGTTTGACGAGACGAACGTGCGGACCTACGTGCATCACAACGGAGTGCCCGGGGTCTGGTTCTTCAGCCTGGATGCGGCCAACCGCCTGGCCGTTCAGGTGGCTCGCTTGCGATGGCGGTTGAACTACCATCACGCGACGATGCGAGTCGAACGGTTGGTCGGCCCATGTGACGACGGGACCGAGCGTTTTCGCGGGATGGTGTACCAGAGCGAGCGGACGGGTCGGGGTGATGGCCGTCGGGTGTCAGCAGGGCCAGGCGTTCCCGGTGTCGGCGTGGACCTGGAAATTGCTCTCGATTGCGAGACGGATTCGGCCGGGATCGACGAAGCGGGCCACGCTCGGCCCGGGAGTCTCGAACACTTCCTCGTCGAACGCTACGTGCTGTTCACTCGCGATCCGACTGGAGCTTCGCCGATTCTTTACTCGGGCCAAGTACATCACCGGCCCTATCCGATCCAGATGGTTCGAGTCGTCGGTTGTCAGGAATCGTTGATTCGGGCGTCGGGGATCGAGGTCAGCGGCGAGCCGGTTCACGCGATGTACAGTGAGGGGGTGGAGGTTGAGATCTTTGGTTTGGAGCCGGTTGAGTAGCGGGTCTGCAGTCGAGAAAACACGGTTTGTCAAACCGCTCGAATCTCGATTGCCGCGTCAGCCGCCAGTCGCCGTAGCGTTTCGGCATCAGGCATCCCCGTGGTGGCACCGGTGACCTGCACGCAGCAGGCCCCAGCCGCGCTGCCCAGTTTCAGGCAATCTTCGGGCGTGGCGTTATCGAGCAGCCCGAGAATCAGGCCCGACGTGAACGCATCGCCACCACCGGTGCCGTCAACCAACTCGACACGGTGTGCTTGGGCGCAAAGGCCGATGTCATTACCGAGCATCACCGATCCGCGGTCTCCACAGGTGATCACCACGTTGGCGGCGCCACTATGAAGGAAGGCGTGAGCTTGCTTGATTGGATCGTCCAAACCGCACAGCAGTTTTGCCTCGTCATCGTTGGGGACGAAGTAGTCGGTCAGAGGCAGGACGTTTCGGAGACGGTCCGAATAATCCCCCGGTGCGGGAATCACGACATCCAGCACGGTGATCACTCCGCGTCGGCGGGCTCGATCGAATAATTCGGCCACGCGGTCGGCTGTCGGCTCGGCAGTCAGGCAATACCCGCCCAGGTACAGGACGCGGATCCGATCGAGCATCCCGTCGCTGATCGTTTCGGTGGTGAAATGAGCATTGGCGGCGGGTGCGTGGATGAAGCGGCGGTCCTGGCCGGTGACGTTGATGACCTGAGTCGCGCTGGTGGCGAGATTGTCTCGGATGTCCAGGATCGTACGATCGACCTGGGCCTCGTCGAACACCTCGCAGACGAATCGTCCGAGGATGTCGTTTCCGATCGTACCGGCCACAGCGGTCGTCAGTCCGAGTCGGGTCATGTTGACCGCGCAGTTGGCGGCACAGCCACCGATCGAGAGTCTCAGGGCCGAAGTTTCGACCAGCACGCCGGCGGCAGGCAAGTCGGCGATCGGTTCACAGACATGGTCGGCGACGACAATACCGGCACAAAGGCAATCGAGCGGATCGGCTGGAACTTCTGTCATGTCAGGGGATCCGAGTCCGAGGCTGTTTCCCGTTTGAGGTCCGCGGCCAGTTGCCGGCGGGAAAGGACGATTCGTTTGACGATCGGGTAGGTGGGCACGGCTGTCACGGTGGCGATCAGCAGCGAGCCGGCGAGCATGGGCCAGGCCACTTCGGTGAAGATGAATCGAAGCGGATCGAGCCAACTGCGATCGAGTGCCGCTTCGAACTGCAGTTGAAACTGGGCCGGTGTCATCGGTGCGTCGACCAGCATCGTGCCGACGTAATAGAAGCTGGCGTAAAGCGGCACGATGGTCAGTGGGTTGGAGATGTAGACGGTGATCAGGCCGGCGACACGGTTGAAGTGGAACAGCGGCCGAGTGGCTACGGCGATGCCGATGATCAGGAACATCTGGAGGCCGACGGTCGGCGTCATTCCAACGAACATCCCGATCGCCGTGCCGAGGGCTATGGCGTGCGGGGTGTCGTCCAGAGCCAGCAGGCTGCGGATCAGCCGCCGGGGACTCGTCCACCAGCGGGTGTCGGCGTTGGGTCCGTCCATGTCCTTCCAGGCAGTCAGCGCGAGGGCTTGGGCCGAGTCTCCAGGCTATCGGCCTCGAGCAGTCTCTCGATCAACGGGACGATGTGGTCTTCGTACGTGAACCCCTCGTCGCCGTATTCTCCCGAGTCGTTGTCGAAGCGTTTGGCCAACTTGCCCTTGGTGTCGTAGACATAAACGGCCGGAATCGCCGCCAGACCGATCGTCTCGTACACATCCAGATCGGCATCCGACAGCAGCACGTTGGTGCAGGTGGCTTTGGTCGATTCGAGAAACTTCATGACCGACAGTGTTTTCGATTCGGGCGGCTCGGACTCGAGTCCTTCATAGTCGCACGAGACCGAGATGCAGGTGATCTTGTCCGAGGGGTACTTGTTGTGCAGCGCGACCAACTGAGGGAACTCTCGCATGCACGGCACGCAACTGGTGGACCACAAGTCGACGACGACGACCTTGCCGGTCTGAGTTGCGATTAACGTCTCGGTCTCTTTCCAACTCTTGATCTCGAGCGACACGGCGGGTCGAGGCGACTGGTCGGGGTCCACGGCGGTCTTGAGACCCGGCTCCGGCGTGGCCGGATCGGAGGTGCCCTGCGAAGTTCCCGAGCCGTTGCAGCCGATGGCCAACAGGGTTGCGGTCAGGATGGCCAGCAGGTGATGCCGGCTCGTGGGATGACGGCTAGGCATGGGCGGCTCGTGCGAGAGTGTTGCGGGTAGCGTTTCGGGGAGTGCCGCGTGTTCAGCGGGCGACTTTTTTGAGGCCGGCTTTCGTGGCTGCGGCGGCAGGGTCTTCGTAGGGCAGTGCCTTGAGGAATTGGACGAGGTCGGCGAGTTGTTGTTTGTCGAGATGGCTGGTGGTGCCGTGTTTGTCGTCCAAGTTGAAGGTGGTCAGCACGTCGAGCAGTGTGTTGGCCTTGCCGTGATGCAAGTAGGGAGCCGATCGATACAGGCCCAGCAGCATGGGTGTGTCGTAGGCCGGTCCCATCTTTTCGCTGGGGTCCAGTTTGCCGGTCCCGACGTCGTGACGCAGCGGTTTGGGGCGAGGCTGTGAATCGGTAAAGAAGGGACCCGAGTGGCACGTGGCGCAGGCCAGTTTCTTGGAGAGGAACAAGCTGCGGCCTCGTTGGGCCGACGGCTCGAGTCCATTTCGGGCGAAGGGACTTTTTGTGAAGTGGTGCGAGTTGGTGTAGGCGGCCAGGGCGTCGAGGTCGACGGAGAGTCCCTTGTTGGGTTGTTCGAGTGACTTGTTGATCGGGCCACTGACCAGTCCCCTGCCCTGCATCAGCGGGCCGCGAATCGTGTGTTCGAAGTCCTGGGATTCGTCGCGATCGGCCGACCAGTGCAGCGGGTGCGTCCATGCCAGTCCGAACAGCGGCGGTGTGGCTCGCAGTCCCTCGGGGTTTTGCCACGTGCGTCCGTCGGAATCCCCGTCGGGGTGGCAGCTGGAACAGCTGATCCAGCGTCGACCGACCATCGGTTGCAGTGCGGTGTAGAACAGGATCTTGCCGCGGTGCAGTTCGGCAGACAGCGGGTTCTTGGTGACAGGGATCGTGGCCAGGGGTCGGGCGGTATTGGCGTCGTAGGCGACGACGTTGAAGTCGAGTGCGTTGTAGACGAAGAACCGGCGTCCGTCGGGTGAGACTCGGACGGCTCGAGGATTGTGTCCAACGGTCAACCGACGCCGGTAGGCGATCTCGGTGTAGTCGTCGTCGACCGTGTCACAGATGAACATGTCGTCGGTACCCGAGAAGACGACGAAGAAGCGTTTGCCGTCGGCCGAGACATCGATTTCCCAGGGGTTGGCTGTAACGAGGTTGCCGAGGAACGAATCCATTGGGATTCGTTTCCGGCGACGCCCCTCACCTTTCTTCGTATCGACGACACCGACGTAGGGGAAGATGGAGCCTTCGCCCTGGGCCGCAACGATTCTCGAGCGGATGTGGGGGATGTAAGCTTTGGGTCGAGTGGGATGCAGGACGATTTGGCGGCAAAGATTGTCGGTGCTGGAACCGGTCCACGAGTCGACGATCTTACCGCTGGCCACGTCGATCGCGTTGACCTGGGCCGTGTAGTATTCGGAGGTGTAAAGTGTTTTGCCGTCGGGAGTGAGGGCGAGTCCACGAGGGAACTTGCCGGCGGGGAACTGGCGAAGCACGTCGCCGGTGTCCGAGATTTCGGCGATCGTGCCGGGGAATTCGAGTGTGACGTAGTAGCGGGATCCGTCGCGGTTGGACACGATGCCGTAGGGTTCGTCGAAGACGTCGACACGATGGATCAGCTTGCCGGTGTCGGCATCGAGCACCGCAGTCTGGTCGTCGTTGTAGATGGCGACGGCCAGGCGGTGCGATTGGCCCAGAAAGGCGACCCCTTCGGGGTGAGTGCCGACGCGGGTTTCGTGGATTGTCTTGAGAGTCTTCAGGTCGACGATGGTGACAGTGCCGCTGTCGCGGTTCGAACAGGCCAGCAGTCGGCCGTCGGTCGAGATGTCCATCAAGCTGTTCGAGTCGCGAGCGGTGGCGGCTTGGGGGCAGACGCCCAGAAGCGAGATGGCGAGAATCAGCAGCGGGTGGATGTGGCGTGTCATCGTGAGGTGTTGTGCGAGGAATGGGGTGAGGCTTTCAAGTCGGTCACTCTATCAGAAGAAATGAATTCGCCGTAGCCTAGGGACCGGCGCCAGTCCCTATTGGTTCCACCTCCACTCCACTGCAAAACTTAACAGCATGTCCCGCCCCACCCTACTACTCGTATCGCTCGCGATCGCTCTGCCGCAGTCCGGCTGCGCCGATTCTGCCCCGACGCCTCCACCGACCCGGCCCAGCGGCCAGTCATCGGCCAACCTGCCACCGGTCGTCACCAAGGCGCCATCCCCGGCTCCAGAGAACATGGTCTGGATTTCCGGCGGTCGGTTTGAAATGGGCACGCGTGACGGGACGGGTGATCCCGACGAGTTTCCTCCGCACGAGGTCGAACTCGACGGGTTCTGGATGGACATTCACGAGGTGACCAACCGCGAGTTTGGGCGGTTTGTCGAGGCGACCGGTTACGTGACGGCGGCCGAGAAGAAGCCGGACTTCAGTTCGGTCCGCGAGGGATCGCAGCGGACCGAGGACAAGATTCTGCCCGAGTTGAATCGGCCGGGTTCGATTTGCATGAGGCAGGGTTTGAAGCCGGGGGATCTCGATCCTCAACTGGGGGCTTATGGTTGGTGGGAGTACGTGCCGGGAGCGAACTGGCGACATCCCGAGGGTCCGGAGAGTTCGATTGGCGAGCGATTGGATCACCCGGTGGTTCACGTGTCGTGGCACGATGCGAATGCGTATTGCGAGTGGGCTGGCAAGCGGTTGCCGACCGAGGCGGAATGGGAATACGCGGCCCGCGGCGGTTTGGACGGCAAGGTGTTTCCGTGGGGCGACGAGCGGAATCCTGAGGGGAAGTGGTTGCACAACATTTGGCAGGGAGCGTTCCCGGTCAAGAACACCAACGACGACGGGTTCGCGTCAGCCGCCCCTGTCGGTTCGTTTCCCGAGAATGGCTACGGCTTGTTCGACATGTCGGGCAATGTCTGGGAGTGGTGTCACGACAACTACACGGCCGATTATTACAGCGACAGTCCACGGCGGAATCCTCCGGGGCCGAAGGAGAGTCGCGACCCGGACGAGCCGGACATCTTGAAGCGAATCCAGCGAGGCGGCAGTTTCATGTGCAGCGACACGTACTGTACCGGTTACCGTGTGACGGCCAGGATGAAGGGCGAGCAGGGATCGGGCCTGTACCACACCGGCTTCCGCTGCGTGGTCTCGCACGACGGCGTGGAGTAGGTCAGGCTGTGCCTGACTTCATCGGTCAACCACTTCACAAACCACTCGAAACCCAATCGCCGCATCCCGAAACGATGCCGGTGCATAACCTCGCATCGCACTTCGGCAATCCGACTCTTCCAACTCGACAATCAATTGGTAGACGTTCGGAAACGTGAAGTGACTGGCCGGTGAGGACCGCAGCAGCTGAGCCTTATAGGTCGATTCGCCCTTTTCGACACGCATGCGGGCCTGCACGAAGATCCTGGTGGCACCGGACACAGCCTGGCTGATGTCGACTTGGCCTGTTTCCCAATCTTCGTGAAGACCCTCGATGGCCTCGACATAGGCTTCGGCGCCGCCGCCGATGGCTTCGGCGACTTCCAGGATGACGTTGGACTTGTCGCCCAGGGCCAGCATGTTGCCCCAAAGTCGGCCCGAGACGATGGGCGACGCGAAGTGGTACTGGTATCGAACAAACCCCTCGCGGCCGGCTTGTTGAGGCTGCCAGTAGCGGGTCAATCCGTCACTCTCGGTGTGCACGATGACATTGAAGGACGAGTGCAGATGTCGCTGATAATCGCCCCACATGTCGAACGACTCGACAAACCGCTGCGACCAGCCGCCGCCTCGGATGACCATGTTGGCAACAACACCCGACCCCGGCCCGGTCGGATCCACTTGTGCCGTGTCGGACAGGTATCGGTCGTCGTAGCGGTCGGCGACCCATTCGGCGACATTGCCATGCATGTCGTAGAATCCCCAGGCGTTGGCGGAGAAACTGCCGACCGTGACGGGGCCCTTGTGAGACCGGTCGGCATGGAATCGGTCGGCCTGGTTCGAGTCGCCAAAGTTGTAGGTGGATGTCGAACCGGCCCGGCAGGCGTATTCCCATTCGGCTTCGGTCGGCAGCCGATAGTGTCGGCCCGCCCGCTGCTCGGCCGGCAGCTTCGATAGCATCAGGCAAAACCGAGCGGCCTCCTCCCAGGTGATGTAGGCCACCGGCAGTGAGTCGCCGGTCGGGTCGCCCTGTGACGGAGGTTTCTTCGACCTGCCAGTGACAAAAATCGGCACGCGGCCCATCACTGTGGCGAACTCTTTTCGCGTCACCTCGTGGCGTCCCATCAATACGGTTTGGGTCAGAGTGACCTGGTGGGCGGGTGTTTCGTTTTGACGTTCTGGCCGCAACAGGTTGACGTCGCCTCCCATTCGGAACGTGCCGGCCGGGACAACAGCCAGTGACATGCCGATGCTGTTGACGAGGCCCTTGGGGATTGGCGATTGAGGCACACTGTGCTGGTCGCTCGAATCGAACGTTCCCGACGTGAACGCGATGCTCAGGCCCACGAGAAGCATGGCTGCCAGACTCAGTCCCACCAATGGCCACTGTCTGGTGGTCCGGTTGGCGGCCTCGCCGCGAACACCGGTTCTGGTCAGCGATTGTTCCAGGGCATCCGCAACCTCTGTCATGCTCTGGTACCGCTCGTCCGGGGCGACGGCCACCATGCGATCGAAGACGTCGACGAGTTCGGGAGAAATGTCTGCCCGCGAGCCAGCCAGATTGGGGCGTTCGGGTTGCTGATGCAGTGCTAGTGCGTGGGCTCGGGACGATGCTGAAAACGGAGGTCGGCCGGTGAGCAGAAAGAACAGAGTGCAGCCGAGGCTGTAGATGTCGGATCGAGCGGAGCTGTTTCGCGGATCGGTGGCCTGTTCGGGAGCGATGAAGTTGGGGGTGCCGATCACCATGTCGGTGTGGGTCAGGCGATGGTCGGTGTCGGCCAAGGCCGTGTCGTCGTAACCTGGCTCGGTCTCGGAAACGATCGTGTCGACATTGGCCAGTCCGAGGTCGAGTACCATCAAGGTTGTCTGGTCGGCGACCATCAGGTTGGCCGGTTTGACATCGCGGTGGACGATGTCCTGTTGGTGAGCGTACTCGAGTGTTCTGGCGGCTTGGAGAGTCAGGTCGATGGCGAGATCGACGTCGAGCGGCCCGTCTCGTTTGACCAGGGAGTGCAGGTCGATGCCGTCGACAAGTTCCATGACCAGGAAGGCTCGGTCCCCAGTCGTTTCGGCGTCGTAGGCCAGCACGATGTTCGGGTGCCGCAGTCGGGCCAGTGTCTTGATTTCCTTGCGGAATCGATCGAGGGCCGTTGTCGAATCGGCCAGTCGTGGATGCAGCGTCTTGATCGCGACATCACGTTCCAGGTCGTGGTGCCGGGCGTGATAGACCTCGGCCATTCCGCCTCGACCCAATCGCCGCTGGATCACGTAGTTGCCCAGTACCAGGCTGCCGGCCAGTCCCGAGAGGATCTTGCGAGATTGGTAGTCGCTCAGGTGTCCGTCTGCCACACACCATGCGGCAAGTTGTTCGGCCGTCATGGATGCCGGGTCGAGGCCGTCGGCGAACGCGACGATCGTCTCGAGCGTATCGAGTGCGACGAGATGGTGAATCTCCAGCGAATCGAGAAGCTCGGTGGCTGAAGCAGGTCGACCGGCGTCGGTGTCAGAGTGATCGTCGGTCTGAAGACGCTGAAGCACCTGATCGATCAGGTGCTGGTCACCGGGAAAGCGTTCGGCGAGTTGTTTGGCGATGGTTGATGGCGAGGTGTCCGGGCAACGATCGATTTCGATTCCGATCAATTCGATCAACAGTGCTGCTCGAGCCTCAGTGGGGAAGTCATCCAGCCAGTCTTCGATTCGTGGTTTCTCGCCATTGGCCCACGCCTCTTCGAAGCGGTCGCATTGGGAATCGACGCGGACTGCAGTCTGGGCTTCTGTCGGAAAGAACGGGCTGAGGTGTGCGGATGGCGTCGGCCGCAATTTGTCAGTCATCGGTACTCCTGTCACGTAACAGGGTGCGGATGATCCGCAGTTTGCGTCGCACCTGGCTGTAGGAGAGTTCGAGTTCCTCGGCGATTTCGACCAGCGTGTAGTCCATCATGCGGAGTATGGTGATGGCTCGCAGTTGCGGTGTAGAGATCGCTTCGATCAATTCGGTCGACCGCTGATCGAATTCGGTGTACGAGAGATTGGCGACGGCTCTTGTGAGTGGCGAGCTAGTCTCCTTGCCGTCGAGCCATTGTGTGATATCGGTTTCCGTGACGATTTGTCCGTCGCCTCGTTTTTGACGAGCCTCGTCTCGGCCCTGTCTGAGGGCTTTGCGGACGGTGATGACCGATAGGAGTGCCCAGAGACTTTCGCGGCTCTCGAGGTCGGCAAACCCGCCTCGGTCGGCTTTTTCCCAGAAGGATGTGAAGGCGCTGACGGCGGCATCTTCTTCGTCGGCGGCGCGGCGAGGCCGGCCGTCGAGAGTCGAGCGAGCGAGGGCAACCAGCCGCGGGAAGTAGAGACCCCAGAGACTGCGGACAGCTGACGAATCGCCATCCTGCAGCCGTTGAATCAGTTGGCTGACCGAACCTGTAGGCATACCGCCCCGTCAATCCATAAAGCAGAAGTGAGTTAAAACTGATTTGACAAAGTTTTGGAAATCGCTCAAAAGGCGCGCCCAAAATCTGCCGACTCGGGAATCTACAAGTAAGGAAATCCACCCCGAGACCGACACCAGTTCAATTGCACCGCATGAATTGAGGGTAGCGACAAGGTACATCGTGGAGCGATTTCTTGTCAACTATACGTCCTAGTCGTATGACCTTAGCCCCTCCCGTTGAACCAGTGGAAATCAGAGAATCACCCGGATCTACGTGATCGGGAAAGGAGATTCTCGAGATGTCCAGAAGACGTCACAGCGTGGACCAGATCATCGGCAAGCTGTGTCAGGCTGATGTGGGACTGGGTCCAGGGGAAAAGAACCTCGAGGAGGCCTGTCGGGCCTTGGAGATCACCGTGCAGACCTGTTACCGCTGGCGTCAGAAGTGCGGTAGCATGCAGCCGGCAATGGCCAACACTCTTTCCGGAGTGTCCGCTAGCCGTTGGGGATGCCAAACAACCGCTGGAAAGGTGTCGGGTCAATGTCGTTGATTGTCACGTGCGGGAGTTGCTCCAGGACGTTTCGCGTTCGTCAAGATCCCGGTGATCAGCAAGTGCCCTGTGGGGTGTGCGGCAAACCGCTCGAGTTTTCGTCGCCCGGGGGGACCGGATCCAACCTGCTGCAGTTCCTGCCCCTGGTGATGTGGGGCGGGCTGACGACGATGTTGGTCGGCGGAGCGACTGGAATAACAGCCTTCTGGTTGAGTCGAGGTGGCGATTCACTGGGCCAGGAAG
>Ga0115002_10002349_pt1 | contig 24813 bp, 19 predicted proteins | sample ArcticOcean_MG_C_8_FD_89576 | JGI IMG/M metagenome (GOLD analysis project Ga0115002, IMG submission 89576) | Marine microbial communities from western Arctic Ocean - ArcticOcean_MG_CB11_86 | ecosystem: Environmental > Aquatic > Marine > Oceanic | place: Arctic Ocean: Canada Basin | collected... | reverse complement strand
GCAAGTCGACCTCATAGGCCGCAACCGTGTGGCCCGAGAGTTGCCTTTCGTCGGCGAGATGTCGGAGGAAGTCTCGAACCTCCGTGCTCGCCGCATGAGTGTTCATGGGACGCTGCTCAGTCACCAGCCGCCGGTGCGACGACAGCGTCGAGTCCATGTGCCGCCATCCAGGCCGAGAAGTCCTCCTGGGCACGCGCCGCGAGCATCTGACGCCTCTGCTTCTTGCCTTTGACCCGCTTACCGAGCGGCTCGACCAAACCCCAGTTCGAGTTCATCGGCTGGAAGTGACCTGGCTTGGCTTCCCTGAGGTATTGGAAAAGCCCGCCGAGCACGGTGGTTGCGGGCGGTACCATGGCCTCTTCGCCCGCGAGCACTCGCGCCAAGTTGATGCCCGCCATGATCCCGCTCGCCGCTGACTCAGTGTATCCCTCGACGCCCGTGAGCTGACCCGCAAATAGCACATCCGGACGAGACGGCAGCGCGCCGCACTGTGATAGGCATTCCGGAAAATTCAGATAGCTGTTCCGGTGAATCGAACCCAGACGCAGGAATTCGGCATCGGCGAGTCCCGGAATCATGCCGAAGATCCGGCGCTGCTCGCCGGTCCTCAGACGAGTCTGAAACCCGACCATGTTCCACATTTGGCCCGCTCGATCTTCGCGGCGGAGTTGAACGACCGCCCACGGTCGCTCTCCGGTCCGTGGATCTGTGAGACCGATCGGCTTCATGGGTCCGAAGCGGAGTGTGTCGAGACCGCGGGACGCCATGACCTCAACGGGCAGACACCCTTCGAAGTACGGCACCGCGTCCCAATCGGGACCCTCGCGGCCTTCGCCGTCGTTGAGCGCGTCAATGAACGAGACATACTCCTCCTCATTCATTGGACAGTTGAGATAGTCGGAGTCCTCGTCGAAGCGACCGGCTGCAAAGACTATGTGCTCGTCCACACTGTCGCGGTGTACGATGGGGGCGATCGCATCGAAGAACGCCAAGCCGCTATCGCCGAGCGCCTCCTGGATCCCGCCCGTGAGTGTATCCGAGGTGAGCGGACCCGTGGCAATGATCGCAGGACCTTCAGGCAGCCCAGTGCACTCCTCCCTCACGATCTGGATTCGTGCCTCGGCCTCCACAGCCGCGGTCATGGCTTGCGAGAAAAGACCGCGATCCACCGCCAGCGCGGACCCCGCCGCCACCCGTGACTGATCGGCCGAGCGCAGAAGAACCGACCCGAGTGCACGCATCTCCCACTTGAGCTGACCGTGGGCGTTCTCAGTGCCCTCGCTCTTGAACGAGTTCGTGCACACGAGTTCCCCGAGGTCCTCAGTACGGTGTGCCTCGGTATTGCGCACCGGGCGCATCTCAAGGAGGCGAACGTCGTGTCCTCTCTGGGCGAGCTGAAGCGCGGCCTCGCAGCCGGCCAACCCTCCTCCCACAACGGTGACCGTCACTTCTTGCCTCGGCGCCGCCCTTTCTTTGTGCCCTTCCGCGCCGCTTTCTTGGCAAGTAGGTCCACCGCCAGCACCAGATCCACGTCCTCTGGCTCCGTGCCCTTCGGCAGCGTCGCGTTGATGCTCCCGTCCGTCACGTAGGGACCGTACCGGCCGGATAGGATCACCAGCTCGTCACCGGAGTCAGGGTGCTTCCCGAGCTCTTTGAGCGTCGTCCCCTTTCCGGCGAGCTTGGCTTTGACCAACTCAACGGCCTCCTCCAAGGTTACCGACCACATGTGGTCGTGATCCTTGAGGCTCGCAAACGTCTTACCCCTGCGAACGAAGGGACCGAAGCGACCGAGGCCGGCGACGACCTCCTCTTCGGTCTCGGGGTCCACCCCAATCGCCCGGGGTAGCTCGAGCATCTTCAGCGCAAAGGCTAGATCCACGTCCTGTGGCTCCTTCCCCTTGGGCAAACTCGAACGCTTCGGCTTCTTACCCTCTTCTTCCGATTCGAGCTCGATGTACGGGCCATACGGACCGTATTTGAGCCTAACCATGCGTCCAAACTCGGGATGGAGACCCAGGTCGTCACCCTCGGGATTGAACCCGTCCAGTGAGCGCGTGCTCTTGCACTCGGGGTAGCCGGAACAGCCGAGGAAGCGACCAAACCGATTCCAACGCACGAGCATGGGCCGCTCGCACTTATCGCAATTCTCGCCTTCCGCGGCCAAGATCTCCTTGATGATCGTGTCGGAGTTGGCCTCGCCCTCCTCGATGCGCTCACGCAGCTTTGGGTAGAAGTCCTCGAGCAGTGTGCGCCACTCGACCTCACCGTCCTCGACACGGTCGAGCTCGTTCTCCATGCGGCTGGTGAACTCGACGTCAAAGAGGTCTGGGAAGAGGCGGACGAGCAACTTCGCGACGACCTCGCCGAGATCCGTCGGTATGAAGCGCCGCTGCTCGAGCTCCACATACCCCCGGTCGATGATCACCGAGATGGTAGCCGCGTAGGTGGAGGGCCGCCCAATGCCGAGTTTCTCCATCTCCTTGACGAGACTCGCTTCGGAGTAGCGCGGCGGGGGCTGGGTGAAGTGCTGCTTCGGCTCGATGTGCCCTAGCTCGGTAACGTCCCCGCTATTCAGGTCCGGAAGAGGCTCCAGATCGTCGAGGCGTCGGTGCTCTCCAGCCTCAGTAGCCTCGAGGTACAGCCGGGTGAAGCCCTGGAACTTCACGATGGAGCCGGTCGAGCGGTACAAGAAACGCCGCCCCGAAGCTCCGGCCAGGTCGAAGTCCACAGTGGTAGTGTCGTAGACGGCCGGGGCCATCTGGCTCGCGACAAAACGCAGCCAGATGAGTTCATACAACTTGGCCTGATCCGGCTCCAGGTATTGCGAAGCCTCCGCAGGGTCGATCGTTACATCAGTCGGACGCACCGCTTCGTGCGCGTCCTGCGCTGCCCGCTGCTGCTTGCCACCATACAGGCTCGGCACCTTCGGAATGTAGGAATCCCCGAACTCAGCTGTGATCCATGTCCGTGCTTCTTCGACCGCGCTCGGAGCGACGCGAGTCGAGTCGGTCCTCATGTACGTAATCAGGCCGGTTTGGCCGCGGGCGCCGATCGTCTGACCCTCGTATAGGCGCTGGGCGTTCGACATGGTTCTGCGGGCGGAATAGCGCAGGCGCTTCGCCGCCTCCTGCTGCAACGTCGATGTCGTGAACGGCGCAGCCGGATTCTTCCGCCGCTCCCGTCGCTTGACCTCGGTGACTGCAAACGGCACACCGGCGACGTCGGCAACCACACCGCTGGCTGCCTCTTCGTTCTCGAGGGTGAACTTCTTGCCGTCGATCTGGTGCAGCCTGGCGTCGAACGCCTGGTCGTCACGGCTGAGGTGAGCTGTGATCGACCAGTATTCCTGCTCGACGAACGCGCGGACCTCGTCCTCGCGCTCGCATATGAGCCGGAGAGCCACGGTCTGCACTCTGCCCGCCGACAGGCCAGGACGAATCGGCTTCCAGAGCATGGGACTGACCTGGTATCCGACGAGCCGGTCGAGAATTCTACGCGCCTGCTGCGCCTCGATCCTCTTAATGTCGAGGACCTCCGGGGCTTCCAATGCGGCCTGGACCGCGCGCTTCGTGATTTCTCGGAACGTGACCCTCTGGAACCGCTCTTGATTCTTCTCGTAGCCCAACTGCTCCGCGATGTGATAAGCAATCGCCTCGCCTTCACGATCAGGGTCGGTCGCGAGGATGATGCGATCGGCGGTCTTGCCCTTCTTCTTGAGCTCCGCGATCACCTTGCCCTTACCACGGATCGTCACGTACTTCGGCTCGAAGCCGTTCTCGACATCGACGCCGAGTTCCTTTGGCGGCAGGTCCCGTACATGGCCCACGGACGCGACGACGTCATACCCCTTACCGAGGTATTTTCCGATCGTGCGCGCTTTCGCCGGAGACTCGACGATGACGAGTTGCCTACCGCCGTTGTCGCTCATTCAGTGCCCGTGGTGGATTCGTAGAGGCCCAGAAGCTCAAGGACTCGGGTGGACACATCTTCTACGGAGAAGCCCTCCGTGTCCACCTCATGATGCGCTTCAGCGTACAGTGGAGCCCGCACCTGAAGCAACTCGCGCGCCGCTGACAGGGCGTCCGACACCCGCAACAATGGGCGGGATCTGGGTTGATTCTCGGCACGCCGCAGCGCCTCCTCGGCACTCACACGCAGCCAGACTGTGGCGGTGTCCGCAGAGAGGTCCCGTAGTCGACCGGGCACCGCCGACCAACCACCGCCGCTCGCGATGACCACGCGATCCTCCATGAGAAGCGTCCGCGTAGCCCCGTCTTCGAGTGCCCGAAAGCGCGGCTCACCGAGCGTCGAAAAGATTTCCGCAATCGTGATACCGACTTCTCGCTCGACCACATCATCCGCATCCGCGAAGCGCCAGTCGAGGCGCGATGCCAGGTCCGCACCGACCCTGGACTTGCCCGACCCCATGAATCCGACGAGCAGTATTCTCGAGGGGCGCATCAGTGGAATGCGGCGGGGCTTCGGGAGTTCCAGTCCACTACATCAACGTTCGCCGAAACCGCGCTCGGCGAGGTATGTGAGGTATCCCTCGAAGTTCCGGCGCACTTCGCCGACGGAGTCCCCGCCGAATTTTTCCAGAAAGGCATCTGCGAGCACTAGTGCAACCATCGCTTCGGCTACCACCGCAGCGGCCGGGACCGCGCACACATCGCTGCGCTCCACCGCTGCGTCACCCTCCGAGCCATCACGTAGGTCCACACTCGGCAGCCGCTTCCGAAGCGTCGAGATCGGCTTCATGGCTCCCCGAACAACGAGCGGTTCGCCCGTGGTAACGCCGCCTTCTAGGCCCCCTGCCCGATTGGAAGCCCGGCCGATGCCACCAGTGCGCGGCTTCTCCTCCGCGCGCACGATGGCGTCGTGAACCTCCGAGCCCGGGCGTCGAGCGCCCTCGAATCCAAGGCCGAGTTCAACCCCCTTTACAGCCTGAATCGACATCACTGCTCCCGCGAGTCGGCCGTCCAGCTTCCGGTCCCACGAGACGTAGCTGCCGAGGCCCACCGGCACGCCGGTCACGACGACCTCGAACGTGCCCCCGAGCGTATCACCCCGCTCCTTGGCTTCGTCGATGTGTTGCATGATGCGCGTCGCAGCATCGTCGTCGAGGCAACGGACCGGATTGGGGTCAGCGGCCGCGTTGATATCCGCGGGCAACTCGTCGATCTCCACCTCTACGGGCCCAATCGAGACGACATGACTTCCGATCGATATGCCGAACTCGGCTAGCAGGCGTTTGGCGACGGCTCCACATGCCACGCGCGCTGCCGTCTCCCTCGCGCTCGCGCGCTCGAGAACGTCACGCACGTCCCGCCGGTCGTACTTGAGCGCACCGACCAAGTCCGCGTGCCCCGGCCGGGGTAGATAGTGCGGACGCAACGCCTTGGGATTCACGTCCTCCGCGGGCGGGGCGTGGCTCATCGCGGTGGTCCAGTTCTCCCAATCCTTGTTCCAGATCGTCATGGAGATGGGCGAGCCAAGGGTTTCGCCTAGGCGAACCCCGCTGAGCAATTCTGCCTGATCCGATTCGATCTGCATGCGGCGACCGCGACCGTAGCCCCCCTGCCTCCGGAGGAGATCGGGATCGACATCGCGGGACATGTCGAGCTCGAGGCCGGCCGGGATCCCCTCAATTAAGGCGGTGAGCCCACGACCGTGGGATTCGCCTGCGGTCCGGAACGAAATGCGCGTCATGCTCGTCGCCGAGTCTGCTGTTGGAGTGGTACGATGGGGTGGAGCATATATAGACAGGGTCCTGGAGCCCACCAAGGGCGCTGGAAGGGTGATGAGAACGCCAACGCCCCGGTCCGAGTTCGAGGCTATCCGAGGCTCGGATACGGTGATGGTAGTCACCCCCGGCGATTCTGCTCGCGTCGTCCGCCAGCAACTCCATCGGTTTCACCATGAACGTGCCGAGAACCGAACTCCCCAAGACGAAGAGCACCGCGAAGTCAATCACGATGAGCGCACCGATGACTACCGTGCGCCCAGCAGTCGACTCGATTCCCGGCACTAGGCCAACGATGCCTACGAGAGCGAACAGTAGGGCGCACAGGAAGAGAAAGCCGAAGCGAACCAACAGCTCTCGCCTGAGTGGGATCTGTCGAGACATGCCAGGAAGCTAGTGCTACGAACTCATCCCGTGTACTGAACCGTGCTGATCGCTCTCGCCGGACTCACCGGTGCCGTAGTACCGTGGTAGATCCCACCGTGGGTGCCGGCCTCGCCAAACGCGACCGTCAATATGAGCAGCTCGATCAGGGTAAAACCCGAGCGGGTCGAGTTCATCAGCACACCACCTCTGAGACTGGAGGGGGAAGGTGGGGCGGTGGCTGCTCGCTGGGCGGCCCGGGCCTAACCGGCCCGGACCACCACAAGCAGCTGTGACTATCGCGGCATCGCGGAGGAGATCCGCTGCCGCATCAGCTAATCAGCTGGTGCAAGCAACCTCACCTGGAGCGGTGGACGTCGTCGTTCCCACAGTCGGCGCACTGGCCGTACCGTAATAGATGACACACCCCTCGGCCGCTCCGAGCGCTGCGTGAGTGGCGCTCGCGGACCAGCCGGAGCTCGTAGCGGCCGAAGCCACGGTGACACCAGCGGAACTCGTGAACGAGAGATCCGTGGTCAAGGCCGAGTACGCATACGCGTCGGAGTAGTAGATCTCCTCCTGGCTAGCCAGGTTCTTGAGATCCGACTTCATCGCTGCGAAGTACGCCTTTTCCCGAGTGGCGGAGAACTTCGGAATGGCGATGGCTGCCAGGATTCCGATGATCACAACCACGATCAGGAGTTCAATAAGGGTAAAACCCTTTTTGTCTCGCATGATCTGAAACTCCAAAAATGAGTGAAATGCGGCCCTACGATGCGACAGGAAATAGCAAGCCCTAGTCCAAAACGACATCGACTCCCGCAAAACCTTTTGCAACAACGTGTTACGGACACACCCAAGAGCCCGCCCGCGGCCGTTGACGCTCGAATAAGTGTGGGATTCTGCAAATCAAGAGGCCGCTTGCAACACTGGGGAAGCGTTTGCGGCGGCATGGGTGGCTCGCCAAGTACCGGCCTAATTGGCCTGCTGGAGCACCTCTAGGCGCAGGGAATCGACCAGCGCCTGCTCGACCGTAGTGAGTTTCATGGCCAGGGCTGCATCAAATGCCATCTCCACGCCCGCCGAGTCGCCCGCCTGGGCGTTCAGGTACCCTAGCGTTACCCACTGCTGCCAAAAATTTAGCAGCCCGAAACGCTCGATCGTGGCTTGCCGAACCTGCTCTGCCTCCTCGAGTTGACCACGCGACGCCAGGGCCCACGCGACGATATTTGCTCGGAGCGGATCTCGATCGTCAATCGCGAGCGTCACACGGCTGAGACGCTCGGCCTCTTCGACATCTCCCCGGATCGAGTAGATCTCCGCCAGGAGGCCCGGTGCGTGCGCGAACCTGGGCTCCCTTCGCCAAGCATGACGCAGGAGGCCCTCCGCCGATTCGTAGAGCTCATGGTTCATCAGGGTCTGCGCAACATCGGTCGTGACCTGATAGTGCGAGTCCAACAAGTCGAACGCGAGCCGGTACGAGCGGAGCGCATCCGAAGTGAGACCGCGCGCCATGAAGGCATCCCCGAGGATCCACTGGGAGCGCCCTGAGTGAGGGTAGTCCGCGATCAAATTCTGCCAGACGGTGTCGTTGTCTTTCCAGGTCGGGTTCCGCGTCCAGGTCCGTATGCTGGCCAGTCCCAAGATCACCAAGATCGAGACCAACGCCGCTCGAGGTCGTACCTGCCAGAAACGCACGAGCATCCAACCCGTGGCCGCAGAGAGCCCGACCGAGGGCAGATAGAGCGTACGTTCGCCCAATATGAGGCCAGGGACGAAGAAGACGTGAGAGACCAGAGACACCGTGATCATGAACCAGACGACGCCAAAACCTGCGACCCGTGCTGACGCCCTGCCCGCAATCATGACGCCTTTTCGCCAAGCCACCAAGGCCAGAGCGAGCACACCGAGCGCGAGGGTGATACCTACGACATTGCTCAGGCCCCATCCAAGAGAGATTGGGATAACGCCCGGAGCGTAGTCAACGGAGAGATCCATGGGGAAGACCCACAAACGCACGTAATTCCCCCACACCTCTGCAATCGTCCAGATCCGCGGGACCTCGAACAGCAGATCCGCTCCAAGTGGCCCCAGAGGGTTGGCGATCGTGCCTAGGATCTCCTGACGCGCGACCAACATGAGTGTCGCTACCACCCCCAGCGCTACATAGACCCTCCACCGCTCGGCCAAGTAGCGCCGCAGGTCCTTGACGGAGACCTCCTCACGGGCCGCATCCAGCAGAAAAACAATGCCCGGCAACGTCACCGCTCCCTCTTTCGCACCGAAGCCGATGGCATACAGCAAGCCGATAGCGGCAGCCCTACGCCACGACGTCTGGGTCGGCCCGCGCACATGAATCAAACAGGCTGCGAGGAAGAACCCCGCCGAGACGATCTCCCCCATGCCCACGACATTAGCGACTGCATCGACATGCACGGGATGCACCGCGAATACGAGCGCACCGACCAAGGCTCCCGGAATCGACATCAGCTCGGCAAGGAGCAAAAATACGAGCGCCGTGACCGCTGCATGCCCGAGAAGGTTGGTGAGGTGGAAGAGCCAGGGGGCGCCATCCGCCGCGACCCACTGCAAGCCAAACAACAGTTGGCTCGTGGGCCTCCACAAGCCGTTCTCCTGTCCGTAAATGCCCGGCCAATACGGGGAGATCACCGCCTGCGGAAGCGTTTCCAGACTCTGGATCGCCTCATTATTGGTGACGATGAGGTGGTCATCGTATGCGAAGCGGTTCTGGAGCGTGTTGACGTACACGAGCGCCGCTAGCATGCTCACGAGCAGCACGGCCGCGCGCCGATCCCGCATCACGATTTGCAGCCCCAGTGCGAAGCGTCTCATGCCCCAGCCCCGGGGTCACGCGAGGTGGGAATATGAGAAGCCCGCTGGCGAGCCGTAGGCGCCTCCCCCTCCCTACCCTCCAGTTCGAGCAGCTCCGCGAGTCGACTCCAGCCCGGCTCGAAGTCGGGCTCCTGTGCGAGTGCAGCCTGGCTGGCGTGGATGGCGGCCGCGACGTCACCCTTCGCCACATACGATTCCGAGACCAAAAACCAGAGCTCTCGGTCCGAGCCAGCCCGAGCGAGGCCGCTCAGCGCCGCCGCGTGCGCGCCCCGCCCCTCACCCCGAAGCAACCGCTGCGTTGCCAGCTCTACGTAGGCGGCCGGATACCTTGGCAAAAGGCCCATGGCCGACGTGAATAGCTGCTCAGCGCGCTCGTGCTGCCCCAGATCTGAATAGAGGACGCCGGCCTCTACGACCAGCTGGTAGTTGTCTGGCGCGAACTCCAGAGCGAGCTCGAACGCCTGCCGCGCCTGCTCCATCTCCCCCACTCGCTTGAACCCCTGCGCCCGCGCACGCACCGCGAAAGAGGACTCGGGATGTTCGATCGCAAGCGTATTCAGCATCGTAAACGTGTCCAACCACGTCGGGTTTCTCGTAACGGTGCGCACGCTCATGGCTGCGAGAGCCACGCCGACAAGCGCCATGAGTGCCCGTTGCCTCGAGACCGGGATCAACGGTGCCAGCTCGTGCGCGAGGCCAGCAAGCACGAGCGCCAAGCCGACTGAGGGTAGGTAGAGTGTGCGTTCAGCGAGAAGAACGTCGGAGCGAACGATGAGATTCGAGACAGGAAGTACCGTAACGACAAACCATACGAGTCCTAAAGCCGGCGTTGGTAAGCGATCTCGCAGTAGCCAAGCTCCGACCACAGATCCGAGCAACAGGCTCGCTCCCACGACGACCTCCAGCGTGAGCGAAGTCGTGACCAGGAAGACCCCCGGCGCATAATCGGCGCTCAGATCAAGGGGAAAGATCATGAGCCTCAGGTACTGCGGCCACACCGTGAGCGCAGTCAGTAGCCGCTCTCCCAGGGAAAGGCTGGCGAGGCCCGCAGCCGGGCTCGCACCGGTCAAACCACCGATGACTGTACCGCGCACGAGCAAGTAGATCCCGAGCATACCGGCCAGCGCCAGGTACGTGGGGAACTCGGCTCTCAACCTGGCCGGGAGACCGACCTCACTGCGACGGCTCAGCTCGAGCACGAAGAGAAGCCCCGGAAGCGTAATCGCGATCTCCTTCCCGCCCAGAGCCAGCAGGAAGAGGGCAATGAGGCCGAGCAATCGCACAGCGGACCGCGGACCTTTGGCGCCTCCCCGGTCGAGGTAGAGAAGGCAGGCTCCGAGGTACGCCAGAGTAGCGTAGAGCTCCGCACGTCCCACAACATTGGCCACAGCCTCTACGTGCACAGGGTGCACCGCGAAGAGAAGAGCTCCGACAAACGCCGCGGCAATCGGGACGAAACGCGTCAGCAAGGCGAGCACGAGCAGGCAAGCGAGCGCATGCGCGAGTACGCTCACCACATGAAAGCCGAAAGCGCCCCCATCGAAGGCAGCCCACTCGAGTCCGAAGCTCGACAGCTTGACCGGACGATAGGTTCCGGTTCCAAAACTCGCGCCGCGCCAGTACGGAGCCAGGAATGCCTCCGCGAGCCTACCCTCCGTGACCACCGGATTCTCGACGATGATCCAGTTGTCGTCCAAGGCGAACCCATTACCCAGCGAGTTCGTATACACCAAGACAGCGACGAACAGCAGGAGGACTCGCGCCCTCGGAAGCGTCGTCGGCACTGGCTTTCTAGCTTTGCTGGCGTGACTCGGGGACGCCAGAGTCAGGAGCACCAGCTCCGGGGTCAGCTGCCTCGGCGGAACTAGCCGAGATGCGAGCCGGCTCGTTCCACGGATCGGTCAACGGCGGACTCCACTTCGGCACCCGGGGTGGGACAACGTTGTACTTGAGGATCGACCAGAATGCGGACACGCCATCCTTCCACCCAATCTTCTTGCCCTCAGCATAGGAGCGTCCGTGGTAGCTGATCGGAAGCTCGTAGATGCGGGCACCCGCCTGCGCGAGCCTCGCGGTCAACTCGGGTTCGATGCCGAACCGGCAGGCTGAAAGTGGCAAGGACTGAAGGAGCTCGGCGCGCACCATCTTATAGCACGTCTCCATATCCGTAAGATTGACGTCGGTGAGCATATTCGAGAGAAGCGTGAGCAAGCGATTGCCCACAGAGTGCCAGAAAAAGAGCACCCGGTGCGGTCCACCCAGAAAACGGGAACCGTACACCGCGTCGGCTCGCCCGCTCAAGATCGGCTCCAGCAAGATAGGGAGCTCGTAGGGGTCGTATTCGAGGTCCGCGTCCTGGACGACGACGACGTCTCCGGTCGCTCTCGCAAAGCCCGTGCGCAGCGCTGCGCCCTTGCCTGCATTCTTCTCATGGAAGATCAGCTGGTCGATCAACTCATGCTCGAGCTCTTTCAGCAGGTCGCGCGTCCCATCCACAGAGCCATCGTCCACGACGATCACTTCGAGATTGAGCGGCACTTCACGCACACGGCGCAAAAGGCTCTCGACGGTCGCAGTCTCGTTGTACGCGGGAATCACGACGGAAAGTGTGACTCTGTCCCAGGGGAGTTCTACTACCGGTGCGCCGGGAAACTTGACGCCTGGGGCTTGATGATTGGACATGTCAGTCGAGTTGGTTGGAGTTCGAAGAGATCAATCGTCGATCCCGTACCGGCTGAGCTTCCTGTACAACGTCGATGGGTCGATGCCCAAGAGTTCAGCAGCGCGCTTCTTGTTTCCGCCCTCCGATTGCAGGACCCAGAGAATGTAGGCGCGCTCCACGACCTCCATCGTCGGATTTTGTGTGTGCTCCTCCGAACCCAAGCGCTGAGGCGGAGTTTCACGGACCCGCTCCGGCAACGAGGCTGGCGTGATCTCCCCACCCCCGGTCACGACAGCCGCACGTTCCAGCGCGTTTTGGAGTTCCCTCACATTTCCGGGCCAGTCATGCCCAACCAAGAGGTCCATCGTCTGCTCAGTGATGGGAGGCGCAGTTCCGTCGACGTCGACACGAGACTCGAGGAAGTGTTGCGCAAGGATGGGCACGTCTCCAGGGCGCTCACGAAGAGGCGGAAGGCGGAGCTGGATCACGTTCAAGCGGTAGTACAGGTCGCTGCGAAAGTTTCCTCTTTCGATCTCCTGCTCGAGCTCCTGATTCGTTGCCGCGAGGACCCGCACGTCGATGGCAAGGGCTTTGGTGGCACCCACCGGGGTTACCTCTCGTTCCTGCAACGCCCGCAACAACTTCACCTGCGTCGCCGGGCTCATTTCGCCGATTTCGTCCATGAAGAAGGTGCCGCCAGCTGCTGCGGTGAGCAGTCCTTCCTTGTCCTTGACGGCGCCCGTGAACGACCCCTTCACGTGTCCGAAGAGTTCGCTCTCCAATAGGCCCTCGGGTAGCGCACCACAGTTGATCGACAAGAACGGTCCCTCGGCGCGATCAGAGAGACGGTGGATATAGCGAGCCACAACCTCCTTGCCGGTACCACTCTCACCGGAGAGCAGCACGGTGGAGTCGGTCGGCGCGACCGTTTCCGCGAGTTCGAGCACCTCGACAAAACTAGGTGCGATTCCGACGGGTCGACCCTCGGCTGAGGTGCTGCGTTTCCGGATCTCCTTCTTCAGCGCCTTGTTCTCAACCCTCAGTTGGCGGGCTTCAGCAGCTCGTTGGCAGATCGCGAGCAGCTCATTGTTCGCGAACGGCTTCTGCAGGTAGTAGTACGCCCCCTCGTTCACCGCGCGTACTGCGGACTGAAGAGAAGCTTGCGCAGTCATGAGGATCACGGGGATCTCGGCGTCCACCTCACGCGCCTTGGCGAGCACTTCGAGCCCTGTGGCACCGGGCATGCGAATGTCGGTGAGCACGATGTCCGGTTTCTCTTCACTCAACGCGATCAGTGCCTTGGCACCAGAGTTCGCGACACTGACGTTGTACCCGGCTCCGCGGAAGAGTATGCCGAGGGTCTCGAGGATGGCTGTCTCGTCGTCGACCACGAGGATCTTCACCTGTTCACTCACGTCTCTTCCTCAGACTGCTCTCCCGGGATCCCTGGGAGAAAGATGACGAACCGTGCGCCCCCCTCGGGAGCCCGATCCACAAACGTCACACCCTGGTGCGCCTCGACCGCGCGGTGGACCACCGCGAGACCAAGTCCACTTCCCGACTCCTTGGTCGTATAGAACGGATCGAAGACCCGGCTCGCGTCTTCGGCATCGATGCCCGGGCCGCTATCGCGGATTGCGAGGCGCACTGGATACTCGAAGCCGATCCCAAATGGGTGGCCGGCCTCCACCGTCGCGGCGAGCGACACGACAACTCTGCCACCAGCTCCGGCGGACTGTGCACCATTCAGCAATAGGTTGAACAGGGCGCGATGCAGTAGATCTCCATCTCCCATGACCCGCACTGGGCCCTCGTGGAGCTCAGCGACCAAATCGACCGCGGCAAAGTCCGGATGTAGCTTGCTCAGCGAAATGCAGTCGTTGACCAGCGATCTGAGGTCTACCGCCTCCTTGGCCCCAATCTTCATGACAGAATAGTCTAAGAACTCGGACAAGAGCCGGCTCAAGCGATCGGATTCCGCCAGAACCAGTCGCTCCAGGGTACCACGATCGTCGAGCGCCAGAGAGTGGCCACTGAGTTGTTCAACCGAGCTCCGAATCGACGCAAGGGGATTCTTGATCTCGTGCGCCAGCGAAGCCGAAAGTGCGGCCACAGCCTCGAAGCGCTGAGTACGGATATGCAGTTCATCGATCCGCTCGAGATCGGTGATGTCCTGAAAAATCGCCGTCGCCGAGTTGGCCTGCTTGCCGGAGCGCTCCAGGACAGCGGTGCTCACGCCTAGCCGCACCTTCCGAGAATCGGGAAGCGTCGCGGTCGTTCGGAAACGCCCGACGGACTTCCCGTGGTGTATCGATCCTTCCAGCACACCGCTCAGGCCCGGCGCGATGCGCTCTACCTCGGCGAGGACGGGCCTTCCCATGAAGGCGTCGCGATCGAGTCCAAGAAGCTCTTCTGCCGCCAGATTGGCATACGCCAGTCGGCCCTCCCCGTCCACCGTCAAAACACCGGTGGCGAGATTGGCCAGAATGTCGCTCGTATCCAACCGCAGCTGCTCGAGTTCGGACTGCATCGCACCCAGCACGAGTCCCGTGTGCCGGAGCCGGTCCCCAAGCTGTCCGGTGATGAGGGCCACCAACGTGAAGAGTCCGATCTGGAGCACCACACTTAGACTCAGAGTCTCCTGGAAGCCCCACACCAGGTCGGCAAAGTATGAGATGCTGGCCAGCGCGCCGATCAACACACCCCCCGGCAGGGGCAGCATGAGGGCCCCCACGCTGATGACGAGGATATAGAGCGGGGCGAACGTGCTCTCCGGCCCCAGCGTCACATGCACGATGGCCGTAACCAAGATTACATCGAACACCACCTGCGCGTAGAGGAAGTTCTCCCCGGCTTCGGCTCCTTTCAGATGCGTATACCAAAAGGAGGCTGAAGTGACGAACAGGGCGACCAAGAACATCACGACCGTTACGAGCAGGACATCCGGCCGAGCCTCGAACCACGCCCAAAACGCGCCCGCCAGGATGCCCGTGACGAGCGTGAGCCGCCCTGTATACAGCCATCGCAGCACATCGATGTGCGGGACTTGGTGATCTCCCGTCCTCAGGCGTGTGGACGTCTCTTCAGCCACAGCGTGCGTCTCCGGGGGTCCGCGGGGAGCCTGGACGCGTCACCCGCCCCTTACTGGCTGACGGAACGTACACCGAGATTTGCAATCTGCAAACACAATCTGATCGCATAATGCGACAGCTCACGCTGGATTGCCGCGGTCTGGTACCATCGAGGGTGTGGCCGCGCCCTCACAAACACTAACTAGACGCGGGGCGGCCTCAGGTGAGACGTGGACGTGACGAGATCGCGCATCCGTCGGAGCTGACTCTGTATGACCTCCAACGACTCGCGGAGCTCCTCGTCGGTTGCGTCGAAGAGAAGCAGTTGCACCTCTGCGAGTGCCGCCGTCAACGGATTGTTCAGGTCGTGCCGAACTTTGGCGACCTCCACCAAGGCCCGTTGCAGGTCCATCAGAACTCCGGGGTTGTCCGCTGCCTCTCGCGAAAAAGAAGCAACCTCCTCACTCGAGTTGGGAAGCCCGAATCCGAGCGTGCGCACGGTCGGATCGTCCTGCCCCTCGATCACGGCAAGAAGCCATGGTGCGCCTGCGGCAGCGACGAGGCCGGTGAGTCTCAAGAGCTGCGCTTCGTCAACGGAGTCGCGATCGACGAGAACGATGCCGGGCTCCAGGTCCCCCAAGACTCCCAAATCCTCGGCCGAAGCGAGGCGGTGCACCACGTCGCCCAACTCGGGCGCAGAAAGCGTGTCGACGCGGGCGCCTGGCTGGGCCACGAAGTAGATCGGGAGCGGCATTACGTTCTCGAGGGTCTAGACATGCTGGCCGGGAAGTTGCGTCCTGGACAGATTGTCATCCATGCACAATCGAGTGCCCGAACTAGAGGCCTCCGCGCCCCCCCGGGCAGTGGCACTGGGGCGAATGCGCCTAATCGCGATGCGAGCGCTCGGCGTAGCGCTGTTGTTGCTCGCCTACCTACCGATCCACCGACTGCTCGATCCGAGCTTCGCCGGACCTGCCGGTGCCTTCACACGTGCCGCCGCTGAAGCCGCCTGGCAGGTGGGCCTCTTGGGCACACTCATCGTCATCGGGCTGGCCCTCGTGATGTCCCGCCTCGTGCCGGTCGATCGACTCACGTGGATGGTTCGGCCGCTCGCCGGAGTTCTGGAGAGGCCCAGTCGCTCCGCGTTCGCCCTTTCTCTGGGTTTCGCATCATTCGGGCTTTCGACCTGGATCGCGGTATCACTGTTCGGGATGCTGCCCACGTCTGTCGACGAAATGGTTCAGTTGCTGCACGCGGGAAGCCTGGCCGATGGACGGCTCGCGCGCCCGCTCGGGGGCCTCGAAGCAGCGTGGGCCGTGCAAAACGGGCTCTTGACCCCGTCCGGGTGGACCTCCGTGTACCCACCCGGACATACAGGCTTACTCGCCCTCGGACTCATCGCAGGCGTACCGTGGCTCGTGGGTCCGATCGCGGTCGGGGCTGGTACGGCAGCATTCGCGGTAGCGCTCGAGCGGCTGCTCGACAGCGTGTTTGTCGCTCGTCTAGCGGCACTGCTGGTCGGGTTCTCACCCTTCTGGCTCCTGCTCGGAGGCTCACACCTAAGTCACACGAGCGCGGCAGCGGGCGGCGCGCTCGTACTGTGGACGGCACTCCTGGCGCGGGACGGCTCGCCGAAGTGGGGACTGGCCGCGGGCGCGTCGATCGGGCTCTTCGTGCTCGCTCGCCCTTGGGTCGGCATCGTCGTATCGACGGTCGTGGTACTGGCCGTGTGGTTGCCCCCCATCCTGACCGGACTCCGGACTCACAGTTGGGGGCTCAGCCGCGTTGCTGCGACTCTAGTGGGCGGGGCTCCGTTCGCTCTCTTCCTGTTGGCTTGGAATCAGAGGCTCTTCGGCCACGTGTCCGCGATGGGCTACACGGCGGCATTCGGCCCCGCGCACCGGCTGGGATTACACGTCGACCCCTGGGGCAACCGCTACGGTTGGCTCGAGGCATTCGCGTATACTGGCGCGGACGCAGTGCAATTGAGCGCGCACTTGCTGGAGACGCCCCTGCCCGCGCTCGCCCTCATCGGGGTCTGGCTTCTGCTCAGCAGAGTTCCCCGAGGTGCCGGCGTACTGTGCCTGTGGGCGGGCTCGGCTTTGGTGGCGAATTCGTTGTACTGGCACCACGGCGTGCATATGGGGCCGCGCATGCTCTACAACAGCGCCCCCGCTTGGGCATCTCTGTTCGCGATCGCAGCAGTCTCCTTGGTTCGGTCGGAGGTAGCGATTCTACGGCGCTATCGGAACTTCACGGTTTGGCTCGTGGTCCTGGCGCTGCTAGGGGGCATGGTGCTGGCACCGGGAGTCGTCTTGAGTCACCGGTCGGCCTCGGCCGCTGCCGCCGCGCTGCCCAGCCCCCCGGGTGCGTCGAGCGTGGTGTTCGTGCACGGCAGCTGGGGATCCCGCGTCAGCGCACGGCTTGCCAGCGACGGCATGCGCAGGGATTCGATCGAGACCGCGCTGCGCCGCAACGACATCTGCGCGGTGGACGAGTACTCGAAGGGTAGGACTCAGGGTCTTGCTCAGTCCTTAGGCGGGCTCGACTTCGACCCCCTACCCGGCACACCAAGCTCGCTCGAACGTCGGGAGATCTCGCCGGGGAACGTGATTCGAGTCTCGCCACCCCGTGCGCCCACGCCATCCTGCCTACGTGAGGCGCGCGCGGATCGTCTGGGTGTGATCGAGCTGGAGCCCCTGTTGTGGCAGGCTCCCCCGGTGCCAGGCACACGTGTCCTGGTAGCACGGGACCTGGGGCCGCTCGAGAACGCCAGATTGATCAACGAGCTGCGCCGCACGCCGTACCTGTACGTCGACTTGGAGGGCGAGCCCCGGCTCATGGACTACGCAGACGGCATGGAACTGATTTGGGGTGGTGCCGTGGACCTCAGCAGCCCGAGGTAGCGGCGCGTTAGTCTGGCCGGGACATCAGCGTCAGCGCTCCTGCAGCGTCACCGGCTCTCGGGTAGATCCAGAACCTGTCCCTCGTAGATCCTGCTCCCCCGGATTCCATTGGCCTGCTTGAGCACGTCGACCGTGGTGCCGTGCTTGCGAGCAATGGTCCAGAGCGAATCACCCGACCTCACAGTATAGGCCACTTGTTGGACCTGCTGGGCGGATCGGGCTCCGATCCGCTTCACGTAGGCCGCGTAAGGTTCCGGAAACAGGGCGATATGGTAGTGCGCCGGGTAACGCTCCCGGGTCGCCTCGAGCACCCCGGCCCCTTCCAAGGACGTGAGCACACCCTCCAACCAGGCACGGCAATTGCGGTTACGACTGTACCGCAGGTCGACCGCCATACCGGTCGGATGAACGGACCGCGAAGACGCATTGCGCGGCTGCCTCGTAGTCGGCCGCGTGAGGCTCGTCACGACCAACTGCTCGCCGCAACCGGCCCGGTATTGGGCGGAAAGACGCTCTACGAAGAGCGCGACCTCCGGTCTCGCGTACGGAAACGAGACCGAGTGCAGCTGGAAGTCTCGGCCCGGGCGAACACGCACTAACCAACCTTCAGACGCGAAGTGCCGCACGCGGTCACCCGTATCAATGAAGGTGAAGTCGTGCTGACGGGCGACTCGGTTCTGAAGGTCGAGGGACGAGGCAGAGCCCCTGAGGCTCTGGCTCGACGCGGGCACGAACGAGAGCGCGACCAGCAAGGTCCCCATTACGAGGCCTCGCACGATCGAACCGCCAATATGCTGAGTCACTCCGGCTCTCGTCATCCCCTTCCTATGCTCAACAGCAACGCGCGACCGGATGTTCGGGCGACACCCATAGCACATATGTAAACATATGTTTCCCGCCGCACAAGCACTCATCCCAGTCGAAAAGCCACTTAGCCTCGCGCCGCATCGTAACGTGCAGCAACGATGTCCCAGTTTACGACGTTCCAGAATGCTGCGAGGTAGTCGGGGCGCCGGTTCTGGTAGTTCAGATAGTACGCATGCTCCCATACGTCGACGCCCAGAATGGGTGTCAGACCCTGCATCACGGGACTGTCCTGGTTGGCCGTGGAGAAACACTGCAAGCCACCCTCTCCATCGACACAGAACCAGCCCCACCCGGAGCCGAACTGGCCGCCTGCGTTCCCTTGGAACTTGGCTTTGAAGTCGTCAAAGGAGCCAAACGCCGCGTCGATCGCGGCCGCTAAACCGCCCGTGGGCGCGCTCGCACCACCCGGCGTCATGACGTTCCAGAAGAGCGCGTGGTTCACATATCCGCCGCCATTGTTGCGGACGGCGCCCCGGATTCCCTCGGGCAGCGAGTCGAGCCCGGCAAGCAGCTCCTCGGCGGACTTGCCATGAAGGTCCGCGTGCGACTCCAGCGCGGCATTCAGCTTACTGGTATACCCGGCGTGGTGCTTGCCGTGATGGATCTCCATCGTGCGTGAATCGATATGGGGCTCGAGCGCGTCATGCGCGTAGCCGAGATCAGGGAGAGCAAAAGGATAGGCCATGTGCCGGGCTCCTTGGCATTGTTGTTGTGGTCGCGGAGATTGTACACCCCATGATTGCCATCAGCAATCGGACCACAACCGAACACGATCTTGCCGGAATCCGCGCCTGTCAAACGCATCCTACTCGTGGACTGCGACGCCTTCTTCGTGCAGGTCGCTCGCCTAGAGGATCCGCAGGGGGCGGGTAAGGCGCCACTTCTTATCGTAGGGGGCTCCGCGACAGGAAGAGGCGTCGTCACGTCCGCCTCGTACGAGGCTCGTGCCTACGGCGTGCGCTCCGCCATGCCGACAGCTCACGCGCTGCGACTTTGCCCAAAGGCCACGGTCGTCGGCGTGCCGCGTGGTGCGGTCAGTGCCAGGAGTAAGTCGGTGAAGGAGGCTCTCTTGGATCTCGCTCCGGTCGTGCAAGCCGCTTCGGTCGACGAGTTCTATCTCGACCTGACAGGCACAGAACGCCTCTTCCAGCGGGAGACCTTTTCCGAAACCGCATGGCGGATACGCGAGACAGTGCTCGAGCGCACGCAGATCTCGGTATCGCTCGGAGGTGGGACGCGCAGGGTGATCGCCAAGTTGGCCACCAACTTGGCGAAACCCGCTGGGGTGCACATCGTGCCTCCCGGTGAGGAGGAGGCTTTCATGCGTGGGCTGGACTTGGCCGACGTGCCCGGTATCGGGCCCTCGCTGGTCGCCGCGCTCGAGAAGCGGGGCCTGGTTCGCGTGGAGGATGCCTATGGCGTGCAGATCGAGTGGCTTCAACGCTGGTTCGGGGAGACGCGAGGGGCGTGGTTGTACCGCCGTATCCGGGGGGTCGACTCGAGCGAGGTGGACCCGCGTGAGCGCCGAAAGTCGATCTCTTCGGAGCGCACCTTCTTCGAGGATATCGACGACGATCAGGAATTGGAGCGGCACTTGATGCGACAGGCCGGGTCCGTGGCAGGTACCTTGCGCCACAAGTCGTTTCGGGCGAAGACCGTCACGATCAAGCTGCGTGACCACGACTTCAAGACTCGTCAGCACAGTCGCTCCGTGCCGGAACCCATCGAATCGGACCAGGCGATCTACGGCGTCGCGAAGACGTTGCTAAGGGAGCTTCGGAAAAAGAGACGCGCGCCCGCCCGATTGCTTGGAGTGGGCCTCAGCGGGCTCGTGCCCTCGAACGATGCCTCCCAGCTGGGGCTGTTCGCTGAGCCCGTCGCAGGGGAAACGGAGCGGGAGCGCACGGTCTCTCGTACCGTCGACGAACTCAGGAGTCGCTTTGGGCGAGAAGCGGTGATGCCGGGACGGCTGGTGGAAGACGAGCACGCGCCGAGGGCACCCAAGCGTGAGGTCGGCAGAACCACCAAGGGCGAGCACAAGTAACGCACGACGGCCCGGCGCCGGAATCCATCCGGGCCGGACCGCCACCATCATGGAGCCTTCGAGGAGCCGAGGCCTCAGTCGCCTCCGCCGGCACCCCGGGCCTGGATCGCTTCCCAAGGCTTCCGTTCGAAGTAGCTCTTCGTCTCTTCTACTACGACCGGCGCCAGAAGCAGCAGCGCAATCAGGTTCGGCCAGATGACGATCGCGAGAGCGACATCACCCAGCGCCCAGATCACGGCCAGCGGGAGCACAGCACCCACGTAGTGCGCAGCGAGGAAGACGATCTTGTACGGCGTGAGTGCACGTTGCCCGAATAGGTAGTGCACACATCGATCGCCGTAGTAGCTCCACGAAATCGCGGTCGAGATACCGAAGAGCAGCACCCCGAATACCACGATGTAGTGACCCCAATCCCCGAGCGGTTGCAATCCCCGACGGAAGGCGGCCGATGTGAGTGGAGCACCGCTCTCCACGGCGTCGCCATACAGTGAGGTATAGGTGTTGCCGTCCGCCCCTACGGCCTCCGAGCGGCCAGGGAACACCGACCCTGTAAAGAGCTGGCTTTGGGCTTCGTCCGTATACAACAGCTCGACACTCGCCTCATGCCAGGAGACGAGCGCGGCGCCGACACCGAAGTCGGCGTGCCGCCCCTGGGTGAAGACGATCTCGGCAGGGGGCGTCACACCCTCTGACCGGTTATTCGCGGTCATCGCGGTATACGTGATGTCGCCGCCGCCCAGCGTCACCTCGGTTGGAAATCGGTCCTCATAAACTCCGGTCATGATGATGACGAGACCGGTGAACGAGCAGATCACGATCGTGTCGATGAACGGCTCGAGGAGCGCCACAACGCCCTCGGATACCGGCTCGTCGGTCTTCGCCGCCGCGTGCGCAATCGGCGCGGAACCCTGTCCGGCCTCGTTGGAGAACAGACCCCGTCGGACCCCCCACATGAGCGTGATGAGGAAGACGCCAACGCCCACGCCCGCGACACCCGCCTGCGGGTTGAAGGCCTCCGTGAAGATCGTCGCTACCGCAGCCGGGAGGGCCCCGATGTTGAGCACAATGATGACGAGCGCACCGAATACGTAGATCGCAGCCATGATCGGCGCTAAGACCGCCGTCACTTTCCCGATCCGTCCGATGCCACCAATGATGACCGCCCCGACGACCACCATCGTGAACGCGCCCGTGACCAGATTCGGGATGGAGAGCGAGGCGGACATCTGGTCAGCGACCGTATTCGCCTGCACCGCGTTACCCGTGAGGAAGGCGGTGAAGCCCAACATGATGGCGAAGAAGATGGCCATCGGCTTCCACCGGGGACCCAGGCCCTTTTCGATGTAGTACATCGGTCCACCAGCAACCTTCCCTACTTCGTCCTCGACGCGGTATTTCTGGGCGAGCGTCACCTCGGAAAACTTGGTGGCCATCCCCAGGATCGCAGTCACCCACATCCAGAAGAGCGCGCCTGGACCGCCGAAGTGAATCGCGATCGCGACGCCGGCGATGTTCCCGATTCCCACGGTGGCCGAAAGCGCTGTGGTCAGCGCCTGGAAGTGGGAAACGTCGCCAGGGTCATTCGGATCATCGTACTTCCCGGAAGTTACTCCGAAGCCATGCCCCAGCCGGGAGAACTGCACGAAGCCGGTTCTCACGGTGAGATAGAATCCGGTACCGAGAAGGAGGATCACCATCAGCGGGATCTGCTCGTCCCCAACGCGGGGACCGATGTTGATGATGTAGGTGTTGGCGAAGTCGACTACGGCCTGTAGCCAGTCCATGCGCGTATCCGAGTTGGGCTGTTTGCGTCCCGGGCCTGAGCGTCCCGAGTACTAGGGCGACGAAGAATGAGCCGTGCCGGCTACAGGGGCAAGCCGAGCAGGGCTACCAGGCATGGAGAAGCGCCCTTGCCACGATGCGGTATTCATATATGTTCGCATCCGACTATATGAATACATTATCGAAATCCATCCTGGACCACCTGAGTGCGCTCGGCGACGAGACTCGCATGCGCATACTCGCTCTGTTGGAGCAGAGCGAGCTCACCGTTTCCGAGCTCTGCACCGTGCTTCAGATCCCACAGCCCAACGTCAGTCGTCACTTAAAGACGCTCACGTCTGAGGGGTGGCTGCAAGCACGCGCGGACGGTCGCAGCCGCCACTACCGACTCAGCCCGACGCTGGACCGCACGGCAGCCGATCTCTGGGCGCTCGTCCGGACCGAAGTCGCTGGGCAGGGCATTTACGCGGTCGACGCCGAGCGCGCCGCCACGGTTTTGGACGTTCGGCGCCGCCGATCGGCCGCCTTCTTCGCCGATGCCGCTGGGCGATGGGACGACATTCGCACAGAGCTGTTCGGCCACTCCGCGTCCTTCGCGCTGCTACTTGGGCTCCTTAACCCCGACTCGGTCGTCGGCGACCTAGGCGTAGGCACCGGTGCGTTCTCGGAGATGCTCGCTCCCTTCGTATGCCACGTCGTCGGCATTGATCGCTCTGCCGAAATGCTCGAGGCTGCCAAACTGCGACTGGAGGGCGTCGACAACGTCGACCTTCGGCAGGGAGACCTCGAGAAGCTACCGGTCGAGGACTGCGAGCTCGACGTCGCGGTGCTCGCGCTGGTCCTGCACTACGTCGTCGATCCCGCACTCGTCTTTGCCGAGGTACACCGTGCGCTCAAGCCCGGGGGCCAGGTGATCGCCGTCGATATGCGTGCCCACGAGCGCGGCCACGGCTACGCTGAGGAGATGGGCCACGTGTGGTCGGGTTTCGAGCTCGAACAAGTCGAGCATTGGCTCGCAGACGCCGGCTTCGAGGCTTCACGGACGCTACCACTTCGACCCGACCCCGTTGCCTCGGGTCCCCTGCTCTTTCTCGCATCCGCCGTGCGCTCATCACACAACTCGCTCGACCGATACTGAACCCCTAGAACACCCTTGCCGAAGCCAGAGGAACCCATGACTGATACTGCAGTGCTGCCCAATGAACAGGAGCGCGTGGTCCGCCCCGACTACAAGGTGAAGGACATCTCGCTCGCAGAATGGGGACGCAGCGAGCTCCGCCTAGCGGAGCACGAGATGCCAGGCCTTATGGCTGCCCGCGCCGAGTACGGCCCCAAGCAGTCGCTCGCGGGACTAAAAGTGGCAGGCTCACTGCACATGACCGTGCAAACCGGCGTGCTCATCGAGACGCTCGTGGATCTCGGAGCCGACGTTCGCTGGGCCTCGTGCAACATCTTTTCGACACAGGACCACGCGGCTGCGGCGATCGTCGTCGGCCGTGATGGTACGCCTGAGGATCCCCGCGGTGTCCCTGTCTTTGCCTGGAAGGGCGAGACACTCGAAGAGTACTGGTGGTGCGCCGACCGGATGCTCACGTGGCCGGACGGTTCGGGGCCGGACCTCATCGTGGATGACGGTGGTGACGCCACACTACTCCTGCACAAGGGCAAGGAATACGGCACCGCTGAGAACGTGCCCGAGTTCGACGCCGACTCAGATCCGTCCGAGTGGGGAGTCATTCTGAACCTATTGCGCACCACCCTCTCCGAAGATCCAGGCAAGTGGGCGCGCATCGCTTCTACGGTTCGCGGCGTCTCGGAAGAGACCACGACGGGCGTGCACCGCCTGTACGAGATGGAGGAGGCAGGAACGCTTCTCTTCCCTGCGATCAACGTCAACGACTCCGTCACGAAGTCGAAGTTCGACAACCTGTATGGATGCCGCCACTCGGTCATCGACGGTCTCAACCGAGCTACCGACGTCATGCTCTCCGGAAAGTCGGCAATGGTGGTCGGATACGGTGACGTCGGTAAGGGCTGCGCGCAGGCGCTCAAGTCACAGGGTGCTCGCGTCACCATCGCCGAAGTCGACCCGATATGTGCGCTGCAGGCGACGATGGAGGGCTACACGGTTCGGACCCTGGACGACGTGCTCGGGACCACGGATGTCTTCATCACGGCTACCGGGAACCGAGACATCATCACGGCCGAACACATGTCCAAGATGAAGGACAAGGCGATCGTCGCGAACATCGGGCACTTCGACAACGAGATCGACATGGCCGGTCTCGAGAAGTTCCCCGGCGTAATCAAGAACGAGATCAAGCCGCAGTACCACGAGTGGACGTTCCCGGATGGACATTCTGTCCTGATCCTCGCCGAGGGCCGCCTGATGAACCTCGGCTGCGCGACGGGCCACCCCTCGTTCGTGATGAGTGCTTCTTTCACCAACCAGACCATCGCCCAGATAGAATTACACAAAAATGCAGAAGATTATGGTAGAAATCGAGTATCGGATCCTTCTT
>Ga0115002_10002348_pt1 | contig 24824 bp, 16 predicted proteins | sample ArcticOcean_MG_C_8_FD_89576 | JGI IMG/M metagenome (GOLD analysis project Ga0115002, IMG submission 89576) | Marine microbial communities from western Arctic Ocean - ArcticOcean_MG_CB11_86 | ecosystem: Environmental > Aquatic > Marine > Oceanic | place: Arctic Ocean: Canada Basin | collected... | reverse complement strand
CCGAATGTCACTCCAGAAAGCCCTTACGCTGAAACCGTTTCGAAGAACTATTTTTCCGCCTTTCTCCAGGAATCTATAGACAAACAATTTTTGACTGATGTGGTTTGAAGGAAAGGGTGAATAAAAGATATCGTCTCCATCCAGATAGGATGCACCCGCACTGCCATTTTCATGCCCCAGTGCGTAGGACCAAATAACCCCTTTCGAAGGCCCGGTTGTTCCGGACGTATACAAAAGGCAGGCTGCATCTCGATAAGCTATAGTTTCAGATAACACCGTTTCTGTAGTTTTCGTGTGCGATATAAAATCATCCCAAAGCAGTATTTCCAATTGGCTGCTTTTTCGTAATTCACTCCGTTGCTGCTCGTTTGATCTTAAAACCACTAAGGTTTCTAAGTATTCAAGCTTATCCTCTTCCTTGAGAATTCTATCCACGAACTGGTTATCGATGAACATGACTTTCGCCTTCGAATCATTCACAATATGCGAAAGCATATTTCCTTTATAGGCGTTGTTTACCGGAACTTCAATGGATCCGATATTACAACAGCCTAGCCACAAATACACACTTTCCATGCGTGCCGGCACCATGGTAAGGACGGTATCTCCCTGCTTAACTTCGAGAGACTGCAATCCATGACCCATTCGATTCGTAAGTTCGTAGAGAGCCTTAAAACTCAATGACCCACCATCTTCCGCTTGCTGAATAAAAATGCGTTCTGGGTTTTGATCCGTCTGCTTTTTGACCAGATTCCTGATTACGATATCGTTAGTCGGTGGCATAACTTGTTTTCAGCTTAGGTAGGAGTCGAGGAGTCGAAGAACTGGTGTATTCCATGAGTCTCTCATTGTCTTTTACTCCGTAGAATGAATCGCTTCTATTTCTCCTCTTGGGCTTTTAAAATCTTTCGACTTATTAGTAGGCGCATAACCTCTGAAGTGCCGCCTAAGATTTCCCCCATTTTTGCATCTCTCATAAACCAATCTATCGGAGGGTTTGCCAAAAATGAATGACCTCCGTGAATTTGAATCGCTTCAATACCTACGTTCCTGGCCATTTCGGTTGTAAACAGTTTTGCGATTGCACCGGATTCGATGGTGCTCTCCCCATGATCGTACATCCTGGCTGCATCTCTTACCAATAGCCGGGCTGCTTGTATGCCCACTCGCATATCAGCCAGCTTAAATTGAATGGCTTGGAAATCCGAAATGGGTTTCCCAAACTGAGTTCTCTCAGTCGCATATTTTGCTGAACGGTTGAGCGCGGTTTGCGAGTTTCCAACATAGATGGCCGCGAGTCCGAATCGACCGATTTCCAAGACGCCCCGAGAAACCTTACCTGCTTTACCTACATCACCTAACATAGCGTCCTGATCAACTTCGCATGCTTCCAATATAATGGAACCAGCCCCTGGAATGAGGTAACCCGGAGGACTGGAATTTTCCTCACCAAGCCGGAGACCTTTATTGGATTTCTCGATCAAGAACGCGGTGCTCAATCTTTTAGAATCTTGTTTTACTGCTGCTACAACTGTGAATAAATCTGCGTTTGCTGCCAAGCTGATGTGGATCTTCTTTCCATCAATGATGTATTTATCACCAACCTTTACTGCTGTGGTGTTAAGTGAGGATACGTCCGAACCATGATTGGGTTCTGTTAAACCGAAGCCTGCCAGCATTTTTCCTGTAGCAAGTTTATCCAGGTATTTGTCTTTTGAACCTTGTGAGCCACTCGTCGATATCCCTAATCCGCCTATGGTTGAATGCTCATTGATAACATAAGCCGCCATCGGATCTAATTCAGCAATGGTCTCCAGAGCAATTACGTACTCTTGTGCACTATAACCTCGTCCACCGTTTTCTTTTGATATGAGAAATCCTAAAAATCCGAGCTCCCCCAAAATGGGCCAGGTCGTCTTAAAAAAACTCCTCCTCATCCCGGCCATGATCGTGAGGAAATTTACCATGGGATTTTATCTTACTTAATATTTCGCCTCTTATGTTTTCTTCGTCTGTTGATTGCATCAAGTTCTCCTTGTGTTACTTGTGGAGGTATAAGATTCATCCTTACCCTCGCAGATTACTGTGGCTATAAAAAACTAAGTAGATTACTTGGAAGATACCGTGGAGTTTCTATAACTCTTTAATCTTCAAATTGCGAAACCACACATTATGTCCGTGATCCTGCAGGCCGATGTGGCCTTTACCTAGAGTCGCAAAGTCTTTCCACTTACTAAACTTGGCGTTCGCGATTTGTTCGTCCCATTTAGAGCTATGCATTTCGTATTCTGCGGTTTTAACACCGTTAAGCCAATAGGTAACCTGATTCCCTTGAACCTGAATCCGACCTTCGTTCCATTCACCAATCCGTTTGGTCACGTCGCTGACCGCGGGTTCAATTCCATAATGCGATGCAGAGTGCTCGGTCGGACCGACCGGTAGTCCTTTACCTGATCGAAATCCCAAATTGTCGAGTACCTGGTATTCGGGGCCGGTTAGATAAGGTTCTTTCGGACCTTCCCCGACATGGAAAATCACTCCTGAATTCGTTCCTTCCTCCACTTTCCAATCAAAACGCAAATCAAAATCATCGTATACACCCTCAGTGATAATATTCACATGCGGGGTGTCTTTCGTACGGTTCACCAGGCTCAGCAGACCGTCTTTCGCCACCCACGCGCCCTGGAGATTGGCTCCATTGTAACCTTGCCATCCATCCAGGCTCTTTCCATCGAAAAGAGAAATCCAGTCATCAGCGGATTCAGTTGAAGATGCACTGTTTTCACTGGAAGTATTAGAGCAGCCACTCACCAATAAAAGAGCTGAGATCAGAATGAAGCTAAGGAATTTGAACATAATCTTCAGGGAAGTAATTTTGAGTTTCAGCAAACTTAGGTCCTTTCCAGCGAGAGAAGCAAATGCAATGTCGTCGGGCATCCACTTTTAATTCTATGCTCTATTGTGAATTCGGCTAAGGGTTATAACGATTAATCGTTTATACCAATTTTCGTTTTCTAGCACTTGCCAATAGCGCGGATCCCTGAGTAGTGTCTCCGCTTCTTATTTGGCCCTCTGGTATTCTTTTTCTAATAAAAAATTAAGGATTTGGTGACATGAATTTAGCTCTGATAATTATCATCGTTTATTTGGTAGCGGTAACTGCGATTGGCGTTCTGTTAGCACGTAAGAGTGTTTCCTCCAAAGATTGGGCAGTCGCCGGCGGCGGTATGGGGATAATAATGGTCGCTGTAGGAATTGCAGGGACACGTATCGGTGGTGCGGGTACCTATGGAGTAGCTGGAAATGTCATCAGCGGCGGTGTTTGGAATATGTGGTGGTACGGTATCAACACATTTTTGGCCATGGCTATTGTCGGCGTATTTTTCGCAAAACCCTACCGCCGGACACGTCTTCAAACTGTGGGCGAAATTTTTACTTTGCGGTTTGGAACACGCCGTTGCCAGACGATGACCAGCTTGTGCGTTCAGATTGAATACATCGTCATCAATATCATTGAAGCCTATGTGATAGCGGTTGTCTTGCGAGGCATCACCGGATTGCCCATGGAGTTCGGGGTGTTTGTGGCTGCATTAGTTTTGGTCACCTACGTTGCGATGGGAGGGCTGTGGGGAACGGCTGTAACGAACCTCATCCATTGTGTAGTGATACTTATCGGATTGGGTTTAATCGCTGGAATGGGTTTTAGTCAAATGGGTGGCTGGTTGGAAGTGAAAGGCTCCATTGATGGCTACCTTAATACTTCAGAAAAAGATTTATCTCATTTCTGGAATTTTACAGGAATGGGCTGGGGAGCAGTGCTGGGCATGTTTTTTTCGGCAGCGGTACACACGCCCGCTGCATCTGTATACACCAATTATTCTACTGCGGCGAAAAGTGAAAAAATTCTTGTCCCCAGTTTTTTAATTGCCGGTGTTATCGGAGGCTTGATGCCGATTCTTGCAGGACTGATCGGACTATTGACGGTTGCGAAGTATGGATTGCAACCCGGTACCAGTGGTTACACAAATCTCACCAAGTTAGCGACGGACATCAGCCCATTGGTCGGTGGAATCGCATTGGCTGCAGTGCTGGCAGCAGTCATTTCCTCGGGTGGTCCCATTTTATTATCCAGTTCTACTATGTTTGTTAGAGATTGGCTTCCGTTTACGAAAGATTGGTCACCCGATAGACGATTAAGAGCTTATCGTATTACGACGGCCATCTATGGAGTGGTTGCGGCGATTTGTGCATTAGTAGTCTCTAAAATTGAATCGTTATCGATATTGGATATGTTGTTATTTGGTTTTGCCATGGTGGTGCCACCAGCCGTGGCGATTGGGTATTTGATCTATTGGAAACGAACCACCGAAAAAGCTGCACTGTGGGGGATGATGACTGGATTGGGTGCCGGTTTGGTTTGGTTCGTGGCAATCAAGATTACTGTCGGAAGTGGACTGGTTTTGACGGAAACCTCCTCAGCGTTGGCACGCTTGGCGTATAACTGTTTTGCGATTAATGGCAAAGGGATCGATCCGTCCTATATAACCACCTTTGTACCTTTAATTTTAATCCCAATTGTATCTTTCCTGTCGAAGGAAACGCCTGAGGGAAAAGAGGAATTTTATTCCATTGTTTCTGGAGAGAAGAATATGAAAGCCGAATTGAATTAGCCGGGATTATCTCAATGAGTATCCGGTGCCTCAATGACTCCTGATTTTTGCAAGGCATCGATTTTCTCTTCAGCATAACCAAGGTAGTCAGAAAGTACCTGGCGTGTGTGTTCACCGATACGGTGAGGGGCACCAAACGGAGGATGAGTGGGTTTTCCATCGATGTGAAACGGTGTTGCGGTGACTCGTACTCGACTTCTTCCCGGATGGTCGACTTCTGGGAATGCTTCACGAAAATGTAGTTGAGGATTCTCGATGGATTCTTCTGGAGTGCGCATCGGCGCGGAGGGGATACCGGCTGAAGACAAAGCCGTCAGTGCTTCATCGACACTAGAGTATTTATTTAGACCTTCCCTCAACAAAGCTAATAGTTCCGTCCAGTGCTCCCGTCGCAACATGGGTGTCACAAAACGGGGATCGTCTGCTAGCTCAGGTGTGCCTATTAGTTCTGCAATTCGGGTCCACAAATGTGGCGCTCCTGCCGATTGCATCGCCATGTGACGATTTCCGATCTGATGAACGACCATGCCCACACGTGGTTGGCGTTGAACAGGGGCACCATTCAAAATCGCTCCGAAGGTAATGTCATCGCTCGCTATGAGGCATTCCAGCATGGAGATGTCGAGCGTCGCACCTTGCCCAGTACGGGCGTGACGCAATAGTGCCGCGTTGATTGCGCCGAAAGCGTGGGTGGCAGCGAGGACATCCGCGGCCTGCAAATATTGGGAGCGCGGTTCAGTGGCGCCACTACGGTCAAGGTCCATCATACCTGAGACAGCATTGATGAGGTGTGCATAAGCCTTCATAGAACTGGATGGACCGGTTTGGCCGAACCCGGAAATCGAGCAATAGACCAGTTCAGGTTTCATGGTGCGCAAGGTTGCGGCGTCAAAACCGTAGCGTTTCATAATTCCAGGCGAGAAGTTTTCAACCAAGACATCGGCCTTGCGAACCAGATCAAGAACAAGTTCGCCCGCCTCCGGGTGGGCGAGGTCAACGGCTATGCCTTGCTTGCCGGTATTGATACGTACGAAGTAGCTACTCTGGTCAGACCGACCTTCTTCAAGCTGACTTACCGTGTATCGAATTTCGTCTCCTTCACCGGGACGTTCGATCTTGATTACGTGCGCGCCTAGGTCTGCCAGCAGGCGAGTACAGTACGGTCCTGCCAATACGCGAGTGAAGTCGATGACGGTGTATCCAGCCAACATTTTAGTATCCATCGTAGAAGAAGCGCTTTCAGTCATAGTAACAAAAGATAGAACAGATCATCTTCGGGTTGATAGTCGTTTAGGCAAGCCAAGGCTGGAACTATTCAACAACTTCAACCGTGTAATTATTTGGCGAGGAGGCCCGCCATTCATCGAGGCGATTATAAGCTTCGAGACGAACCAATAGGTAGGGCGAGAGCGTCCCTGCTCCGCCGCCCAATACTCAGGAACACGCGGCACTGCGAGGCCGCAGTTGCCCTACCTTACACAGATACGAGTAATCTCCTGGGTAGATCGATGGTTCTGTTTTGGTAACTAGTGTAGCATCAATTAGTTTTCCACGATTTACAGGGTTGGTCTTGTCGATTTCAGCGGAGGCATTGCGGGGACGCAATTGCCCTACCACCTTCGCCTATTCATTGATGGTAGGGCAGGAGCGTCTCGCTCCGCCACTTGGGTGAAATCTTGTTCCTCTCTGGAAAGGTCCAAAATAACTTTTTTGAAAGCCCACAAGGTTTGTTTTCGAGTGCTTCGAAATTCGTTGCTAAGCTGGGTAGAGATAACGCTAATTTAAGTTCTTCAGTACGACATCAGGATTATCCGCTTTTATTCTCAAATACTTACTCAAAATATACCCGTGAATCACCAACGCAGAAAATTCCTTAAACAAAGTTTACTGGGCGCGAGTGCGCTTTTGGCTGGGCCGTTCGCCGCTAGTGCCGATATCAAGTCTGGTATCAAAATTACTAAGGTGAGTCACTACCGAGACCCTGCTTATTTGAAGCCAACTTTTGCTCAAGCAAGGGATATCGTGGTGATTGAAACCAACGCCGGTATTAGTGGAATTGGGGAAGGTGGATCCAAAGAGATGATCCAGAACTGTGCGGAGATGTTGATCGGTGAAGATCCATTTCGGATCGAGCATCTGTGGCAGAAAGTGTATCGCCAGTATTTTTATCCATCGGGCCGAGAAAGGCTTCACGCGATGGGTGGCTTGGATATGGCGCTGTGGGATATAAAGGGCAAATATTTTAAGACCCCAATTTATGAGCTGCTGGGTGGATTGACCCGCGATTTCTTGCCGTGTTACTCGACAGGATTTCCAGATCAAGGATCTGTCAAGGAGACTGCCAGGGCCTGTATCGAAGCGGGGTTTTACGCTTATCGAGTCGGTACCGTTTCGAATGGTCCTGTTTTCGATTCCCATAAATTTATGGATGAGAATTTTCGCTTTTATTCCGAGGTCCGTGAAGGGGTTGGGGAAAAAGGACAGTGGGCAACCGATTTTCATACCCGTTTTGATACGGCAGAAGCGGTCACCCTGGCTCGGATGATTGAGCCACTAAAGCCGCTATTTGTTGAAGATTTGGTTCGGTCTGAAAATGCTGGGGTTTATCGCGCTCTAAGAGATCGAATCAATGTGCCGATCGCCGTCGGTGAGCAATTTGGCGATCGGTGGGATATTAACGAGTTGATTGAGGAAAATTTAATTGATCACTCCAGAGTCACGCTTCCAAACGTGGGTGGAATCACGGAGCTGAAGAAAATAGCTGCCATTTGCGAAACGCACTATGTGGGAATGATACCTCATTTTACTGGTCCGATTTCTACTGCTGCTCTGGTTCATGTGTTGGCTTCATCATCTGGTTTTGTTATGACTGAAATCACTAAAGATCGGCCTACGGAAACGAATTATCTCAACGACGATTATTTAAGTTTCAAGAACGGGAAACTGTATCCTAATGAACGATCTGGTTTGGGTGTGGAGTTTAATCCAAAGAACATAGATTTGGTAAATGTCATAACTAAACCATCCGCCTATGATCATCCCGTATTTGAACGAGGTGATGGGTCGATTACGAACTGGTAACCGATTCAGAGGTAGGCGTCCTTGAAGATTTTTTTGATTTAAAACCAAATCAAAGGTTTCCCAATCTAGCATAGACCAGATCGATCACCCTATGCGGTGCTTGACCGGCCAATTGCTGTTCAACTAACTTTACGCATGAATTTTCTTTTGATCGCCACTTTATGTATAATCCTGCCCTTGGTCTCACTAGCCCAGACGAGTGATCCCTATGCGGGATTGAAGCTCGAGGCTAACATCGCATTCACTGAAGGCCCCGCGTGGCACGCCCTCACAAAAAGCGTTTATTTCACAGACTTTACCAACAATCGTATTATGCGGCGTGATACCAATGGGCAGCTACATGTCTTTCGGACGCCATCCACCCATGCAAATGGATTGGCTTTTGATGATCTCGATCGGCTCATTGCATGTGAGGGAGGAGTGGGGGATAGCCATCGTGGAATCTCTCGCACCGAACTTGATGGCACCATCACTATACTGACCAACAACTACAACGGGTCCTGCTATAATTCACCCAATGACCTTGTCATTGATTCAAAGGGAAGTATCTATTTCACTGATCCGCGATACGGTCCTCGAGATGACTTGGAGATACTCGACGCTGTTGGCAAAGCGATCGAAGGTGTTTATCGCATCGATACGGATGGTTCAGTGACTCAAATTTTGACCCACGAAATTCATCGTCCCAACGGCATTGCGCTCTCCTCTGATGAAAGGTTTCTCTTCGTTGCCGACAACGCTGGTGGCATGCCGAATGGAAATCGAAAGCTGTGGCGTTTTGATTTGAATGACGACGGCATCGTTAATCCCGCGAGCCAAAAGGAGTTATTCGATTGGAGAACCAAGCTTGGAATTGATCGGGGCCCAGATGGTATGTGTGTGGGGCTGGATGGAAATCTCTACGTAACTGCCGGATGGAATTTTAACGATCAGCCCACCGATGTACCTAGAAAATATAGAGCGGGCGTTTATGTGATCGATCCAAATGGAAAAGGGCTTCAGCGAATGATTCCGATCCCGAATGATGACGTTACCAATTGCACCTTCGGAGGCGACGATGGGAAGACACTTTTTGTCACCGCCGGCCAACGGCTTTTCAGTATTGTGATAGATTAAAAATGAAAAGCCAAGATTCACAGTTTTTCTTTTAGCCCTGGCTGTCTACTATTTTCTTATGAAACATTTTTCTGGAAACGGAAACGCACCATGACCCAGCCCATTCTTCCCGAATACGATCACACGCCTTCACCCTATTCAGGTCCTTCCTATGAAGAGACTCTAACTCTGCGAAAACAGTATCTGAATCCCGGTCTATTCCTCTACTACAAAAAGCCCCTCATGATTGTGGAGGGCTCCATGCAATATCTTTATGACGAGACGGGGAATCGCTACCTCGATGCATTTGGTGGAATAGTCACGGTTAGTGTGGGGCATGCACATCCCGAAGTGGCTCAAGCTTCCCATGAGCAGATGAATAAGATTTCCCATGCTCCAACTATTTATCTAAACAACGTCATTGCGGAGTATGCGGAGAAACTTGCCTCAAAAATGCCGGGAGAGCTCAAAGTATGTTATTTTGTGAATTCGGGATCAGAAGCCAACGACCTCGCTCTCTTGATGGCCCGACTGTATACCGGAAACTACGATGTCCTTGCTCTTCGTAATGCCTACCACGGTGGAGTGGCATCGACCATGGGGCTGACCTCCCATAGTTCCTGGAAATTTAACTACCCTCACTCCATGGGTATCCATCATGCTAAAAACGCTGATCCTTACCGCGGACCCTGGGGACATGACGATCCGGATGCCGGCGTCAAATACGCAGAGGAAATTAAAGAGCTTATTCGCTACAGCACCCCTGGGAATGTAGCTGCATTTTTCGCCGAATCCATTCAAGGGGTTGGAGGTGTAGTGGTTTTTCCTGACGGTTATTTAAAGGAAGCGTACCGCATCGTTAGAGAGGCTGGGGGAGTATGTATTGCCGATGAAGTTCAGTCCGGGTTTGGTCGAACGGGAGAAGCGTTTTGGGGTTTTGAAACTCAGGAAGTGATTCCGGATATTGTGACGATGGCCAAAAGTATTGGCAACGGTACATCTCTGGCTGCCGTTGTGACGACACCGGAGATCGCTGCCACCTTACAGCAACGCATTCATTTCAACACCTTTGGCGGAAATCCCATTTCCTGTACTATTGGTAAGACCGTTCTCGAGATCATGGAACGCGACAACTTACAGGAACGTTGTGCGATTTTAGGAAAGCGTTTGATGAACGGACTTCACAAACTCATGGAAAAACATGAGGTCATTGGCGATGTCCGTGGTAAAGGGCTCATGCTAGGAATGGAGTTAGTTACCGACCGTGATTCCAAAGAGCCTGCTGCCGCACGAACCGCTGCCGTTTTTGAGAAAGCCCGAGAACTGGGTGCCCTTATTGGGAAGGGCGGATTAGATGGAAATATAATCCGGATCGCTCCCCCCATGTGTATCACCGAGGCGGACATCGATTTTCTCCTCGAAGTGCTTGATTTGTCTTTCGAACAGACGGCTTAAGATTAGGATCTCTAACTCACCATTTGGCTATTCGGATGCGTCAATTTCGGCCAGGACCTCAGGAAAGATTTCTGCGAATACGCGTCGCTCCTCTGGAGTTCCAACGGTGACACGAATGCATCGGTCGAGTGGGGGCGTACCAGGCTTTCGAACGAATACTCCTTTGCTTGCCAGCAGTTCCAGGGCGGCCTGAGCCCGGGGTTGAGTGTTGCAATCGATGGTCACAAAATTGGTTGCCGAAGGCAGAGTTTGAAGGCCGAGGCTTTGAGCGAGGGCTTCGTACTCCTTGCGGCCGGTTTCCACTTCTTGCACAACGTTTTTTACGAAATCAAGATCTTGTAGGGAGGCGAGGGCTCCCGTTTGAGCAACCAGATTTACGTTAAAGTGAAGGCGGACTTTATTGAAAGCAGCAATGATATCGGGGGCCGCAATAGCGTACCCTACACGCGCGCCAGCCATGCCATGCGCCTTGGAGAAGGTAAGCATTAGAATGATCCGCGGATCGAGATCTTGGATGGGGAAAGCAACACCTTCGGCAGCAAATTCAATGTAGGCCTCGTCTAGAATGCATACACAATTTTGAGGAAGCGTATTGAAAAATGATGTGAGGTCCGCGGCACTGTGCCAGGTGCCGGCGGGATTGTCCGGGTTTGATAGATACACCATTTTGGCTTGTACCTCTTTCGCGGCTTCGGTCAGAGCCTCCAAGTGATTCAAACCGTTCTCAAGATAGGGAAGGGTGTGACTTTTACCCCCGGCGGCCGCTACATGGAAATGAAAGGTCGGGTAGGAACCTAACGAGGAAACCGTAACGTCACCGGGCTCAATAAATGCGCGAACCGCCAGACCAAGCAGATCGTCAATACCTGCGCCGACGCTGAGGTGATTTATTCCGACTTTGTAATATTCGGCGAGCCCCTCCCTCAAGTCATGGCTTTCCGGATCGTTGTAGTGGGATATTCTTCCAAGAACCTGAGTCATTGCCTGGTGAGCTTTGGGTGATATTCCAAAGGCGCTTTCATTAGCTCCCACTCGCACACGGAACGGAATACCGGTAGAGCGTTCAATGGCCTCAGGAGCGACAAACGGAGTAGTTGGCGGAAGAGAATCTACAATTGAGGTGAATGGTAGCGGCATAGCTTCTGGAAGTTAGACATGTTCAATTACTGAGCAATGGAAAATTATTTCCAAAATGGAAGGGCGGTGTACTATAAATTCATCGTCGTATGAAACAGCTATCATGGTAGGGCGAGAGCGTCCTCGCTCTGCCGCTCGAATGCCCTAGACTATCGGCGCAGCCGGAGGCTACAGCCCTACCATAGAAACAGTATTTAGATGTTTTGACGTCTTTCAAAATCACACCCATGGAAGGGAGAGTAGCAATCAAGTCAAAGAGAATATTTTACTCAGTCTCGGGACAAAATATTGGCCTCAGGCAATCAACTCTCGAATAACCCTGGCTTCTTTAACGCCGGTCAATTTTTGATCCAGACCCTGAAAAGGATAGTTCAAGTTTTTGTGTTTGAATCCTAATAAATGAAGTAAGGTTGCATGATAATCTCGCAAAGGAACGGGGTTAACCGCTGGACTGTACCCCACCTCGTCCGTTTCACCATAGCTGATTCCAGGTTTTACTCCACCACCGGCCATCCAAGCCGTGAATGCACCCGGATTATGATCGCGACCGACCATTTTCATTTCGCGACCGCCTCGGTTTTCACGCATAGGAGTGCGACCGAATTCGCCGCTCCATACTACGAGGGTGTCCTCCAGCAGGCCGCGTTGCTTGAGGTCGCTCAGCAGTGCTGCGATAGGTTGGTCGGCTTGACGGCATTTGTCCTTGAAGCCGCCGTTAAGTGCTTCAGTCATTGCAGATCCATGTGAGTCCCATCCCCAGTCGAATAGTTGCACGAATCGCACGTCTCGTTCGATGAGCCTTCGGGCCAGTAGACAATTATTTGCAAAACTCTCTTTACCAGGTTCGGTTCCGTAAAGTTCATGAATATGAGCCGGCTCTTTGGAGATGTCCATGGCACCGGGTACCTCCATCTGCATGCGGAAGGCCATCTCATATTGGGCGATGCGAGTCAGGGTTTCAGGGTCGCCAAATTCGTCATGAGTTTGCTGGTTTAGCGTTTTTAACGTGTCGAGAGTAGACCGGCGAATATCTCGAGTTATTCCTTTTGGATTGGCGACGTTAAGCACCGGATCACCATGGGATCGGCACTGAACACCTTGGTAGACGGAGGGAAGAAAACCGGATCCCCAAAGTGCCTTTCCAACCCTGGGTTGCCGGCCACCAGAAAGCAGTACAACGAATCCGGGGAGCTCGGAATTTTCTGTTCCCATTCCCCAGGTAACCCAGGAGCCAATGGAAGGATAGCCAATGCGGGCCTGCCCCGAATGGACCATGAGTTGAGCCGGGCCGTGGTTGAACTGATCCGTCTGAAGTGTTTTTATGAAACTCACATCATCTACCACCTTCGCGAAATGAGGCATGCGATCCGAAACCCATGCGCCGGATTTACCGTGCTGTTGGAAGGGAAACTGAGGCCCAAGCATATTTGGGGTCCCCTGGATGAATGCGAAATTTTTACCTTCAAGAAACGATTGGGGACAGGGCTGACCATCGAGCCGCTGAAGATCGGGTTTGTAGTCAAACAGTTCCAACTGGCTCGGGGCACCGATCATGTGGAGATAAATGACGCGTTTGGCAGTGCCAGGAAAGTGTGGTGGGAGGGCGCTGAGCGGGTTGTCGGAAGCGTGCAGCGGACGACCTTGATTTTCTGTTGAAGCTTTTAGTTGGTTTGCCAGAAACATCGCTCCCAACCCCGTAGTGCATTTGGTAAGGAATTGCCGACGTGTTTCTTGTTGAAGACTGCGGCGACGAGTTTCGTTGAGTAATGATTCAAGCTTCATAGCAGTTCAATAGGTAAGGGTTTCGTCTAGGTTGAGTAGGACCTGGGCTACAGCGGTTCCGGCGTGTTCTGGAGATTCCTCTTTTATTTTCTCAAAGAGCTCAGCTAGTTCCTTCAGACGGTCTGCGTTTGCTTGCCGTCCGGTCACCAGGCGGTGTGCTTGGCCAAGGGGATTTTCAGTCGCGTCAGAAAGTTCTGATTCCAATTGTTCTCCAAGCTTTATGGCGGAGTCGACAAAGGTTTCTTCGTTCAAAATTACAAGAGCTTGCAAGGGAGTGTTTGAAATTAGACGACGTGGATTACAAAATTCTCGGGAGGGGGCGTCGAAAGTGGCAAAGGTGGGAAACGGAATGCTACGTTTGATATAAGTGTAGAGGGAGCGTCTGTAACGGTTCTCATCCCCGGGCTCAGGCGTTATCCATTTATCGCCACTAGCAAATGGCTGCCAGACACCGTCCGGTAATGGTGGGTGAACGGGCGGCCCACCCAGTTTGGTTGAGAGGAGCCCACTCACTGCCAAAGCCTGATCTCTCATCATCTCTCCCGTAAGACGCAAGCGTGGTGCCCGTGCCATGAGCCGGTTTTCAGGGTCATGCTCGACCAGTGCAGGTGTCACCCGCGAAGATTGTCGGTATGCATGACTGAGAACCATTTCCCGTAGAATTGCCTTCATGCTCCATTCATAGTCTTGCTGAAAACGTGTGGCCAGGTAATCGAGTAATTCCGGGTGAGTAGGTTTATCTCCTGACGACCCGAAGTCTTCAAGAGTGGAAACAATTCCAACTCCAAAGAGTTGTTGCCACAGTCGGTTAACAAGCACCCGCGCTGTAAGTGGGTTATTTTCTGATACCCACCAGTGTGCCATTTCGAGTCGATCGGGATTTTGCGACGCCCTGGCTGATTTGGTGAGTGTTGCTGGAAGGCCTGCAACTACCCGGTCGCCTTTTTCCATGGCGTTACCTCGTTCGAAAACATGCGTCGGTCTTGCGAATGAATCCGGTCGATCTTGCATGATTGGAACCGTGGTACCGGGCATGCTTGAAAGTTGACACAAGGTTTGTTCGAGTTCCTGGCGCTGAGCGTAGGTGTCGGTGCCTTTTGCTTCCAACTGGGTCCAGCTTGCATCTGAGCTAATAGCCAAATGTCCACGTTGAATTGCCATAGGATGACTACCATGGCCCGTTTTGTCACAATGGATATGAAGTGAGAGATGTGAACCGGCTTTAAAAGTGATCGGTGAATTGGGCACCAGAACTAATTGGCGGGCGTGATGGATACGGGTATCCGCGCCCCAGTTTCCCCCATTGGGATAAATGACTTGTAACGGGTCAGTGGGTATCCAGGCGACATCGGGCACGCTCAGCCTGAAGTGCACGGGAAACCTATCTCCAGCTTCATTAACCACCCAGGCTTTTAAATCTTCAACTAAAAATCCCCATTCCGAATCGTGTACCGCAGTCAATGGATTATGGGGTAATACTGTCAGCTTTAGTGCGGCCAACGGTTGGCCGACGAATTCTGAACCGGGGATATCTATCAGCGTATGCGTCTTGGTTTCAACGGTGCCAATCGTGTGAAACTCAGCGTGTGTTTGCTTTTTGGTGACTGCATATTCTGTGCTATTGTTAGACGAAACAGAAATCGAATTCAGGCCTTTCCACTCTGTGGTATCCCGTAAACGGGTACCCGTTTCCCAAAGAGTAGTTTTCAGGTCGAGGGCCTGTTTTCGCAGTGCGATGGCTTCGTTGTAGCGGTCAGTTTGATTGGGAACTTTAAGTAAGGGCTCATCGTTCTCCAAATCGGAATCGGCCGAGTTGTTGTAGAAATCCATGAAGCGATAATACTCAATATTTCTCAGTGGATCGTAGGGATGGTCGTGACACTGAGCGCAGCCGAACGTGACTGAACCCCAGGTCTGCCATGTGGTATTGATTCTATCGATTACAGCTTCGACACGAAACTGTTCATCATCGGTACCGCCTTCATTGTTGGTTTGAGTATTTCGTTGGCAGGCGGTTGCGACGAGATCGTCGATGGTGGGTTGGGGGAGAAGGTCCCCGGCAAGCTGTTTAATTGTAAACTGATCGAAAGGCATATCGTTGTTGAACGCCTTTACTACCCAGTCGCGGTAGGCCCAGATGGTACGTTTTTGATCCTGACCCAAACCACCTGAGTCAGCGTAGCGAACGAGATCGAGCCACATCGTAGCCCAACGCTCTCCAAATGCTGGTCGTCTCATCAGGTCATCGACCGTATTTTCTAGAGCCTTTTGTCGGTCTTTTTTGTAAATCGATTCAAAGCTGTCGAGCTCTTCAATGGTCGGCGGTAATCCTGTCAGGCTTATGCTTAGTCTCCTGAGAAGACGCCCCGGTTCTTCTACCGGACTCGGCTTAAGACCTTCTTGTTCTAAGCGGCTGAAAATAAAACGGTCAATGGGTCCCCTTGCTTGATCGTTAAATACGGTTGTCGGAACGGATGGCTTGGAGGGTGTTTCAAAAGCCCAGTGTCCATTCCACTTGGCGCCCTGTTCGATCCATTGTTTAATCAGCTTGATCTGTTCCTCTGAGAGTGCTTTATGATCTTCTCGAGGCGGCATTTGGTCATCCTCGTCATCAGTCGTCACACGGAAGTACATTTCGGATTCCTCCAGATCACCGGGTGTTACTACCGTATACCCCGACTTACCTTCGAAATTAATGACGCTCTCTTCGTAGATAAAAGATAGATTGCCCGATGCTTTCACGCCACCATGGCACTCGATGCAATTTTCATTCAGGATGGGTTGAATATCCCGGGCGAAGTCAATCTCAGCAGAGGCAGTGTAACCTATCATCGCCACCCCAAGGATAATAGTGGCTGATTTGAATTGGGAGAAGAATCTCATAAACTCTGCCAACCTATAAGACCAATATACGATGTCAAAGAGGATTGATTTTTAATCGCAGCATACTTCTGCGCCTTTTTTAGACCCTACCCATGTTGCTGCGAGGTATCAGCGTTTATGCCCTTGCCATTATTTCTCAGCAATTGTCGAGGCTACTGTTCTGCACCAATTATTCACTGGGCGTGAATCTTCGTGCGGGGAAAATTGGCTCCTTTAAAGTTGAGCAGCTAATTAATCATTAGATGAAACTGAAATAGGTAGGGCCACTGCGTCCTCGCAGTGCCGTGTATTCCCTGAGCATTTGGCGGTGGAGCGGGACGCACTCGCCCTACCTATTTGTCCGCTTAGAAGCTTAGAATCGGCTCTGTGAATGACACAGTTCCTGCACCAAGAATCATTCCCGCGTTCACCCATTACTGAAAGCTTCTAATCTAACCTCATCTCCAATTGACTCACTCCTGGTGGAATGAAGTGCTTCGTGCTCAACTCAATGGGCTGTTCCTTAAACCCGGCTTTCAAACATCCGAGTTGATAGAGGTGTTTTATTTCTTTCGACCAGGGACCTTGTCCTCGGAAACGTTCACCAAATTGATTCGTATTCAATCGGCCACCTCGGAAGCTTTTTAACCGATCCATAATACGGTCTTTCTTATCAGGCACTGCATGCTCCATCCAGTCGCGAAACACCTCCGCAACGGCTCCCGGTAAACGCAGAGGTACGTAATGTACCCAACGTGCTACTACATCCTGCGCGGCTTGAATGATCGCAGGTATTTCCGTATCGTTCAGTCCCAGGATCACGGGTCCTATCATAATTCCTGCAGGAACACCTGCCTCGTTGAGCTTCTTCATAGCCTCAAGTCGTTGTCTCGGGCTCGACGTGCGTGGTTCCATCTTGCGAGCAAGGTCCGAGTCGAGAGTGGTTACTGATAGAGTTACCTGGGCACAGTCCCACTGGGCCAGCTCTTGCAGTAGATCTTCATCGCGTAGGACGCCCGCGTTTTTGGTGATGATCATTACCGGGTTGCGGCAACGAGCGAGCACCTCAAGGCATTGGCGAGTTATTCCTAGCTTCTTTTCAAGTGGTTGGTAGGGATCGGTTACTCCACTCATTGAAAGTGGCTTGGGTTCCCAACTTGCTTTGGCCAATTCAGCCTCGAGTAAACGGGCCGCCTCCCGTTTGACGAGTATGCGGCTTTCAAAGTCCAACCCCGCTGAATACCCCAAAAATTCATGCGTCGGACGGGCGTAGCAATAGGAGCAGCCATGCTCGCAGCCACGGTAGGGATTCAGGCTAACGTCGAAAGGTATGTCGGGGCTCTGGTTTCTACTGATAATGCTGACGGGATGGTCATCGATAACCTGGGTTTCGACGGACCGGCGTGTCCCGATCTCTTCTTCATCTCAGAGTTAGCTTGTTCCTTGGCGGGAAGAGAAATGGATTTAGATTTGGTCGGTGGCTCCAAGGTGGCTGAAATCTACGGCGACACGAAAACGAAGGAAGCTTACTACTGCAACTTTGCCGTGAACCCTGAGTACCTTGACGTGATAAAAAAAGCCCCATCAGAATCACAGGATCAGATGCGGAAGGAGAGGTTCGTGTGATCGAGTATCCAGACCATCCCTTCTTCATCGCCACTCTATTCGTCCCTCAGTCACGATCGACGGCTGAGGAACCCCATCCGCTGGTAAACGCCTTCCTGGATTCAGTAGTAAAAGCCGAACAAATCTCTTACTGGAAGAATTAGGCTGGCATAACACCGCGGGTCTACCGTAAGGGTTTTAGCTAGAGCGTCAAAATATACCAAAAACGAAATAGTTAATTCTATATATTCATAGCGTATCCAGGTATACTAGGCCGACCCAAATGAATTTTCGATTCCCCATTTTACTTTCCGTTCTAGGAATTTGCTCCTCTCTCGATGCAGAGGATCCTGTATCCTTTAACTTCGATATCCGCCCCATCATGTCTGACACGTGTTTTTTGTGTCATGGACCGGACGAGACGACTCGAGAGGCTGATCTGAGGTTTGATATCCGGGAGGAGGCGATTGCCGACCGTGATGGATCAGCTGCCATAATTCCGGGTGATCCGGAGGAGAGTCTATTGATCTGGATGATTAATGCTGAGGACGAGGAAGATATTATGCCCCCAATAAAGCATCCTCGATCACTGACTACGGAGGAGAAAGCGTTATTTTACTTGTGGATCGAACAGGGCGCCAAATACGAAAAGCACTGGTCATTCATTCTTCCAAATGCGAGTGAGCCTACAGAAGTATCAGATCCGTCCTGGGTGGAAAACCCGATTGATCGCTTTGTACTGAAGAAGTTGGACGATGAAGCGTTGAACCATTCTGCAGAAGCCAATAAAACAACACTGATAAGGCGGGTGACATTCGACCTGACTGGTCTGCCTCCTACCTTGGGAGAGATTGATTCCTTTTTAGCCGATAAACGTCCGGATGCTTTTGAACGACGGGTGGACGAACTGTTAAGTCGAGTTAGCTACGCCGAGCGCATGACTAATGAGTGGATGGATGTTGCACGGTTCGCCGATTCAAGTGGGTACAGTCAGGACTTTATTCGAGACATGTCTCCTTACCGGGATTGGGTGATTGATGCCTTTGATACAAACATGCCGTTTGATCAATTCGTTGAGTGGCAGCTAGCGGGAGACTTATTACCCAATGCGACTCGTACCCAGAAAATAGCGACGGCGTTTAATCGATTGCATCCTCAGAATATGGAAGGCGGAATCGTGAACGAGGAATTTAAGGTAGAATACGCTGCCGAACGGGTCCAGACGCTGGGAACAGCCTTTCTTGGAATGACCATCGAATGCGCCCGATGTCATGATCATAAATACGATCCTCTCTCTCAGAAGAATTTTTACGAACTGTTTAGTTTTTTTAATAACATTGATGACTCTGGTCAGATCAGCTTTGAGCAAACTGACATGCCCGTACCAACCCTGCTTCTTCCCACAGAGCTGGAGTCGGTTGAACTGGCAATGCTGGACAAGCGAATCGAGAAACAAGCTGAGAAAGTTGAACGAATTTACGAATCGGGCCTCAAGGAATTTGGGCAGTGGAAACAAGCCTCGGCAAATGGTTCGGCTGATTTGTCAGGCGAAGACGCCTTGGTGGGTAGTTTTCCATTTATTTCAGAGGACACGACCCAATCTATTGCAAACGATGTGGATCCGGAAGGAACAGGATCCGTTTGGTTTAATTCTCAAAAAAGTTCCAAGAGTGGACCCGACCTTGAGTTTGCCGATTATGGTGAAGGCACTGCGATCCGAGTAAACGGAGACGATGTTTTATATTTCTCAAGTGCGAACTTTTTCCGACGAGCGAAACCGTTTACCGTCGCGATCCGAGCGAACATTCCTGAGTCGGTGCAGGAAGGAACTCTGTTTCATTATAATGTGGCGGGGATTCTTTATAACTACAAAGGCTGGGAGGTCTCACTGAAGGACGGCTTTTGGGATGTTCGGATGGCGCACAGTTTCCCCTACAACGCGATTCAGCTGATTAGCACCGAACCGGTTAAGAAGGAGGATTGGCAGGAAATTACACTCAGCTATGATGGATCATCAACGGCTGCAGGGCTGACTCTGTTTGTTGATGGAGTGCCTGTTTCTATGTGGGTCGAAAAAGACCGACTCTACAAAAACATTCTTTCGAATAAAAAAGGAGCTCGTGATGATATTGGTCTTAAAGTGGGAGCAAGGTGGCGGAGCAAGGGTGTGCCTGGTGCCCTGGTGGATGAACTAAGAGTATATGACCGACGATTGACTGAATCGGAAGTGGCACATATCGCCGGGAAGGCTGAGCGTAACGTCGACTACGACTACTTCATGAATCGGCATCATGCTGCCTATCGAAAAGCACTTCTTGAATTGGCAGTTTTGAGGTCGGAGCGCAATGATTTGAATGAAACGGTTCAGGAAGTCATGGTGATGGATGAACTCCCGGAACCTAAACAAGCGTATGTCTTGAACCGGGGCGCATACGATTCGCCCACGGTACCAGTGAATCCGCAAACGCCGGAAGCCATTCTATCATTTGATGACAATCTACCTAAAAACCGTCTTGGACTATCCAAGTGGTTAACCGATCCCCAAAATCCATTAACGGCTCGAGTCACGATCAACCGCTATTGGCAAATGATCTTTGGTCTTGGATTGGTGGGTACGCCTGAGGATTTTGGAAATCAAGGACATTTGCCAACGCACCCTGAGCTACTCGATTGGCTGGCTAGTGAATTTGTCGATTCAGGTTGGGATGTGAAATCGATGTTGAGACTGATGGTGACATCCGCCAGTTATAAACAAGATTCAAGAGCTGACGAAGACCTCCTGGAGCTAGACCCGGAGAATTTACTTTTGGCCCGAGGACCGGCCGTTCGTTTATCGGCCGAAATGCTACGCGATAATGCACTCGCGGCCAGTGGATTACTAGTAAACAAAGTTGGTGGACCTTCGGTGTATCCCTACCAGCCGGAAGGGTTGTGGAGTATGAACAAGGGGACTTACAACCAGGGAACGGGCGAAGATTTATATCGGCGGAGTTTATATACCATCTGGAAAAGAACGGTACCTTCTCCAACCATGAAAAACTTCGATGCACCCAATCGAAGTTATTGTGTGGTGAAGCGGCAAAATACTTCCTCACCGCTTCAGGCGCTTTCTTTGATGAATGATCCTCAGTTTGTTGAAGCATCCCGCGCCTTGGCTGAACGCGTAATGGCCCTGAGCAACGATGTAGAGGATAGACTTGTCCTTTCTTATCGCTTGTTAACCTCGAGATCTCCCTCTGATAAAGAACTGAATTTACTGAAGGGTCTTTTCGACCAGACACTTGATTCATTTCAAAGCAAACCGGAGAAAGCCAATACCTATGTAACTGTAGGCGAGTCTGTCCCTGATTCTTCTCTAGATAAAAATACATTGGCGGCACATGCGGTGGTCGCCAGTGTCGTTATGAATCACGATGCCGCCGTTGTTATTCGATAAATGAGTTTTCACGAACAGTTAGACTACCTGAATAGAAGGCAGTTTCTTACCAAGTCCTCCTTGAGTCTTGGAGCAGCAGCACTGTCCATGTTTGGCAACCCGGGTAAACTTTTATCCAACACTCAGACTCCGTGTACTAATGGAGTCCTTGGTAAACCCCATTTTGCTCCTAAAGCGAAACGGGTTATTTATTTATTCCAGAGCGGTGGGCCTTCGCAATTTGAGTTGTTTGATAATAAAACCATGCTCGACAAAATGCACGGTCAGGAACTTCCGGATTCTGTCCGTCAAGGGCAACGCCTGACAGGCATGAGCGGAAACCAATCTTCGTTTCCTTTGGTTCGCTCCATTTACGACTTTCAGCGATATGGTAAATCTGGCACCTGGGTGAGTGAGCTGATGCCGCACACCGCAAAAATCGTGGATGATCTTTGTTTTATCCGTTCCATGAATACGGATGCGATTAACCACGATCCTGCGATTACCTTTTTTCAAACCGGTTCACAATTGGCCGGTCGCCCAAGTATTGGTTCCTGGTTGGATTACGGACTGGGCACTGATAATCAGGATCTTCCTTCCTTCGTCGTTATGGTTTCTAAAGACGCGGGCGGACAACCGTTGTATGCACGGCTTTGGGGGAATGGTTTTTTATCATCGAAGCATCAAGGGGTTCAGTTTAGGGCCGGGGAGGATCCGGTGCTATATCTCAATCCGCCTCCCGGGTTGGATGACCACGACCGATCCCAGATCGTTGACTACCTGAAACAATTGCATGAGTTGCAATACGATGCTTGGGGCGATCCGGAAATCCATTCTCGTATTGCCCAATACGAAATGGCCTACCGTATGCAGATGTCCGTACCCGAAGTTACCGATGTGTCGAACGAACCGGAATCCACTTTCGAACTATACGGGGAAGATGCACGTGACCCTGGTACCTATGCCGCAAATTGTTTAATGGCCCGACGTCTGATTGAGAAAGATGTCAAATTCGTTCAGCTTTATCACCAAGGTTGGGATCAACACGGAAGCCTGCCCAGTGGGATCAAGAAGCAGGCCGAAAAAACCGACCAGGCGTCCGCGGCATTGGTTACGGATTTAAAACAACGGGGTCTCTTGGATGATACCTTAGTTATCTGGGGTGGCGAATTTGGCAGAACTAACTATTCTCAAGGTAAGTTGACGGCAGATAATTATGGCCGTGATCATCACCCTCGTTGTTTCACCATGTGGATGGCTGGAGCAGGTGTGAAACCAGGCTTCTCCTACGGCGAAACGGATGAGTTCGGTTATAACATCACCGAAAATCCCGTCCACGTGCACGACTTCCAGGCTACCTTACTTCATCTCTTGGGTATCGATCACAAGCGTCTGACGTACAAACACCAAGGTCGGCGTTACCGGCTGACGGACGTGCACGGCCATGTGGTGAAGGATATATTGTCCTAGCAAAAAATCTTAATTTGAGAAGTTAGAAGCGAGAAGAAAGAATTTTAGGGGCCAATGTTGGTGTTATCTTGATCGTGCTCTTTTTCTTGATCTTAATCTTTCGAGATGGAGTTCATGACCTTAAATGATATGCTAAGACGCACAGCCATTCGTCTTCCGAATAAAACGTTTTTGCATTGGGTGGATAAAGATCGATTGCTGACTTATGGGGAGGCCGTTGAAGCTACAGAAAAGGTGGCTGGGGCGCTTTGGGAACTGGGTGTTCGAAAGGGCGATCGTGTAGGGATTTTTGCCCACAACGGCCTTGATTACATAATGGCCATGTTCGGCGCTTATCGGATTGGTGCGATCAGTTGTCATATCAATGTGCTCCAAGCCGAGGACGTGGCATACTTTGCGCAGAATGCTACTCCGAAGGTACTTATCTACACCCACGACATGTTTCCTGTGATCGATAAGAACCGTGCGGCCATGCCGAGTATCGAGCACTACCTTTGCATGGATGGTGAGCAGGAGGGAGCTCAGGATTGGAACGCCGTGGTAGCCGCCGCCGGGAAGGCGCCCGAAGTAGAAGTGACTGCAGATGACGGAGCTCATTTGTCTTATACCTCAGGTTCGTCCGGCGCTCCGAAAGGAGCATTACTGGCTCATGGTCCCACTGCCAGAGCCTCGCATTGCATCGCGGAACGATTACAAATCACCAGTTCCGATGTGACTTTAGCTGCCACTTCGCCCGCAAGCTCCTATGGATTAGTAGCCAACTTGCTTCCTTCGATTCATCGAGGGGCAACGATGGGACTCCTGTCGCGCTGGAACATGTCCAATGCCTACGACGATATGGAAAATCGCGGTGTTACAATTTTTCCGGCAAATCCGTTACTATTCGATGAACTGTTGACTGAATGTAGAAGCCGCGGCAAAAAGCCTTCAGCACTTCGCGTGTGCCCATCGGGTGGAGCACCCGTTCCTCTCGACTTGAAAAAAGCGTTTATCGATGAGTTGGGTGTATTTCTGGTCGAGAGTTACGGTCAAAGCGAGCTAGGTGGATTTGTTGGCCTTGGTTATCCGAAACGTGAATCGGGAGAACAACTGACGGCCATAGGTCCGCCGCTTCCTGATAAAGAAGTGCGCATCATGGACGAGAATGATCGAGAGGTCCCCAACGGCGAACCTGGTGAAATGTGTATACGCGGTGGATTTATGATGGGTTATTGGCACATGCCCGAAAAAACAGCTGAGGCGTTACGCAATGGCTGGTTGCATACCGGTGATATGGGACGCATGGATGCCGAGGGGTATATTCACATGCTTGGTCGCTGGAGTGAACGTATCGTATCGAATGGTACTGTTATTTTTCCCAGATCGATGGAGGAAGGTCTATTCGCTCATCCGGCTGTTCAATATGCGGCCGTGATTGGAACCTCAGACGAAGGCGCGGGAGAGCTACCGAAGGCAATTGTAAGTTTAAATCAGGGACAGACCGCTAGTTCGGAAGAACTCCTGGCTCATTGTATTGAGCTGTTAGGAAAAGCAAAAAGTCCCGTATCCGTAGAAATCATTGACGAGATGCCAATGACCCCTACAGGAAAGATTGGTCGTGCCCAGCTCCAGGCTAGGGAAAAGGAAGCTTAGATCAGCTACTCAGGCCAAGCAGTAGCATTCTCTACCAGTTTCCAGGTTGTCTGACTAGCAGGGAATTCGCTGAGTTTCTTCAAGCTTAGATCCCTGCGGACGTGGCTGGGACCCCCTGCTTTGGTGCCGTCTTTACTGTCGATGGTAAATCCAAGCTCAGGATGGTCCATCAATACGAGGTAGCCTTCGTCGGTAAGCGTGAATTGTTGCAGTGGAGAATCGCTTGGTTTTTTTAACAACAGTTGCGCACCGGATTTTGCAGCAGACGCTTCAATGCACAGTCCATATTCGCTGGCAAATATTTGACCCTTAGCGGGATGGTCCATGATGAACATTTCATCCGCGGAACCAAATCGCTTAAGCGTATGTGCCATCAATGGAGCATACAGTTGGACGTTTTGGCGAAAGCCTGGAATGTCGACACAATAGAATTCCGGTTCGTCCAATGGGTCTACTAATCTTATCATAACAGGGTCGGAAGCCGCATTCAATAAAGGCGCACAAAGCAGAACGCAAAGAAGGCTTGGTGGTAGTTTTCTCATAGATCGTTTTGTTGTTTTGAATATCTACCTATCAAATTCCGCTGAATCAAGAAGGATGGTTTCGTGACTAAAATGTCT
>Ga0115002_10002347_pt1 | contig 24834 bp, 24 predicted proteins | sample ArcticOcean_MG_C_8_FD_89576 | JGI IMG/M metagenome (GOLD analysis project Ga0115002, IMG submission 89576) | Marine microbial communities from western Arctic Ocean - ArcticOcean_MG_CB11_86 | ecosystem: Environmental > Aquatic > Marine > Oceanic | place: Arctic Ocean: Canada Basin | collected... | reverse complement strand
GTAGGTGTCGTCTGTTACTGCGCTGTATGCAGCTAGTAATTCTGCTTCTGTCCATCGAGGGTTTGTATATCTGTGGCCACACTCTTTGCAGTCTACAATTTGTGCGTGATAGTGATAATCACTTGTTGTACATCTAACGGTATGCATTTCTAATTTTTCTCCTTCTAGTGTAGATGGATATATAGGAGTGTATTCTTGGCTGCCACAAAGTACGCAGGGGATCTGTTGCATGTGCGGAGTATATCTATACATTTTCCCATGGCCTATTCAATGGATCAGATTTATGACGTCCTGCATCACCGGTCTTTCCTTTGAACAGAGCAGGGCGATAGAGCTCCTTCGGCTCAGTTTTTTTGAATAATCTCATAAGATCATCTCGCACAAAGAAAGCATTTACTCCATGACGATCTGTATCAATCAATGTGTATCCCTTTTGATATCCTAATTGCACCATTGCACTAAGGCTTGCTCCATAGTAATCAGTTTTGTCCCAGGAAAATTCTGGATCATACGGAACAGTTACAGCTGGCTTATAGGGTATGCACGCATTGTATTCCATGATGACGACACGTGGCGTATAGTTGGTAATTGCTTTCCATACCCAGTAGTCGTTTCCATCAATATCAATAGAAAGTAGATCGAATTCTTTTGGGACGTTGTATTTTACAAAGAGTTCCTCGATATTTTCTGCGGTGATAAATTCTTGCTGTAAATTGAGTTCTTCACTTTTAAATCCACCATCCATAAGAAGCCCCTTCCACCCCTTGTGCTTCATAAGGTATCGCGTGTTGCACTCTATACCATTTTCTACACCAAATTCGACGTAGTACTTGTTCTCGGTTCCAATCATTGCAAATATCGCTTGAATACAGCCATCTTCACCATTTTGTGAGTATTCTTTTCGTTCAATCAGCGGTATCTGTCTTTGGAAGTGACTTACACGCCTAATGGGAATCCTAAGCACTTTGTGCACAAATAAGACTATATACATCATATAAAGGCCCTTAAGCCACAGTAGAATTTTTTGTATACGCCGATGAATTCTATAGAGAATATGCATAGAGAGGCGTGCCTCGGGCACCTCTCTACGATACCATAATCGTATATGCGTATTTGTATTCTCACGAACGTTCTTGATCCTTATAAAGGGGGCAATCATTTGTCACTACTTTCTGCAGCTTCAGATACGCAGTTTACGATTGTGTGTAATCGCAGCAGGTGTAGAGCAGAGGACCTACCAAAGAATGTAAAAGTACTCGAAGTCCCAAGTCGCATTGGTCCGTACTATTACGGCATAGCAGATTTTCTGTTTGCACGGAGTGTACTGAAGAAGTATCCAACTACTTCAGATTTCTGGTCACAGTTTGATGTTATTCACTTAAACCAAACGATGGGACCAGCTTTAAAAAAACTTAAAGCAACAGGAGTACCTCTTCTGTTTCTTATTCATCATCCTGTTACTGCAGATAAAGAAGTATCAGGGTGGGTCTTTAAATATGCTTTCCTTATTAAGTTTCAACGTGCAATGTGCAAGAGTGCAGACCGAATTACTACTGTTTCCGAAACAATGCGTAAGCGAATCGCATCTGATTACAGTGTGAGTCTAGAGAAAATTTCTGTTGTCTATAACGGCGTCGATGGTGATGTGTTTACCCTAACGAAGGATGTAAAGTGTCAGTTTGATGTTATAGCCGTTGGTTCATTTATCCATCCACGTAAAGGTTTTACATATCTTCTTGATGTGTACCGCAGTCTTGCTGCGTCTGGAAAGACTATTGCAGATGTTGGCCGTAGATCGGAGCAACAACAACATGCACTGCAGTCAATTCCAGGAGTAAAAGTTCATGGCATGGTAAGTGCGCAGGAGTTGATAGATCTTGTACGACATTCACGTGTTCTTGTTTCAACGTCACTATTTGAAGGGTTTGGGCTCTCTCTTATTGAGTCTCTTGCTTGCGGCCATCCTGCGTTTGCATTTGCTGTGGGCGCAGTACCAGAAGTACTAGAATCAATCGATAGCTCATTAATCGTTTCTACCCGGGATACCGAAGCGCTTACAAAGGCAGTGGAAGAATTTCTTGCCCTTCCTTCAGTAGATCGAGATCAGAGAGGGGAGCTCTATCGAGAGGCGGTATTGGATCGGTATAGCTTGCAAGCATCAGCAAATGCACTAAATACGTTGTACAATAGCCTGATTTAGTAAGGCTTTCTTGGCTTATTTCTTGAAGAAATAAGCATTCTCCGCTAAATTTGGCCAACGTGCTTGCAAAGAACACCTCGAATGTCGGGAAAATCATATTCCTTCTAAAGGGGATCAATATTCATCCTCTATATCTTCTTGTTCCTATTACATTATCTCTAGCATCCGCTGCATTTGAAGGAGCGGGAATGGGACTTCTTATTCCTATACTTAATGGATTCTTTGAGCAGAGCTTCTCTTTCGTAACAGAGACACCATATTTACGTGAAGTTATAGCATTACTACCTGATTCTATTATTTCAGACGACCGACAACTGTTCGGAATTCTTCTTCTTGGCTTTGTATCGATTTATATTCTCAAAAGTCTATTTCGGTATCTTGCAGTTATCAGTATCGGATTCTTTTCAGAGAGGTCTCTACACCACCTTCGTAAAGTTGTGTTTTCTAAGTATGTCAGCTTTGGAAAACTTTTTTTCGATACTACTAATGTCGGTCACCACTCTACGTTACTCCTTGAATTCACCAGACAAGCACTTAACCCATTGCTTTCTGTTGATCGGTATATCAACTCGGTATTTTCTCTTATTGTGTATTTCATCATTATGATGATGATTTCGTGGAAGCTTACACTTATTGCGTTGCCACTTTTCTTCTTATTGCACGTTGCTGTTCGCTTTATGATTTTTCGTATTCGTGACCACTCTCGTTCTATTGCTGTTCGCGGATCGGAACTCGGAAAGAAGTCTGTAGAAATTCTTTCTACAATTCCTTTGGTTAAATCCTATAGAACAGAGCGATTTGAACAAGCTCGCTACACGCATATAAGCGACAAAAAAGCAGAGCTTGATTTCCGTGTGCGTTGTTTGCAGAACCTTATCCTGCCGATGCAGGAGGTAATTACTATATCTTTTGCTGCAGCTATTTTTGTAGGAGCTTTGTACATATTTGGACGAGAAGAGCTGGCATCTGCCTCTGCGCTTGTTGTGTACTTCTACATTGTTATGAACGCCTCTTCGAAGTTTGGAACAATTTCCGGGTTTCGTGGAAATCTTGCATCTTCCAGTGGCGCACTTGAAGAAGTGATTGATATCTTTGATGAAAAAGGAAAGTTCTTTGTGACGGGTGGAGATACAGAGTTTACAAGCCTCAGTGATTCCATCGAATGCAAGGATCTTACATTCTCGTATGGCAGTGATCGTACAGTATTGGATAATGTTTCCTTTACGGTCCGTAAGGGGAAAATGACGGCGATTGTTGGACCTACAGGCTCGGGTAAATCTACGATTATCAATCTCTTTATGCGGTATTATGACTGCCCAAGTAATTCCATTTTTGTTGATGGAACTGATATTCGTGATTTGACACTGGATTCCTATCTCCATAGAACTGCCCTTGTAAGCCAGGAGACACTTCTGTTACATGACAGCTTGCAAAATAATATTACCTACGGATTAAAAGATGTTTCTCAAAAAGATCTACTAGAGGCAATAGATCGTTCAAGGCTTTCTGACTTTGTAGCAAAGCTACCTGAGGGGCTGGACACTCTTATTGGAGATCGTGGTGTTAAATTAAGTGGTGGTGAAAAGCAGCGTGTTTCTATTGCTCGCGCATTGCTAAAGGGCGCGGAAATTCTTATTCTCGATGAAGCGACCAGCTCATTAGATTCTCGTACAGAGCGTTTGATTCAGGAGGCAATTGATGATGCTGTAAAAGATAGGACTGCCATTGTTATTGCTCATAGGCTGAGTACGATTCAGCATGCAGATAGCATAGTTGTTCTCGAAGAAGGCAAAGTGTCCGAGCAGGGAAAACTTGATGACCTTTTAGAACGTAAGGGTGCGTTTTATGCGTTGTGGGAGGAGCAGAAATTCTAACTGAAAGAGTATTAGGCTAGCTGTTTCTCAAAGGCAAATGCGCAGACATCATCAAAAATTGGCGCAGTTGTTCCCACGCCGACAATGCCTCCACGAGGATTTTCTGGTTCCATCCATTCGAAGCGATACCTCCCTCCTGCTTCCTCAAGCATGAGGAAGCCGGCTGCTATGTCCCAAATGCGAAGCCCCTTAAATAGGACGCCATCATTCCAGCCGAGGAGTATGTCACCAATTGCCTGCACAGCGCAGCCATAGTTTTCAACGGATACACACGGTGGAATTGCTGTGCGTAGCACGCCACTTGCATCGGGTATGGCACGTCGCGTGATGTTGGAGCAAAGAATGGCGTCTTGCATGCTCGGGGTATTACGTAGGGTAACGGGCTTCCCATCTGCGAAGGCACCTCCTCCCTTGCTTGCTGTAAATCGGTGCCCTAGCATCGGCAGAAGCATGCAACTAGCGAGAAATTCACCCTCTTTTTCGACTGCGACAATTGTGCCAAAATTCTCTTTTCCATGCATGAAGTTTCTCGTGCCGTCGAGGGGATCGATGATCCACCGGTATGGACATACGGCATCACCTAATGCGTCAGCTCCTTCTTCTTCAGCTAAGATCCGGTGCGTAGGGAAACGGTCAGTGATAACAGAAATAATACGGTCCTGTGCTGCTTGATCAGCTTCGGTTACGGGGTCGAATATCGATCCCTTTGTTTGCGTCTTGGACTCGTGCAATCCACCTTCCTTGATTTCTTTGTGCGCTTTACACAGTAATTCCGCAGCTTCATCGGCAGCGGTTTCGGCGGTGTTCAGTAGATCGTGCAGTGATATATCCGTCATGATGAAGAGGGAGACAGAAGTGTTTGAATGGTTTGATTAACCTCTTTTGTACGTTCTCTCGAGAGTGTTGCTGCCTGTTGAACCTTTGTCGCGATTGTAGATCTGTTTTCGAGAGCGTAGCGCGTCTTTGTATACAGATCTTCTTCGATACTTTCTTCGAAGACATCAACCGCAAGATCATGCAGACCAATTTCTTTCAAAAAATCGGAGACGCGTGTTTGTGAGACGAGGGGAACTACGGGAATACCAAGACCAATAGATGGAGAGAGGGAGTGGATTCTCATACTGAGTGCAAGATCAGCTTTGGCGTACCGTCCGTAGAAATACGGCGCTTGGGATACGGGAAGCAGTCCTGTTGAAATAGTGCTCTGGTGCACGATCTTTGGTGGTAATACATCTATGAGCTCTGACATGATCTTGTAATCATCAAAGTAGTGTGGGCATAGAATAAATTGTATGTCGAACTCTGTCGCCAGTTGTTCCATAGTATTTGCCATTGCCTGAACGAAGCGTTGCTTTTTTTGCGCATCGGGAAAACGCCCCTCTTCGTCTTCGTTATTCAAAGAAATCAGTACATTCTTTTTCGATGGTGAGAGCTCGGGATAGTCATGGTCTTCTGCTGGAACGTACATCCCTGGGTCAGGAACCTCTACAATCTTGTCGGATTGCATATCAAGCAATGACTCAAGGAACTGCTTGGTGCCGTCATTGCGGACACCAAAGAAGATGGTGGGTGTCTCGACAATGTATTGCAGTGTCTCTCGCAGTTTTTCAAGATTGTGGTATGTCTGCCCTGGCCAAAAGCGGTAGGAGTTACCATAGAAGATCACAGGTTTTTTTATCTGTGGCCAGAGTGAAAGTGGCAGATTAAACCGCATACCTGCTTCGTTGAGTGGAGCTCTACCATTGAATGTGACAGCTCCACCGACAAGTAGGCCGTCGTGTGCATTTACGGTGTCAACGAATCGTTCGTCAAATGCACGAGGACCAGGGGTGTTTTCAATAACATATTCATCCCATGGCTCTGGAGTAAATTGCATATCCGCTTCAATATCTTCGCGTAGTACGCGTTCTGTTCCGAATACGAGAGCACCGTTTCCGATATTGGTGCTGTTCCAGTTGGCTAGGTGGAGGAGTTTCATTTTTTCTTCTTCTGTAAGAGAGTTGTAGCCTGCCTGAGTTGATCTTTATGGTCAATTTCGATGAAGCGCTTTGGATCTATGACATATCCTCCAATACGTGGTCCCCATAGAGTTCCTTTCTTCACGCATGCTGTACGCGTCGCGTACACTAGCCCGAAAGAGTAGTAGTACTCTGGAATCTGTTGCGATGGTTTACCCAACAGTTCGGGAAACAGTGGCGTAATGGAATTATGTTTTTTATTCTCCATTGTCCACATTGTCTTTAGGGGCGGATCCTTAATGGGCCCCGCAATAGTTCGTACAGAATCAAAATCATTATCCAGAAGAAATCGGACAATGTTGTCGATGTCCTTTCCAGTTCTTACTGGTACATCGGGTGGGAGCAGAACAATAATTTCAGGCTTCCAGCCTCTGTGTTTCTCGACCCATATCAGTGCGTGCTTTGCATAATCGATATCTGGCGAATTATCTTGGGCATATTTTTTTGGCCTGAGGAATGGTACATCTGCATCAAGTGATTTTGCGATAGCGGCTATTTCAACATCATCAGTAGAGACGATAAATGCATCGAGCATCTTTGATTTCTGAGCAGCGTGAATCGCATACGAGAGCAGTGGCTTACCTGCAACGTGTGCGATGTTTTTACGTGGAATACGTTTGGAACCTCCGCGTGCTGGAATGATCCCGAGAACTCGAACATCCCTTTTCATGATTGGAGGTATAGGGTTTCTATAGCGTGTGTGAGAATGTGTGCAAGGAGGATATGCGCCTCTTGGATGCGTGGTGTGTGTGAAGATGGAACAGCAAGAGAAATATCTACGCTATCTTTTAATGCACCTCCTTTACCACTAAAACCGATGGTCTTTGCTCCGATCTTCGCAGCTGCACGAATTCCTTTGAGAATGTTCTCAGAATTTCCGCTCGTGGAAAAACCGATTACTATGTCCTGCTCCTTTACTAGTGCCTGCACCTGCCGCTCAAAGACTATGGAGTAATCATAATCATTCCCGATTGCTGTTAGTGCTGAAGTATTCGTTGTAAGGGCAATCGCAGGTAGTGGCTCCCTCTCTACCTCAAACCGCCCGACAAACTCCGCTGCGATATGCTGAGCATCCGCTGCCGAACCGCCATTACCAAAGAGCACAATCTTTCCTCCTTGCTTGAATGCATCGGCACAGAGATGTGCTGCTTGCTCCAGGGCATCAGCGTGTATCTCAAGCTTTTCTCTCAGATCCTGTGCTTCTGTGAGGTCATTGGCGATGAGTGTTTTTACGTCGAACATAGTTGCCTGATAGTTTACCCTATTGTAGAGTCCCTTTTGCTTATATGAAAGCTAAATCCTCCATAAGTCTAGGCAGCCGTATTGTTGGTGAGAGCGAACCATGTTTCGTAATTGCGGAAATTGGCATCAATCACAACGGTAGTTTGGATATTGCAAAAAAGCTTATCGATGCTGCTGTCGATGCAGGTGCTGATGCTGTTAAATTTCAGAAGAGATCCATTTCTGTCGTCTATTCGGAAGAGGAGCTGGCTCGACCACGAGAAGTACCAGCCGAAGTGATCAAGGCAGCACTTGAGCGTGGTGTATTACCTCCTGAAAATGTAGAGCGACTCAAGAATAATCCGGAAGATACTACGAATGGAGATCTCAAATGGGCACTTGAATTTAACGAGAAGGAATATGCAGAAATTGATACATACTGTCGTGACAATAAGATTATGTGGATTGCTTCACCTTGGGATGAAGCTAGTGTCGAGTTCTTAGCGAAGTTTGATGTGCCAGCATACAAAATTGCTTCCGCAAGTCTTACCGATGCCGGTTTACTTGATGCTATTCGATCCACAAAGAAGCCGATCATTCTTTCTACAGGTATGAGTACTATGGAAGAAATTGAAGCAGCCGTGAAGGTATTGGGTGAAGATGATCTTATCCTTATGCAATGTGTTGCGACGTACCCTGCAGAATTGGATGAGCTCAATTTGTCAGCCATTAGTGCATTACGTGAGCACTTCAGTCTTCCTATCGGATACAGTGGGCATGAAAAGGGGGTATATATGTCTCTGTGTGCTGCGGTACTTGGTGCTGTTGCTGTCGAACGACACCTCACACTCGATCGCTCCATGTGGGGATCCGATCAGTCTGCGAGTCTTGAGCCCAAGGGCTTAGGTTTGCTAATCAATGAGATTCGAAATTTTGAGAAGGCTAAAGGAGATGGTATAAAAAAAGTAATTGAGAGGGAGCAACCTTCTTTGCAAAAATTACGCAGAAAGAACACACTGACGCTATGAGCGATGCCTTCTCTCTGGCTGGCAAAGTAGTTATTGTCACCGGTGGAACTGGATTTTTGGGGACACAGTGGGTCACGTTCTTACGTAACCAAGGAGCGGAAGTTGTTGTGTTCGATGTGCAAGGCGACACTCCAGTTGATATTACCGACGCCACAGTAGTGCAAGCGGCTGTCGACAATGCCCTTGAGGAGTATGGTCGCATTGACGGACTCATTCATGCAGCAGCAATGGATGCTGTTCCGGGAGGAGCGAGTTCTGCTACGCAATTTTCCCCCTATGAGGAATTTCCAATGGAGCTTTGGGAACGAGAATTCAAAGTAAACCTCACCGCTGCACAACTTGTTACGCAGTGCGTCGCCCCTGTAATGAAGAAGGCCAAGAGTGGATCGATTATCTTCATCGCTTCGGATCTGGCAATCGTTGCTCCTGATAACAGAATCTACGAACCGGGAAAATTTAAGGATATTGCCTACGTATCGTCGAAGGCAGGTGTACTCGGGCTTATGCGTGCGTGGTCGGCATATCTCGGCCCTTACAATGTGCGTATAAATGCCCTTGCTCCAGGCGGAATGTATAACGGACATGCTCCTGAGTTTGTAGAGAAAGTCGGAAAACTGAATATGCTTGGTCGCATGGCGAAAGAAGGGGAGTACAACGGAGCGGTTGCATTTCTACTCTCTGATGCATCTTCGTATATCACCGGATCCACGCTCGTCATCGATGGTGGCCGGACTGCCTGGTAATACTATGCGTTTTCTTATTTGTGGTATCGGCTCTATTGGACAGAGGCATTACAAAAACCTCCGAATGCTTGGTCATGAGGCAGCATTCTTACGCTCAGGAAAAAGTACAGGATACAACAGCGATTTTGTCGATGCATTCCTGAAAGATCAGCAGAAAGCGGGAAACACAGTCGAGGAATTTTTCGATGCTGATGAAGCAGTGGAAACATTCAAGCCTGATGGAGTTTTTGTTGCGAATCCCAACGCGATGCATACAGGGACTGCTTTGCAGATGGCACGTAAAGGCATGCATCTGTTCATTGAAAAGCCTGTAGCGACATCCACGGAAGGCGTAGATGAGCTTCGTAAACTTGTAGAGCAAAATCATCTCACTGTTATGATTGGGTATAATCTTCGTTTTCATCCTCTTCTTAAAAAGATGAAGGAGATGTTTACGAGTGGTGCGATTGGAAAGCCTCTCTCGGCCCATGTTGAGATGGGGGAGAACATTGCCGACTGGCATCCGTGGGAAGATTACACAGAGTCCTATGGGCCGTGGCACGAGAAAGGCGGCGGTGCCATCTTTTGTTTTAGTCATGATATCGATTACCTATACTGGTTTCTTGGGATGCCAGAAGAAATCTTTTCTGTTGGTGGAAAAATTACACCACTCAAAGGCGATGCCGAAGATATTGCCAAAGCGCTCAGGAGACTCCCAGGCGGTGCGGTAGCATCTCTGCATTTGGATTATTGGCAGCGTCCGCACAGGCGTAGCTTCCACCTTGTTGGAACAGAAGGTTCACTCCTCTGGGACTATGAAGCACAAAGCCTTACCCATGTCTCTCATCAACCGGAGGCGAGCGAAGAGGTATGGAACGACCCGGAGACGTATGATCGCAACGATACCTTTATTGAAGAGATACAGAATTTTATTGCAGCAATAGAATCAGGGTCTCCTTCGGCAATTCCACTTCAGGAAGGTATAGATGTACTTGAAATCTGCCTAGAAATGCAGAAAAACCTATAAAGCTACTGTACTATTGTCTCGCTCATGACTTCACAATCTGATGCTCATCCGCCGATTCGTGCTATTGTTGCACGTTTTACGTGGCCGCCTGCCCAGGCGGTTATCGAAAACGTTCTCCAGAAACGTCCGTTTGTGTATGCCGCCTTTATTGCAGAGAAGCCGCATGTGTATTCGGGTCTTGCTGAGGATGCACAGGATTTTTTTGCATCATCAGAGATCCGCGGATGCAAGTATCAAGGCATCGACTGGAGTACTATTGCACCACTGGATACAGAAATCATAGAAGCCATGCGTGATACAGAAGATGTATTTATGGATACGGTTTCGCGCTTGGAATGGAAGCGAGATATTCCTTACGCTGTTCGTAAGCGTTGGTATCTTCAGCATCTGCGATTCTGGAATGATTATCTTACGCGTCATACTATCAACCTATTTCTCTCTGCATGGATTCCACATGAAGTTCCTGATGTCATTCTCTACCGTCTATGTAGATTTCGTGGCATTCCAACACTCTATTTCCACACAACGCTCGTACAGGATATTTCGTTTGCTGCGTCTACCTGGGAAGATCCAGCGCCACGTTTTCACGAAGCCTATGAGAAGTTGTCTGCTGAGTTTGCACAGACAACTGCTCCTGAAGACGTTTCGCTTGAGCCACTTTTTGAGGAGCGGTATCAGTCATTGATCATCGAGAAGGCAGAGCGACCGGCAGTCGAAAAAATGCATCGCAATAAAGAACTGGAACGAGTGAAGTCTCTCTTGAAATGCAATCCACCAAAATTCTTCTGGAATGGTATTCGATATCTTTCACCGAGTGGTATCAGCAGACTGTATGGCATATTGCAGCGTCGAAGTGTCATTCGCGATCGAGACGCCTATTACACAGCGCATGCTGTGCGCCCTGATATGAACAGAGAATTTGTTTACCTGCCGTTACACTTTCAACCAGAAGCATCTACCACGCCGATGGCAGGCGTGTTTACCGATCAACTGCTCATTGCTCAGATGCTTAATGCATGCTTGCCAGATACTGTGTTGATCTATTTGAAAGAGCACCCTCGCCAGAGTTCATGGACAAAGCGCACTAAGCGTGATTATGAACAGCTGGTTGCCATAGAGAAGGTGCGTCTCATTGCGCGCGACGTAGACACGTTTGCCCTTCGTGAGAAATGCAAAGCAGTTGCTACTTGCACGGGCACTGCGGGCTTTGAGGCCCTCTTTCGCAATAAGCCGGTATTCCTGTTTGGTAGCCGGTTTTATCAGTATGTGCGCGGAGTCTTTCGAATTCGTACCACTGAAGACTGTCAGAAAGCCGTACAAACTATTTTTACTGAGGGTGTTACTCCAAATTTGATTGATGCACGCATCCTCCTTAAAGCCATGGAGCAGTCTGGCGTACGTGCATTACTACATCCGCTACACGCGCAGATTTCGAATCTCAATGAGGCAGAGCATATTGCAAACAATACGAAAGCTATTCTCGAAGAGTTAGATGCACATCAGATTGGTTCAGTTACGTAAAAAGTGGTTCCAATTTCTTGTGTAGCATTTCTCCCATCCCTACAGCACGATCATGTGGCGATGATTTTCCAGGGATATTCGGACCCCCTTCAAAAGGCACACTACATTCTTCTACTGCTTTAAGAAATACACGAAGATCGTGTAGTGATGGAACTATGTCTCTTGTGAAGATGTCCTGCATAGCATCTTGGCAGTCCTTTGTGGTTCGTATCTTATAGACACCAGGAGCATACTGACACCATCGATGACCAAACATAAGAAATGGCTTTCCACGAAAGAGAGCCTGCAATCCAGCCGTACCGGTTGCCGTTGCGACTGCTTTTGAATTTCGAATAAGTTCAAATGTATCAAACGTTCGGGGTACAAGAGTTACAGCAGGAATATCTGCCATGGTTTGATAGAAAGCTTCATTGCGGTACATCTCACCTTGGTTTGGATGCTCTTTTACATAGATGCGTACACCATCAGGCGCACATGCAGCGAGCATTTGAATAATCAGCTCTTGATTTTCAAATGCACCTGCCCGTGGAGAGATTCCCTCCTCTGGTTGTGCTTGCAGTGGCGCGTAGATGTAGGGAGCAGAGAGATCGGGCAGCGATGTAAGCTTGTCATACAAGAGCGCGGTATGGTGCTGTGCAAGTTTTCGTGACCATGTACTTGGTGACAGTGCTGCAGAAAGAAATTCCCATGGCTTCCGCTGCATGAGATTCAATGATTTTCTACCCCATTTTGCAAGGAAACTCTTTTGTGTCATGTACTTTTCACGACTAATGGCAAACCATGGAGCATTATCTTCATCGTTAGTCTCACCCTGAAAAAATTTCTCATAAGAAGGAGAAAGGGGAACTTCTTTTTCGGGGTTTGCATATTCTGCTTTAAGTTTCGTAAATGTTGTTAAAAGATTTTCATCTGACTTTTCAAAATCTTCTGATACAAGAACGCCTTCTACGCTATAGCAGCGTTCTAGGTGCATTACAGGAATATTTTTTAATTTACACAGTTCATAGAGCACAAGATCGTATGCTTGATGTGGAGCATGATTCATAACACAAAGATCAATGTGCTCTTGCTCAAGGGTATGATTCCAAAATCGTAGATGTTCTAGATATTGACGCTTCCTATCCCTATAGGATAACACACAGTGCTTGGCGTATCGTTCTACCATATACAAAAAGCGCATTTCACAATTGCGCATATTTTCGATTAACTCTGCATCGAGTGGTAGAATTGTATTCCAGTCGACATCTGGATAATGCCCTTCGCGTAATAATGCTGCAGGCATCCATATCATATTTTTTGCATTGATTTGAGGATCGTCTTCGTTGTTATTTGTAATATATATGCATGTATCAATAGCATATCCGCGAAAAGCGGATGTGGCAGTTGCTCTATGCAGCGGTCCGTCGAAGGATTTTAGAATGATATTCATATTCTTATGATTCAATTTCCATCTCCTTAATAGCTGAAAAAAGAGGAGAGGATTCTAGAAATTCTTGAATAATTTTCCGAATATCTTCTCGATCCATTGTGGGGAGATTTGCCGAGCTATATGCCTCAAATTTGTGCTGTGGTTTTGGTACCTTGATGTTAGTAAATGGCATTAACGCAGAGCGAACGACAAACATTTTCCCCGTTTCTGTAGCATACTGTGCTTCTTCTTCTGTCATGAGTAGCTCGTTCATCTTTTCACCAGGACGGACACCGATATGTTTACAGGTAATGGATGCAGGATCTTTTCCGTAGAGTGGTGCGGCTTCTTCGATCAATACATCAGCTAAGTTCTGCAGATTGACTACAGGCATTTTTAGAATGAATAATTCACCCCCTTCCATATTTTCCATGGCAGTAAACGTAAGGCTGACTGCTTCGGGGATAGACATAATAAATCGTGTCATATCAGAGTCTGTGATAGTAACTGGTCCACCTTGAAGTATTTGGTTACAAAAGAGAGGGATCATAGATCCTCTAGATCCAAGCACATTTCCAAAACGCACAGTACCGAAAATTATTGGATGCATGCCACGAGAGAGCATTGCAGATGTCATCAATCTTTCTGCAAGGAGCTTTGTTGCACCCATCACATTCGATGGGCTGGCAGCTTTATCAGTGCTAATAAAGAGTACACGTTTTACATTTTGTTGATGGGCAGCCTCTATCACATTTTGTGTGCCAAGAACGTTGGTCTTTACTGCCTCAAATGAGTTGTACTCACACAGAGGTACGTGCTTGTAAGCGGCACAATGAAATACATAATCAACATCCTCCATTGCACGCATCAGCCTTGGTTGATCTCGTACGTCTCCAAGGAAGTATCGAATCTCATCTGGATCTCCAATTTTCTGGCGCATCAAAAATTGCTTATGTTCGTCACGAGAAAATATACGTACGGTCTTTGGATTTTGCGTAAGGAGCTGCTTTACAATCTCAGATCCAATAGATCCTGTGCCACCAGTGACCAGAATGGTCTTGTCTTTGAAAAATGAGCTCATGAAGATTTTGGAAGGAGATTAAGTCCATCTTTCAGGATAGTACACACGCTGGCAACCTCTTCTTTTGAAAGATTTACAAAGAAGGGGAGGGCAATTGTACGGTCTGCTACATGCTCTGTAATAGGGAAATCTCCCTCAGAATGCCCCATATCTCTGTAAATAGGCTGTAAATGGATAGGAGGGAAGTAGGTATTGCAGCCAATATCATGCGATTCTAGGTGGGCAATGAGCGCATTGCGATCTTTAGCAGTGTATCGATCTGCCAATCGGACTACATAGACAAACCAGCTAGTATCTACCCCATTTTGAGGCCGGGGGACAGAGAGGACATCTGTAATATCTGCAAGCTCCTCTGCATACCATGCTACGACCTGCTGCCTCTTTGTAATAAATTCTGGCAGACGTTTGAGCTGAGAAGTACCCAACGCACAATTGATATCACTCAGGCGATAGTTAAACCCTAACGTACGGTGCTCGAGCCATTTTGAATCGAGTGCACGTCCCTGGTTGCGTTCTGATCGTGCTTGATTGGCTATGTCTTCACGGTTGGTTACGATCACTCCTCCTTCTCCAGTGGTCATTTGCTTGTTCGGGTAGAAGGCAAACATGCCACAATCTGCAAACATTCCTGCATGCGTTCCGCTTCTTACAGACCCTAGTGCTTCGCAACTATCTTCGATGAGTACGAGATTGTGCTTATCTGCAATTTCTTTAAGAGCTTTCCAGTCTGCAAGGTATCCAAAGATATCGACGGCAAGAATAGCTTTAGTTTTAGGAGTGATCGCAGCTTCAACAAGAGCAGGGTCTATGCAATAGGTATCTGGATTGATATCGACAAATTTAACAGTAGCCTTCTCGTAGAGAATACAGTTGGCAGAGGCAATAAAGCTGAAGGGCGTGGTGATTACCTCATCTCCTTCCTTAATGCCAAGAGCTCGAACACACAGATGAAGGGCGGATGTGCCACTATTTACAGCAACGGCGTGTTTTGCTCCTACAAATGATGCAATCGCACCTTCGAATTCGGGAAGTTTTGGTCCCAGAGAAAGTTGAGATGAGTGCAAAACATCTACAACTGCTTGGATATCATCTTCGGAAATATCAGGAGCCGCTAAAGGAATATGGTACTGAGTCATTATGTATTCTCGGAAACTTTTTTTGCAGGAGTGCCAAAGGCGGTGCATCCATCTTCAATATCACTTACTACAGTAGAGCCTGCACCAATAATGGAATTGCTTCCAATCTTCACTCCCTCTTTTACCGAAGATCCAATACCAACTTGAGTGTTAGCACCGATGCTTACCTCGCCTGCAAGATGTGCACCGGGGGAAATGTGTGCAAAGTCTCCAATTGTAGAATCATGATCTACCGTAGCATCGGTATTAATAATGCACCCGTCACCAAGTACTGTATCCACTCCGACAACTGCTTGAGGCATGATGACTGTTCCTTCTCCAAAAACTACACCCGAACATACTGTTGCAGTTGGATGTACAACAGAAATAATAGTGAGTCCTGCATCCTGTACTTTCTTCTGGAGCTTCGATCTCACAAGCGGGTCTCCAACACCAACAATGGCACCGTCAATTCCTTCGGGTATTTCGCTTCCCAGCACAGGAAGATCCATTACAGATCCAGTGGCGCTATCATCAATAAACCCAGTGACTTCGTACTCGCCTTGAGCAATTGCTGCATCAGCAACCATTTTTCCGTGTCCACCTGCCCCGTAAATGACAATTTTTTGCTTTCCCATCCAAAGGATATTAACTGCTGAATTTCGCTTTTCAAAGCGAAATCTCTTTCAAAATAGCTGTTATACGTTCAGACGCTTTAGCGTCTCCATAGAGATTTTGGTAGTGGTCGTCGCTATCCAGTGATTCTGAGATTGCAGTACTAATGCTAGTTGTATCATATGGCACATCTCGCACATTGCCAGATCGCAACCTTCCTTTCTGGCGATCTCCAATATTTACCACGGGAAGATTGAATGATGCAGCCTCTATGATGCCACTTGATGAATTGCCAACTAGTACATCAGCCACAGAAAGCCACGAAAGATATTCTTGATGCGAGAGAGAAATGTAAAACGTGCATAGTGACTTTTGGTCTGCAAAAGTACGTAGTGTTGTATTTATTGCTTGTCCACCTGCATCAGCATTGGAGCCAATAATAAGAATATTTTTATCAATAGCATGCAGCGCCTCAAGAGATGATTGTAATTGTTCTGTTACAGGTACATCTTCTAGTGTATCTGGATGTTGTACAAAAACGATGACACGTCTCGAGTTATTAAATTTGGCTTTTGCAAACAGCACTTCTCTCGATAGAAGGTTTACCGAAGCAATTGCATCGAGTGCAGGTGCTCCAACAACATGGATGCAACTTGGGTCTTCATTAGGCTTCATCTTTTGTATTGCTTCTGCATGGGGCACAGCACTTGTTAGGTGGATGGATGCTAGTTGTGTAATGGCATGACGCTGTTCATCATCAAGAGATCCTGAAGACTCTCCTCCATGAATATGTGCAAGCGGAATGCCAAGACTATCTGCAGCCTTTGCTGCAGCCAACATCTCTGTCCTATCTCCTAATACTACAATTATGTCAGGTTGTTCTTTTTCAAACGTTGCCACACATTCCTGTTCTGTTGTTGCAGCAAATTGCTTTGTGCCTTCCGGCGTATCATCAGAAGAGAGGGTATCAAGTTTTGCAGCTATAGAGAATCCATCAGCAATAATGACATCTACAGTGTGACCAAAATCATGAGAAAGATGCATTCCAGTAACAACAAGATGGAGATCGATTTCTTTCGAAGTTTGTAGTGCATCAAAAACAGGTTTATAGATTCCATAATCTGCACGCGTGCCTGTTACAGCGATAACTTTTCTCATGTAAGCATGTCATGAGTAATAGGTGTCCCTGCTGCAATATTTTCTTGAGCAGTTTTCTGCATTACTGATTCGTACTCTTTAGGAGGTATGCCTGTACCTGGCCTTTTTAGTGCAGTATTTTCTGTAGAAAGCTTTTCACCAGCTGCAATGTCTTGCACCGCAACTGTGCTTCTTCTTGCTACGGAAGCAGTGTTAGCTTCTGCAGGTTGTATAACTTTTTCTGATGATCCAAGGGCAGACTCTGCTTGGCGAATACCTTCTATCATCGCAGTTAACTCATGGGGCTCTAATGATGCTTTATGATCTGGTCCATCCATAGTGCGATCGAGTGTAAAATGCTTTTCTATAATCTTTGCCCCTAGGGCTGCAGCCGCGATGGGAACAGTGATACCTTCTGAATGGTCTGATAGACCAACAGGAACTCCAAATTTCTTTGATAGCGTATCCATCACACGAAGGTTAATTTGGTCGTATGGAGCAGGATACGAGCTTGTGCAATGTAAGATGCTTAAATCGATACCAGCTGCTTTAAAAATTTGCACTGCATCATCCACCTCCTCGAGGTTACATGTACCCGTAGAAAGTATTACGGGTATACCTAATGTGGCTACCTTTTCTAGAAAAGAAAGGTGGGTTATTTCCCCTGAGGGTATTTTAATTGCAGGAACATTCAGAGATGCAAGAAACTGTGCTGAATTGGTATCGAAAGGAGTGACGATAAAATCAATTTCTTTTTGCTTTGTGTAATTAGAAAGCTTCGTGAAATCATCTTCTGTAAGAGTAAGTGCGTGAAGCATTTCTCTTTGTGATGTTTGCCCAGAATGTTTCTGATACTCAGCAAGTGGTGCATCCTCTCCTGTGAGTTCATCAGCATCAAACATTTGAAATTTCACAGCATCTGCTCCAGCTTCTGCTGCTTTATCAATCAGCTGTATTGCAACATCTACGTCTCCGTTATGGTTTACTCCAGCTTCTGCAATAATGTAAATGTGGTCAGTGTTCACGTTAGGCGGTGGAATCCTGTATGAATCGTCGGACCTTTCAGTTTTTCAGCAAGCGTTCCATCCTCCAAGACTTTAGCAAGATTGGCAAAAACTTCAGTGACAGCTACGAGATAATCTTCAACGTGCTTATCAGTATGTGCGAAGGTACCGTAGAACACTGTTCCAGAAAGATATCCACGTTCGAGCATTGATTGCACAAAGAATGTGTGAGCGGATGGAGGATCAGCTGTCTCGATAGAGAAATGACTCAGCGGCGGAATGCCATCGATATGAATAGAGAGTCCCGCGTTGTCGGCAGCCTTTTTCCATCCATCTTGAATCAATGTTCCAATATGAATGAGGTGATCTGCGACATTCTCTTCTCGAAACTTCTTGATAGTCGCAAGTGCTGCAACGGATCCGACACGCTCCGTCCAATAGGTACTACTGATAAACGAATCTTGCGCAGCATTCATCACTTTCTCTGTTCCAACTATTGCTGACATCGGATATCCGTTACTCATACTTTTAGCAAATACTACAATGTCAGGATTCACACCAAGTTGGAGATGAATACCTCCTGCACACACACGAAAACCTGAGGTGACTTCATCAAAAATCAGTACGGCACCAGTTTCATTGGCAATCTTGCGTACCCCTTCTAAGAATCCTGGTTCTGGATCTGAGCTTCTGATGGGTTCCATAATGATTGCTGCAAGTTTGCCGTCTTGCCCCTCCACAATCTTTTGCAGCTCTTCTAATTTGTTGTAGTTAAATGGTAGCGCGGTTCCTTTGAGTGCCCTCGGAACTCCTGCAGGACTAAGACCTGGAAGAAGGTGACCATCAAGAGTGCTTTCATCAGCAAGGTTTGCGGAAATATACCAGTCGTGCCAGCCGTGGTATCCGCAAAATGCGATAATATCTTTACCAGTAGATGCACGAGCTATGCGAGTTGCGATTGCCATTGCCTCTCCTCCGCATCGTGCAAACCGCACCATATCAGCCCATGGGTGTAGTTCTACTAGAAGCTGCGCAAGCTCTACTTCTTCTGGGCAATTGAGCGTAGACATTGTTCCCTTATCAACGGCTTCGTGAACGGCTTTATTAACATCTGGATCCGCAGCACCTAAAATACACGTTCCCACTCCATTATGTGACATATCAAGATACGTGTTTCCATCAAGGTCTGTTACCTCTACTCCTTTAGTGTGACTAAAGTAGCTTGGCCACAACTCAGGAAGCAGAAATTCTGGCCGCTTTGAAAGCAGCTGTGTCCCTCCTGGGATCAGCTTTTTGGCTTGCCGATAGAGCTCCTGACCTTTGCCACTCATGCGGGCAGCTTAGCACATTTACGCCTTTTTTCTCACAGATAACCCCTTCTCTTTCATGTGTGAATGAGCCTTAAATATGCTCTGATCGGTGAAATGAAAGATGCTAGCAGCAGAAACTGCAGATGCCCCTCCTTCGACAATACCATCCACTAGATCCTGAATAGTACCTACTCCTCCAGAGGCTGTGACAGGAATAGTCACTGCAGAGGTTACCTGCTTCAGCACTTCAAGATCGTATCCATTCATCATTCCTTCACGGTCAATGCAAGTCAGTAAAATCTCTCCGGCTCCAAGGCTTTCTGCTTCTTTGGCCCATTCCACGGGGTCGAGCCCTGTTGGTTCTGTTCCCCTGTGCGTAAAAACTTCATTCTTTCCTTCTGTATTTTTCTTGTAATCAATAGAAACGACTACTGTTGAGTTACCAAATTTATTGGCGATCTCTGTAATAAACTTTGGATGTTCTATCGCAGCGGTATTAATGGCAACCTTGTCTGCACCGTGTGCTAGCATTTCGCGTGCCTGTTCTAAGGTACGTATGCCGCCACCTACAGTCAGAGGAATAAAACACTCTTCTGCAACTGCGGCGATAATATCAAAAACGAAGTGCCTATTTTCTTCTGAGGCCGTGATATCGAGGAAAATAAGTTCATCAACCCCCTGTGCGTCATATACTTTCGCAACTGTACGTGGATTTCCTACGTCACGGTATTCTCCAAATTGTTTGGTCTTGATCATCCGTCCATCGAGGAGGAGCAACGTAGGTATGAGGCGAACTTTAAGCATTAGTGTGTATACGATAAGAAGTTTTCCAAAAGTTTTAAGCCTGCATCTTGGCTCTTTTCTGGGTGAAATTGTGTAGCAAAAATATTTTCATGCCAGATGGCTGCGGTAATTGTTTCACCGTATGTAGTTGTTGCTATACGGTCGTTTGGATTTGTGCATTCCAACTGATAGCTATGCACAAAATAGAAATCGGCATTTGAATTAATATCTGTCAGTAGGGGATTGTCTTGAGTGACTACCAAGTTATTCCATCCGACATGTGGAATTTTAAGATCTTCACCCTTAGTATCAATTGTACGCACTTTTCCCTCTATCCAACCAAGTCCCTCATGCGCTCCATGCTCTTCACCAATTTCTGCAAGTAACTGTAGTCCGAGGCAGATACCAAGGAATGGTTTCTTCTTTTCTATCACTTGTTCTGTCAGCACAGTATCGAGACCTTTCTCTTTGAGGAACATCATACCGTTACCAAATGCACCGACGCCTGGCATCACAATGTGGTCTGCAGACTCGATATCTTTGGGGTTACTGGAAACAGTGACATCAGCACCAATCATTTCAAATGCCTTTGCCACAGAGAAGAGATTCCCCAAGCCATAATTTACTATTGTTACCATGTTTTTATTCTAGATCAATATTGATAGTCCAATCTTTTTGATCAGGAAGCTCTGGGCCTCGTGGTAATTTTCTCCAGTCAGGGGGTACATGAGGGCTTACGACATGCTTTAGTGCAATTTCGTGAAATTCCTCATCATCCATATCAATTGCCTTCAGGAAGACATCCAGACTTGCGGGGCGGAAGCCTTCATATTTCTCAATCATTGCCATTCCTTCCTCCCGGGTCATGCGTCCGTTACGGATATCAATAGAAGCCAGATGCGTCATACGAGACCACCCTCGCTTAAGCCATTTAAGATAATCCTGAACACCCTGGAATCCATCTTCTACCTTTTCGTACCAATAACGCTCAAAAGGAATTCCTTCCACCTGGTCTCCTGTCCAACCAAGTTCGTCTCGAATAATTTCAGATTGTTTTTTAGTATCCCATGGAATGTATGTGCCTTGGCAGATACTTCGGTATCCAATATCCCTTAAGTCTTTAAGCTTCGGATACGTGTAAGGTTCCAGGTCGCGTAGGGTGACACTATCGTCCAGCATGCCGACCATGTCTTCTGCATTGATACCCAAGTTCACTACTCTATTAAAGCGCTTTTCGTCGACTTGCTCGTTTTCTTCGTAACTGTAGTAGCTCACATATTCTGATGTTGGCTCTCCCCAAATAATAAGAGGAATCTTAAACTTTACGGCTACGTGCATGGGAAAGGCATAAATACCACAGTGCGAGTGCCACATAATGTCTCCTTTGCGGATGAGAGATTCTTTCATCAGTTTTTTTACCACCTGCCAGTCAGATTTAAATCGCAGGAAATCTCCTCCAAGTTTCTTCACTACACGTTCGGTATCCTGAAGCATCTTTGGTCTATAGAAGCCGTGATCAAAAGAAACAATGAGGGGCTTGAGATTAAACTCACGGATCAATGACCATGCAGTATATGTACTATCTTTTCCGCCGGAAAAGGGAATGATGCAGTCATATGCCCCCTTGCCCCTGTGTTGTTCAAGGATCTCTTCAAATTCCTTTCGCCGCTCTTTCCAGTCGATTTTTTCATGCTTATATTCAATCTGTTGACAGGTAGCGCATACCCCCTGCTCGTCGAAGCTGATCATGTCCTGTGTCTCTGGAACAACACATTTGGTACAACGTCGCATAGTAGACCCATCTTGCCGCAAAATCCTTGAAAATCAAGTTAAGATAGCCTTTTTAGCTCCATTAATACATGGTCATGGATATCTTCTCCGTACTGAACAGATCCAATCTCACGTTTCACTTCTTGAAACCCTAGCTTTTCGTAGGCATGAATGGCAGCAGCATTCTTGCCGATAGCTCCAAGCTCTATTACATCAAATCCAAGTTCATCAAAGCACCAATCAATCAGTAGTTGCATAGCCTCTCCTGCATACCCCTTACCCCATTGCTCCTTATCTCCAATCATAATGGCAATAGTTGCACGATGATTTTCTGGTTCAATAGGTTCAAGCTTGATTGTGCCAATGTGCGTGCCTTCTTCTTTTAAAAAAATTCCAAAGAATAGTGCATCACTTTTTGCATCCTTTTGCTCGATGTACTGAACAAGCTCTTCTATCGTTGCACTTTTTGTTTCGAGATAGAGATTTACTTCTGGGTTATTGAGCCATCCGGCGTACGTTTCTGTTGCGTCACCGCTCGTCATAGCATGCAGCACCAATCTCTCTCCGGTAAATGATTTTATAACGTGAGAAAAATCCATATTTATTGAAAATTGAAATCAAGTTTGTTATTAGCGAGTAGGTACTGCAGTAGCTCGAAATCGATCATTTCATCTGCTTCGAAGCACATGTGTGGCATGATATATGCTAGCGAGTTTCCTACAAGCGTTAGAGGATCTTCATCGAAAAATGATCTGCGGTATACATAAAACGAAGCGTTAAGCTCGTAGACTCTTGGTCCCTGCTGACGGGCAACCATCTGTTGTTCGGGTTTTTTTACAAGATCAAAATACCCCTCTGTATTTTCCTCAACCATATCGAAGTATGGGTTATGGAGTGGAGGACTTACGGAAAAGAGATTTCTAGCATTTGGATCTGACTGCATCATGCTGATACCTTCCTGTAAATCTTTTAGCGTACGTAGTGGAGACGTGACGTCGAGATCTAATATCATGTCGTATGCGTTGCTGTTTTTCTGTTCTGCATACTCAACGACATCTTTGATAGCATCAAGCTTTCCTGCGTTGTCACTAGCGAGCTCTTCTGGTCTTCTGTACTCCGTTTTGAGTCCCTCTTTTGCTGCTACTTGTGCAATCTCATCATTGTCTGTTGAAAGCTCAACATCAGCCCCTGTTTCTTTTGCAAATTCCAGTGCATGACGAATGCTGTACACAATAAGCGGTACACCGTTTACTGGATGCACATTTTTTCCAGGGATACCTTTTGATCCGCCACGTGCGCATATAGTGATAAGAAGATCCATAGCTTAAGAAGAGATTACCAAGTAGTCCACCCACCGTCGACAACGATGTTGGTACCGGTGGCGTAGCTCGATGCATCAGAAGCAAGAAATACGATAGCTCCATCGAGTTCGTGGGGTTTAGCCTTACGTCCTAGTGGAGTCTTGGCGGAATATTTTTCTACAAACGTTTTGTTTTCCGCAGGATGCTCTACTCCTCCAGGGCTCACAGTGTTGACGCGAATACCAAGATGTCCCCAGTACGCTGCTAAGTATTTTGTGAGAGTAATAATACCTCCCTTTGCAGCGTTATATGATGCATGGGAGTAAATCTTTCCCTCCTTGTTTTCATCTCCTACCCACAAACCTGCAAGGTTAGACCCTTCGTAGATACGTTGGTCGTTTCCGACAATTCCATAAATAGAGGAGAGGAGGATAATCGATCCGCTCTTTTGTTCCTCCATTACTTTTCCAACACGTTGTGTTACGAGGAATGCACCATCAAGCTCTGCGCTGAGCACAGTCTTCCATCCCTCCAAAGAACATTCTGTATATGGCACACAGAAATCATCAGGTTTTGCTGTTACTGCGTAGACGAGGATATCTATTCCTCCGGCTTCTTTTGTCACATCATTCACGAGAGCGCTCACGGAATCTGGATCTGTAACATCCACTTCTTTCTGAGAAATAGAGTCTGCGACTGTATTGTCTGTATCATCCTTTGCAGCTGCGAGGGATATTTGGGGCAAATCAGCAGAAAACACCTTTGCGCCAGCATCTGCAAGTGCTTGCGAAAATCGCTGCCCTAAAAACCCTCTTCCCCCCACAATGAGAGCCGTTTTGCCTTTGAGATCAAAGGGATCATCCATTGGCAAAATCGTAGCAGAAAGCCTTGTCTTCTGTACACTAGATGCATCATGCATATTGCTTTGTTTTCCTCTACCATCAACCCCAAGGATGGTTACGGCAACATAACGAAGGAGTATTGTGCTCAATTACAGAGCAAAGGGCAGTCCTTTGTGCTATTTCTTCCACGATCACAAAAGGAGGTGATACAAACTTCTGACTACCCGTTTGAAATTCGTTTTGTGCTTCCGGAATACATCTTTCGGATTTATCAGCCAAAGGCGTTGGGATATTTTCGACCTGTTAACGTTTCGGAGTTTGATCTGGTCCATAGCCTGTTTGCGTTTCCCTATTGTCTACTGGCACAACGGTCTGCAAAAAAATATAAGAAGCCATATGTCTTAGGGGCACAGGGGACACATGGTGTACGGCCTCTCACATATTTTCCAGAGAGGACACTTCTGAAGAGTTGCTATAAACATGCAGCAGCAATTACTGTTCCAAGTGAATACACCAAGCAAAAGATTTGTGAACATGCAGGAACGCAGTATCCGATTACCGTTATTCATAACGGTGTGCACTTTGACAGGTTTCAGCAACGCGTAGACGTGCAGTCTGTTCGCAATCGCTACACAGGGAAAAAGATACTACTCACTGTTGGAGGGTTATGGGGACGAAAGGGTCATGACCTTGTATTACAAATGCTATACAATGTCATACAAAAATATCCTGAGATTATGTATGTGATTGTGGGGGATGGAAACAATAGAGAGAATCTTGAGAACCTAGCAACAGAGCTAGGAGTTCGAGACTCTGTAGATTTTGTGGGTCGTAAGAGTGGCGATGAACTTGTTGCG
>Ga0115002_10002345_pt1 | contig 24837 bp, 22 predicted proteins | sample ArcticOcean_MG_C_8_FD_89576 | JGI IMG/M metagenome (GOLD analysis project Ga0115002, IMG submission 89576) | Marine microbial communities from western Arctic Ocean - ArcticOcean_MG_CB11_86 | ecosystem: Environmental > Aquatic > Marine > Oceanic | place: Arctic Ocean: Canada Basin | collected... | reverse complement strand
CGCCCCATTCGCGCAGCGCGTGGGCGAAACGATCAACGAGGTCCGGCGAGCGCGCGGACTGCCCCCGGTGGGGTGAGTCGCCTCGACGCCTCGTCAACCACTATTGAAGCGGCGCAAAGCGAGGTGCTACGATGATTGCTCGCACGGCCTCTACCTAGAGACGTGGGCGCCGTGCCCACGTTTTTTGTTGACTACCGTCTGACCCGGATCCGGTATGTGGCCGTCCCGGCGCGGGTCGCCCGAGGAGCGCACGAGAGCGCATGAAGAACGACTTCGTCTCCGCCATCACCCAGCTGTCGGCTGAGAAGAATCTCAACGCCGATTCCGTCTTCGCGGCGGTCGAAGCAGCAATGGCATCAGCCTTCAAGAAAGACGAACTCCAGTACGCCGAGATCGAAGTGTCCATCGATCGCACCGATGGTGACATCGAAGCCTGGCGTACTTGGAAGATCACCGACGACGACGAGATCGAGGACGACGAGATAGAACTCGCCCCTGCGCGGGCGAAAGAGCTCGGCTTCGGTGACACCGAGCTCGGTGATGTCGTCCGCCGCTCAATCGAATCCACACCCCAGACCGGGCGCATCGCCGCGCAGACCGCGAAGCAGGTCGTCCTCCAGCGCCTGCGCGAGGCCGAGCGCGACGCGGTCTTCGAGGACTTCACCGGCAAAGAAGGCGAGATCGTCTCCGGCACGATCCTGCGCGTCGAGCGCGGCCGCCAGCAGGTGATCCTCGACCTCGGACGTACTGAGGCCGTCCTCCCCTATTCAGAACAGATTCGCGCCGAGCACTACCGTATCGGCCAGCGCCTCCGCGTCTACGTCAAAGAGGTCTATCGCGCGACGCGCGGCCCGCAGGTGGTCGTCTCCCGCGCGGCGCCCGAGCTGCTGCGGCGCCTCTTCGAGCTCGAGGTCCCCGAGATCGCGCGCGGAACGATCGAGATCATCGGCGTCGCCCGTGAGCCGGGCTACCGCACGAAGATCGCCGTGATCTCGCGCCAGGACGGCATCGACCCGATCGGTGCTGTCGTCGGCGTTCGAGGCGCGCGCATCCAGAACATCGTCAACGAGCTCAGCGGCGAACGCATCGACGTGATCCGCTGGGACCCAAACGACCTCGCGTACGTCGCCAACGCACTCAGCCCGGCCGAGGTCGTCTCGATCAACGTCGATGAAGAGACGCATACCGCGTTCATCGCGGTGCCAGACCGCCAGATCAGCCTCGCGATCGGCAAGGAGGGCCAGAACGCCCGCCTCGCCGCCAAGCTCACCAGCTACCGAATCGACATCCGCGGTGAAGGCTCGATGATCGCCGAAGGCGCGGACCTCTACCCACCGCCCGAGCCAAGCATGGACGCGCTTCCGCGCGAGCACGCGGCGATTCCGTCGGTCGACGACGGCGAGGACGCAGCCGTTACAGACGGCCCCGACCACCCTCGTCCGAGCCTCCCCGGCGAGGGTGCTACCGCGACCCCCGAACCGCTCGAGGCGCCCGCAGCCGAAGACGGAGTCCGCCTCACGCCGGAACAGGAGATCCTCGCGGAGTTCGTTGAAGCGGAGCCCGAGGCCACAGCGCCCGCTCCGGTCGAGGAGGCCTCAGCACCCGCGCACCGCAGCAGCCTGGACACTGGCGGCTTGCGATTCGGCGACGGTATCCGCGAGCGTCAGGTGGAAGAAGAAGAAGAGCGCGAACGCGAGCGAGAGCGCCAGACTGGGCGCAACCGCCGCGGCGGTGCCGGTGCCGGTGCAGCCCGACAGCCAGCGCGGCCTGCGCGTGGCGGTCGAAAGCCCGCCTTGAACGAATACGACGAAGATGAGATCGAGGCGGCGCTGCACGGCGACGACTACCTCGCGGATGACTTCGACGAGGACGAGGGCGACGACGAGCAGTAGCCACCGCCGGAGGTTCGTCCCCTCGGCACCCGCGACTACCCGTCACCCCTTCAGAGAGCGAGCACGATGACCCAGGAGACCTCTACTACGGTCCGTTTGCCCCAGGCGATCGTCGTCGGCGATCTCGCCACGGCGCTGAGCGTCACCCCCGTCGATGTCATCAAGGAATTGATGAAGAACGGCGTGATGGCCACGATCAACCAGGTCGTGGACTTCGACACGGCTGCCGTGGTCGCAGCTGACCTCGGCTTTGACCCAGAGGAAGAAGACGGCGAGGCCGCAGCGGTCGAATCGGCTGAGGGCGAAGAAGCCGCCGAGCCGGTCTCTACCTCGATGCGACTGGTCGAGGAAGACGACGCCAACCAGGTTCGGCGGCCACCGATCGTCACCGTCCTCGGACACGTGGACCATGGCAAGACGACGCTGCTTGACACGATTCGCCGCGCGACCGTCGTCGAATCCGAGGCCGGGGGCATCACCCAGCACATCGGTGCCTACCAGGCGAAGGCGCCGGACGGCCGCACCATCACCTTCATCGACACTCCGGGCCACGAGGCGTTCACGCAGATGCGTGCACGTGGTGCGCAGGTCACGGACGTCGCCATCATCGTGATCGCCGCAGACGACGGCCTGATGCCGCAGTCCCGCGAGGCGATCGACCACGTCCGCGCCGCGGGCGTACCGATGGTCGTCGCGATCAACAAGATTGACGCGCCGAACGCCGATATCGACCGCGCCAAAACCCAGCTCACCGAAGTGGGACTCGTTCCCGAGGACTTCGGTGGCGATCAGATCGTCGTGCCGATCTCCGCGCTGCAGGGCACTGGGATCGACGAACTGCTCGAAAACGTGCTGCTCGTCTCCGACCTCAGCGAGCCGAAGGCGAACCCCGACCGCGACGCGATCGGCATCGTCCTCGAGTCCGCGAGCGACCGACACAAGGGCGTGCTAGCCACGCTGCTCGTCCAGAGCGGCACACTCCGTCAGGGCGACGCGATCATTACCGGCCAGACCTCCGGCCGCGTCCGCGCGATGACCGACCACGAGGGCAACCGCGTCAAAGAAGTCGGACCGGCGACCCCGGTCGAGGTGATGGGCCTCAGCGAAGTCCCTCCGGCCGGAGAGCGCTTCGAGGTCCGCGCCAGCGAAAAGATCGCCAAGAAGGAAGCGGACGACCGCCAGCGCGCCATCGTGGCGAGCGGTGGCGAACGCGAAACCGTCACGCTCGACTCTCTCTTCGGCGAGATCCACAAGGGCAACGTGAAGGACATGAACATCGTCCTCAAGGCCGATGTTCAAGGCTCACTGGAGCCGCTCGTCGACACGCTTGACGACCTCAGCGTCGACGAGGTGAACACCAAGGTGATCCACGCCTCGGTCGGCTCGATCAACGAATCCGATGTGCAGCTCGCGGTCGCCTCGACCGGCATCATCATCGGCTTCAACGTGCAGCCCGAAACGGGCGCGAAGCGCCTCGCCAACCAAGAGGGCGTGGAGATCCGTCTCTACAACATCATTTACGACATCATCCAGGACGTCGAAGCCGCCGTGCAAGGGATGCTGGAGCCGATCTACGAAGAGCGGCAAGACGCCGTCATCGAGATCCGCCAGATCTTCCGCCTCGGCCGCCGGAACGCCATCGCTGGCTCCTACGTCCGCGATGGCACGGTGACCCGCAACTCCTCGGGGCGCGTCTCGCGCAAGGGCGCGCTGCTGCACGATGCGCCGCTGTCGAGCCTCAAGCGCTTCGACGACGACGTCCGAGAAGTGGCGACCGGCCTCGAGTGCGGCATCCAGATCGAGGGCTTCACCGACTTCCAGGAAGGCGACGAGATCGTCACCTACCACATGGAACGCACCCGCTAGCCTCCGGAGTACACCGCCAGATGAGCAGGCGCACCGAGCAGGTCGGCGACCTGGTGCAGAGCGTGCTTGCCGAATTGATCCGGCGCCGCGTGAAGCACCCCGCCCTGACCAACGTCATGGTCTCGATCACACGCGTCGAGGTGACGGCCGACTTCGCGCGCGCGACGGTACACGTCAGCGTCCTCGGAGATGACGACCTCCGCGAGGAAGTGCTCGAGGCACTCATACACAGTGAAGGCTTTCTGCACCGCGAGTTGGGCAAGGAACTCCACCTCCGGCGCGTGCCGCGACTCCAGTTCGAGCACGACCGGTCGATGGAAGAAGCCGAACGGCTCACCACCCTGATGCGCGATGTCGCCCGCGACGAGGGTCGAGAGATTTAGCCGATGGCCCTGCGTGGATTTCTCAACATCGACAAACCCGCCGGGATCACCTCATTCGACGTGGTGCGCCAGGTCCGCCGCGCAGCCGGGATCCGCAAGGTGGGCCACGCTGGCACGCTCGATCCGGCCGCAACCGGCGTCCTCCCAATCGCGATCGGCGATGCCACGAAGCTGATCGAACAACTGGTCGACTCCCAGAAGTCCTACCGAGGCGTGATCCGCTTCGGCGCGACGACCGACACCTACGATTCCGACGGCGAAGTGACCGAGGAGTTCAACACTTCAGGACTCACGCGCGAAGCAATCGAGGCTCAGCTCGACCAGTTCCGAGGCGAGATCCAGCAGGTGCCACCGGCCTATAGCGCTGTGAAGCGACAGGGCGTCCCTGCGTACCGCGCCGCACGGCGCGGGGAGCCGATGGAGCTCGATGCCCGACCCGTGACGGTCTACGACCTCGCGGTGGACGAGCTCGACACCAGCGACCCGAAACGCCCGTGCATCACCGTCGACGTGCGCTGCAGCCGTGGTTTCTACGTACGGTCACTCGCCTACGACCTCGGCGCGGCCCTCGGCGTGGGCGCCCACCTCGACGGCCTCTGTCGCACCGCCGTCGGCATCTTCGACATCGAACGAGCGACGCCGCTCGAGCGCGCCTGCGAGTTGCTCGAGGCCCAAGACACCGACGACCTCGCGCACGCCCTCGACGCGGTGCTTACGGGCTGGCCCGCGGTCATCGTGGGCCGTCGCGACCTCAGCGAGATCCGACAGGGCCGCGACATCATCGCGATGCCACGCCGCGGCTACGTCGCACCACCCCACGTCGAGGGCAAACCGATGCGTGCCCGCTGCTACGGTCCCGACGGCGACCTCGTCGCACTGCTGGAGCAAGGGCTCGTGGTTGGCGCCTGGCACCCCTACCGGGTAGTGCCGCCCGCCTGACCCGCTCGGTCCTCATCAGCTCCGAGAGCCAGCCTGAGAAACGCCTCACGGCGTGAATCGGGGTCGGAGTCAGCACGCTCCACCGCGACCAGCATGCGCGTCGCCACCGGGTCGTCGCTGAACCGCTCCAGCGGCTCGGCACCGCTCTCCGCCACTCCCACCGGGAGTACGCTCCAACCGAGGTCGAGCGCCACCAGTTGCCGCAGCACGTCCGGGCTGTCGCTCTCGAGGGTGACGCGCGGCCGCAGCCTGAGCCGGGCCAGTCCTTCGTCGACGATCGCCCGTGTCTGCCGCCCGGACGGGAGCAGCACCCAATCACCCTCAGCCGGATTCCCACCCGTCCGAGGGCCGTAGAGATACAGCGGCTCCTCGACGAGTTCGGTGACTACGAGGTCATCGGCCACTGGTCCGACGACGAACACGAGGTCGAGTTCGTACCGACGCAGCCGCTCAAGCAGCACACCGGAGCGCTCGACAGCGAGCTGGAGTTCGACTTCGGGCTGTTGCTCGCGGAACGCGCGTACTGCCGAGGGCAGTACGTAGAGGCTCGCCGCGTCGATCATCCCGATGCGCAGCGTGCCAGAACGGCCCTCACGGAACGCGTCCATCCACCGTTCGAGGGCCTCGGCCTGACCAAGCACCTCTTCAGCGAACCGCGCGACGCGACGCCCTGTCTCGGTCAGTCGCAACCGACGCCCGCGGCGGTCGAACAACGCGACGTCGAGCCGGCGCTCCAGCTCCGCGAGGGCCTGCGAGAGCGCGGGTTGGCTTACCTCGAGGCGTTCGGCTGCCGCCGTCACGGTCTCCGTGCGCTCAACCTCGCGTAGGTAGAGCAGCTGCTGCAGCGACAGTTGCGGCAGAACTGAGGGCCGATCGGTCGGCGCGGTGCTTCGATCTCTGCTCATAATAGTTAATTATTAGACTATCTATCTTCATCAGCGATATCAATGATTAGTCGAGGGCAACCATCCCCGACGCAGAAGGGGAATCCGAACAACATGGCTAAGCCGATCAACGTCGCCATCATTGGCGTCGGCAACTGCGCCTCATCGCTCGTTCAGGGCGTGGAGTTCTACAAGAACGCTGGCGCTGAGGAAACGATCCCGGGTCTGATGCACCCGGTGCTCGGCGATTACCACATCAGCGACATCAACTTCACGGCCGCGTTCGACGTCGATATCGAGAAGGTCGGCAAGGACCTGTCCGAGGCAATCTTCAGCGGGCAGAACAACACCATCAAGTTCAGCGACGTGCCGGCGCACGACGTCAAGGTCCAGCGCGGCATGACCCATGACGGCCTCGGGAAGTACCTCTCCGAGGTGATCACGAAGGCGCCTGGCCCGACCGTCGACATCGTCCAGGTCCTCAAGGACACCGAGACCGACGTCGTCATCAGCTACCTGCCCGTCGGCTCCGAGTCCGCCACCAAGTGGTATGTGGAGCAGATCCTTCAGGCTGGTTGCGCGTTCATCAACTGCATCCCGGTCTTCATCGCCCGCCAGCCCGACTGGGCGGAGCGCTTCACGAAGGCGAACCTCCCGATCATCGGAGACGACATCAAGTCGCAGGTGGGCGCGACAATCCTCCACCGCCTCCTCGCGCGGCTCTTCCAGGACCGTGGCGTCCAGATCGACCGCACCTACCAGCTCAACTTCGGTGGCAACACCGACTTCCTCAACATGCTGGAACGCGAGCGCCTCGAGTCAAAGAAGATCTCTAAGACCAACGCGGTCACCTCGCAGATCGAATACGACATGCCGAACGCCTCCGTGCACGTTGGCCCGTCCGACCACGTGCCGTGGCTCGAAGACCGCAAGTGGTGCCACATCCGCATGGAGGGCACGACCTTCGGTAATGTGCCGCTGATGCTCGAGACCAAGCTCGAGGTCTGGGACAGCCCGAACTCGGCCGGCGTCGTGATCGACGCGATTCGCTGCGCCAAGTTGGCGCTCGACCGCGGCATCGGTGGCCCGTTACTGGAGCCGTCCGCGTACTTCATGAAGTCGCCACCGGTCCAGATTCGCGACGAGGAGGCCCGCCTCGGCGTGGAGGTCTTCATCGCCGGCGAGACGATGGACACTCCGATTGCCAACGTCTCGGCTGGAAACTAGTCAGACCACCACGAGGGCGACCCGTGCGACCTCGTAGCGACGAAGGTTCGCGTCGCGCAGACTAACGAGCATGCTGCTCTGGCTGACGATGCGAACCGTATCTACCCTCGTCAACGTCATCCCACTGCGGGTGAGCTACGCGCTCGCCCGCAGTGGCGGCTGCGCCGCCTACTGGCTGTGGCGCGGCGGACGGCGCCGCTGCATCGACAACATGCGGCACGTGACCGGCGGCGACGAGCACGCCGCCCGCGGCTACGCCCGGCAATCCTTCGGCAACTACGCCGTTTTCCTGATCGACTTCCTCCGCTCGATGCGGACGACGCCCGAGGCCGCGCGTGACCGAGTCACGTTCGAGAACTGGGACGAGCTCGAATGCCTACGCAGCGGCAACGGTATCGTGTTCGTCACGATGCACCTGGGGAACTGGGATCTCGGCGCCAGTGCGCTCGCGCTTGCCGCGTTCCCGCTGACCGCCGTCGCCGACAGCTTCAACAACCCACGGGTCGATCAGTTCGTACGAGCGTCCCGCGAGCATCTCGGCATGACGGTCCTGCCCGCCTCGAGAATGGGCACGGGCATCCTCAGAGCGCTGCGACGGAACGACGTCGTCGCGCTGCTCGCCGACGTACCAGCACCGGCAGGCAGAGGGATCGAAGTCGACTTCTTCGGTGACGCAATCCGCGTCCACGACGGCATCGCCCGCATCGCCCTGCGGACGGGAGCCTCGGTGGTCGCGGCGACGCTGCCGCGCGAGGATCCATGGAGCGACCGCGTCGAAGCTTGGATCGAGCCCGTCGCCTTCGAACCAACTGGCGATAGCGAACGCGACGTCCAAGCCTTGACCCAGGCGATCTTCGAACGGCTGGAGTCACTGGTGAGGCGACGCCCGGACCAGTGGTACATCTTCCGCCACCTGTGGACCGCAGACGCCGCAAGCGTCACAAGCTAGTCGAAGTCGCCAAGCGTGCTCCGCCTCAAACTCCTGCAGTTGCTCGTGCGATTCGGCGACCGGATTCCCCTCCACGCCGCGTACGTGGTCGCAAGCCTCGGTGCGTCGATCGCATGGCACGCCTCTGGCCGGCTGCGCGGCATCACCAGGGACCATATGCGCCACGTCCTCCCGGCGAGCACCTCGAGGCGCGCGATCGACCGGGCTGCGCAAGGCGCGGTCCGAAGCGCCGCGTACTACTACGTCGACTTCGCGAGGTACGCGCACCTCGACCCGGAGCACGCCTTCGATCAGGTCGACAGCATCGAGGGCCTGGACCAGCTCTACGAGGCGTACGACCGAGGTCACGGCGTCATCCTGGCGTCCGCCCACATCGGAAACCCCGAGTTCATCGCTCAGGCACTGGCTCCGCTGTTCGACGCTGTGGTCCTAACTGAACCGCTGGAGCCGCCCGCACTGCACGATTTCATCCACGAGATCCGCGCACGCTCGGGGGTCAGTTTCGTCGCCGCAGACCGCTCCGGCCTCAAGACGGCGCTGCGACACCTCAGATGCGGCGGTGTCCTGGGACTGCTGCTCGACCGCGACGTCCTCGGGACGGGCGAATCGTTCCCGTTCTTCGGTGAACGGGCGCCGATGCCAGCGGGCGGTGTCGAGCTCGTCTGGATGACCGGGGCGGCGCTCGTCTTCGGCACCGTGATTCGGTCGGCGCCCGGCCGTTACCGCGTAACCCTCCGCGAGGTGCCCGCGCCGGTGCGCGCGAATGGTCTTGGCGATCGCAACGCTGATATTGAGTCAGGGATGCGCCGTTCCGTGCAAGCAATCGAGGAAGCGATCCGTCTGGCCCCCGATCAGTGGTTCGCGCTCAGCCCCGTGTGGACGGAACCGCTCGCCGCGAGCGCGGAGTTGTCAGCCTCCGATCAGTCCGAGCACTAGACCACCTCCGTACAATCGCAAGCATATGCTCACCGCATCGCAAGTCCGCCCGTTGCTCGCTCCGCTTCTGACGACCGACATCCGGGCCGTGCAGACCTTCACGTCGAGACCGACCACGGCGAGGGTGAGGCAAGCCTCGAGGCGATCCTGCACCGCATCGAGCGCCGCGCCGAACTCGATGTGGTCGTGATCGCGGACCGCGATCGGATCGACAGTTCGCTCGAGGCGCGCGAAATCGTCGCTCGAGAGCATCTGGAGTTCGAGACAGTCTCCGGGCTGCTGGTGACGAGGACCGAGGGGCCAATCCCGGCACTCTGGGTCGAAGCCCCGATCGATGCCAGGCAGAGCTCGGCAGCGACGATCGCCGCGATCCACGATGCGAGCGCCCTCGCGATAATCGTCCACCCGTTTGCTCACTGGCAACGTTCGATCAACCGCCGGATGCTGGAACGACTCCTCGCCAACGACGACACTGCGACGCACCCGGACGCCATTCAACTCACCAGTGGCTCTGCACGAGCGAGCTCTGGCCGACAACTCGCGCTGGAGTTGAACGCGACCGGCTTCCACCTCGCGGAGGTCTGTGCCAGCAACGCGGTGTTCACTGAGCGCGTCGGCAGCGCCTACACGATCTTTCGCCACGCCCTGCTCCCCGGCTCGCGAGCCGGGGAGCAGGGCGTGGCGCAGCGGTACACGGTGCGCCACCTCGGCTGGCATCGGGTCGCAGAACAACACTCGCGGGAGGCGGGATTCGTCTCCCGTCGCACATTCGCTCCACTGCTCGGACGATTCGCCTCGGGAGGCTCGCGATGAAGATCGCACTGGTTTCGCCGTACGACTGGCACACGCCGGGCGGGGTCAACAGCCACCTTAACCAGCTCACCAAGCAGTTCACGGCGCGAGGCCACGAGGTCCGAGTCATGGCGCCAGCCAGCCGGCCGGTCGACGATCCGCTGGTCCACGTATTCGGCCGCCCGATCTCCGTCCCGGCGTCCGGTTCGACCGCTCGGATCTCCCTGAATCCCCGACTGGGACGCAGCGTCGGGCAGTTCCTCGGCGAACAGCGCTTTGACATCGTTCACGTCCACGAACCGCTGATGCCGGTACTCCCGATTCAGGTGCTGAGGCACTCGAAGAGCGCAAACGATCGGGTGATCAACGTCGGGACGTTCCACGCCCGCAAGGACGGCGGGAACCGCCTCTACGGGTACGGACGGCGCCTGCTCAAGCGCTGGTTCCACGAGCTCGACGGCAAGATCGCGGTGTCGCCACCGGCCGCCCAGTACGTCGGCGAGTACTTCCCCGGCTTCTACAACGTGATCCCGAACGGTCTCGATATCGATCGGTTCAGCCCAGCGAATCACGATCCGATCCCCGAGTTCGACGACGGTCGCATCAACATTCTCTACGTCGGTCGTGCCGAGAAGCGGAAAGGCCTCGCCTACCTGATCCGCGCGTTCGGCGTGGTCAACGCCCGTGACCCGAACACGCGTCTGATTATCGTCGGGCCTGAGTCGCGGACCCGCCGCCGCTACGAGACCTCCGTCCGACGCACCGGTCAGCGCGACGTGCACTTCGCCATTGGGCCCTCGGACGAGGAGCTGCCGCGCTACCACCGGACCGCGGACATCCTCTGCGCGCCCGCCCTCGGTCACGAGTCCCAAGGCTACGTGATCCTGGAGGCGATGGCCGCGTGCGTCCCGGTAGTGGCCTCGAACATCGAGGGCTACGCCTCGGTGGTCACGCACGGCGACGATGGGTTGCTGGTGCGCCCGAAGGACACGCTCGGCCTCGCAGACGCGCTGACGCGGCTGGTGCGAGACGAGCCACAGCGCCAAGCGCTGGCGGCCGCCGGTTTAAAACGCGTCGAGAACTACTCCTGGCCGCGGGTGACCCAACAGGTGCTGTCGTACTACGAGCGGCTGCTGGACCAGCACCACACATGGGAGCAGGCCCACGCGCGAGCGCAACTCAGCCGCCTGATGCGCGCCTAGCACTCCGCGTCTGCTCTGGAACGAGAGGCGCAGCTATCCTCGCGGCTGTGAAGTTGCTACCCACCAGACTGTCCGCCGAGACGCTCGCGCCCGCTGTGCGCGTGTTCGTCGTGCTCGGCATCACGCCGAACATGATTACCGTCGCGGGGCTGCTCGGCAGCATCGGAGCTGCGGTCGCGATCGCAAACGGCCAGTTGATCCTCGGTGGGATCCTCGTCCTCGTCTTCGGCGGGCTCGACCTGTTCGATGGCGCGGTCGCCCGTGCGACGGGTAAAGATACGAGCTTCGGCGCGTTGTTCGACTCAGTCCTCGATCGCCTGTCAGAGGCGGTGGTCCTCGGCGGGATCCTCGTCTACGAAATCGACCAAGGGAACGACGAAGAGACGATCCTCGCCTTCGCCGCCATCGTCGGTTCGATCCTCGTGTCGTACGTCCGCGCCCGAGCCGAGGGACTCGACGTCTCGATGACGAGCGGCCTGTTCACCCGACCAGAGCGGGTCGTAGTGACCGGTGCCGCGCTCATCCTCGGACTGTTGCGGCCCGCGCTTTGGTTGCTCACCGTGATCACGCTACTCACCGTGGCCCAGCGCGTAAATACCGCGCGCAAGCTCCTCGCGGAGCAAGCCCTTAGCGAAGGAGATGACTGATGGTCGGACCGGCCAGACCGATGGACAAAGACGAGGCGGTACAGGTTGCCGAGTACCTCGGCCCCAAGATCAAAGGGCCCGTCGGCTTCGATGTGTGGGCACGCGAGGAATCCGGGCTACTCCGGACAGACCGCGACGTCTGCAATCATTGCGACGACGCCCTGGAACTCGCGCGCCAGCTCGCCAGCCTGCACCCGGCGCTCAACGTTACGTCCTACAACCTCGACAAACACGCATCGCGCGCCGAGGAGGCGGGTATCACGCTTGCGCCGACGACGATGCTTCGCGGCGGGGGGCGCTCGATCCGCCTCACCGGCCTTTTTTCCGGCATGCTTTTCCCTGCGCTGCTCGACCTCGTCTGGTTCTTCTCGCAGGGCGAGGCGCCACTGCCCGAGGAGACGCGCATCGCCCTCGCCGAGCTCCCAGAGGTCGAGATCGAGCTGATGGTGGCCCCGTACGACCCGTACTCGGCTCACATGGTGCGGTTGCTCGGAGCCTTCGCGGTCGAGGCCAAGCAGATGAAGGTCCAACTCACCGAGATCGCGGAGTTCCCGATCCTCGCTGGCCAGCGCTCGATGTCCGAGGTGCCTGTCATCAGCATCAACGGCCGCCGCTTCTCCGGTGCGTGGGACGACGCCCTGCTGCTACTGCAGATCCAGCGCGTGATCGCAAACAGCGATGAGGCCGTGATCCGCGAGCGCGTCCTCGCGACGCCGTTCCGCACCGAGGAGCAGGCGATCGAACTCGCGCGCCAAGAGATGACGCAGCAGCGGCAAGCGTCTGGCAGCGTCGGGCCACCCGGCAGCGGCACCGCGGGACCGGGCGGTAGTAGTGGCCTGATCGTTCCGGGCTCGTAGCACCCACGCACGTGGAGTTAGGCCGGTAGCCCCGGCGCGGGCACCACCGAGGCTAGGCGCGACCTCGGCGGAACAGTGCGAAGGCACCCGCTCCGAGCGCTCCGACCACCAGCAGCGTCACGAGGACCGCGATCACGCCGGCAGTACTGTTCGAGCCGTCATCACCGACCCCGACGGAGTCATCGCCACCGCCAACAACTGGGGTGCGGTCACTCCCGGAGTTACCGTTGTCCGCGCCGCTCCGAGGTGCTACTGCTACCGAAGTTGGGATCGAGAGCGGGGCGCGTGTTGCCTCAGCACCCGGCACCGGCGTACCAGCATCACGAGCAGCGAAGTCGATCGCCTGGAGTCCGTTCTTCTCACGCCAGAGGTTGTACAGCCCGTCCTGATTGACGCTGTAGATCTCCTCCAACGCACCATCCGTCGCCGTGCCGGCCTGAATCGTGGCGTAGAGCTGGGCGAATTTCTCTGCCCCGAACTCGTCGATCAAGAACTCGACGGTCGACCAGGATTGCCCGTAAAAGAGGTTCACGAGGCTCGGCACATTCACCGGCGACTGAAGTGAGCGCAGGTTCAGGGTCGTCCCGCTGCTGATCGCGAAGCCCACGGCGCTGCTGTAGCCCCGCCCCGAGTCGGTCTGCATGTAGACCGCCGTGCCCTCGTCCAGCCACGAGGGCACCCGCGTGAACGCGCCGTCTCCCGCCACCTTGGTCACGATGTGCGCCGCCTCGTGGCGGACGACATCCACGTCGGGCGTGAAGACGAAGATCAGGTCGGGCGCGACACGCTGCCCGCCGGTCACGATCTGCGAGTCGAACAATTCACCTCGGGGCTGCCGGGAGAGGTCGCCATCTGACTCCGAAGCCCAGACCATTACCTTGACCGGATACGGCACCTCGGCGTTGAGTAGTGCCCCGGTCTCTTCGAGCGAAGATCGCGTCGCCTCGGAGGCGGTCAACGCGTTGTCCTCGTTGTTGCCGTACCAGAAGACGGTCACGGCGCCCTCGGTGCGGGACTGCCAGTCGTAGCGACCATCGAGGAAGATAAAGCTCTCCTCCTCGGTCACTACCGTTGTCCCATCACGGTCGGTGAGCTCCCAACTGAGGACGAACTCTGAGCCGACGGGGATGTAGCGAGTGCCATTATTCGTTTCGAGTGTGAACGTGATGTCGGTCTCTCGAGCGGGGACAAATTCGCCGTCGCCCTCTCCACCGACGTTGCCATCAGGATTCAGCACCTTGTAGGTGAAGCGGGCTGATTCGAGGCTGGATTCGGCCTCGACGCTCACACGGAAGCCGATCGTTCGCGGATCCTCGCTCTCGATCCGGGTCTCACCGGCGGTGATGCTGCCCGCAGCGGCCGGTGCGGGCGCGGCGATCGGCGTCAACGCGAGCACCGCCACAAAGAGCGCAACTGTCGCCTGCGCGAAGCGGCCAATCACGAGGTCACCGCCGTATCGTCGCCGACGCCGACCTGGCTCCGCAGGTACGATTTAATGAAGGCGTCGAGATCTCCGTCGAGCACCGCGCCCGTATCGCTGGTCTCACTGTTGGTCCGCAAGTCTTTCACCATCCGGTACGGCTGCAGCACGTAGGAGCGGATCTGGTTGCCCCACCCCGCCTCCACGTGCTCGCCCTTGATCTCGGCGCGCTCAGCCTCGACCCGCTCGATCTCGCGCTCAAGCAGCCTCGACTCTAGTACGAGCATCGCGCTCTCGCGGTTTCGATTCTGCGAGCGCTCGTTCTGACAGGTGACCACGATTCCCGTCGGCAGGTGTGTGATCCGCACCGCCGTGTCGTTCTTCTGCACGTTCTGTCCGCCGTTACCGCTCGCGCGGTAGGTGTCGATCCGCAGGTCGTCGGAATTGATCTCCACGTTGATGTCGCCCTCGGATGCCTCGGGCATCACCTCGACGAGGGCGAAGCTGGTGTGCCGCGAATGCGAAGAATCGAACGGCGAGATGCGAACGAGGCGGTGGACACCGCGCTCCGAGCGCAGGAGGCCGTACGAGTTTTCACCGGCAATGCGGATCTCAACGGACTTGATCCCCGCTTCCTCGCCGTTACTGATCGCGAGAATCTCCGATTTAAAGCCGTGGCTACCGGACCAACGGAGGTACATCCGCAACAGCATCTCAGCCCAGTCCTGCGCCTCCGTGCCACCGGCACCCGCGTGGATTGAGAGCATCGCGTTGCGCTCGTCGTACTCCCCACTGAGGGTAAGCTGAACCTCGAGGGCATCGAACTGTCCTTCGAGCTTCGTGAGCTCGACGCCTAGGTCCGCTGTGAGGGCCCGCCGCTCCTCGGCGTTGTCTTCCGCCTCGGCCAGAACGACGAATTCCTGGATATCGCTCGAACCACGCTCGAGGACGCTCCAGATGCTGACGAGGTTTTCGAGGCGCGAAACATCCTTCATCACGCGTTGCGCGCGATTCCGGTCATCCCAGAGGTTAGGTGCCTGAGCTTGCTCGCGCAGTTCGGCTAGGAGGCGTTCCTGTGCGGGCAGGTCAAAGTCGCACCTGCACATCCCGCACGCGCTCAAGTAGCTCAGCGACTCGCTGTCGTAGTTCGTCCATGACGTCCCATGTTCGCATGGCAGCGGATTTGTTGGGAGGGCCCTCAGGCGGGTAGTAGCTCCAGCGCGTCGACGTGCCTCGGCCGCATCATCGCGCAGTGACGCTGGTCAAGAGTGGCGAGCTTCGGTTCGCCGAGTCCCTCCATCACCGCGAGCACGGCAGCGTCAACGAATCCGACCCTCGCATCCGCGTATCGCGCTGCGATCTGACGAGCGCGCGCGTAGTCACCGCCGACCAGGGCCTCCACCTCAAACGCACTCGCGGCGATGTCATCAAGCAAAAGAAGAAACGCATGCACACCCAGTCCCCGGTACACCAGTTGATCAACCTCCACCAGCAGCGGGTGCAGGAATAACCAATCGCTCTGCCGACCGAGTGATCAAGCTCCTCGGCGCAGCGTAATCCGCGTCGTCGCGATCAAGCGATGCGTACAACGGGCCGGTATCTAGGACCAGCGCCACAGTGCAGGCTCGAGCAAATCGTCGTCATTCTGAGCAGTGTCTGAATGTCCAGACGCTCCCGCCCCCAGGCTTCTCGGTGCGGGGCGAGCATCCTCGGTACTGGCTTCGAGTACCCCTCGAATCAGCGACGTCATCGAGACACCGCGTTCGGCCGCCAAGATCTTCAGCCGCGTCAGCAGCCCATTCGGCAGAGAAATCGTGGTGCGTGTCATGTCATCGTGATATCAGCCCGTACATCATGATGCGTTGGCATACATCACTCAGCCTGCCTGTGCAGACTTGAGGGTGTTAACCAGCAGCATCGCGCGGGTCATCGGTCCAACACCGCCGGGAACTCGTGTGATCGCGCTCGCGACTTCCTTGACCGCCTCGAAATCCACGTCACCCGCGAGGCGGTAGCGCGACTTCTTCGAGGCGTCGTCAACGCGATTCATGCCGACATCGATCACGACGGCGCCGTGCCGAACCATGTCTGCCGTGATGAGGTTGAGGCGCCCCGCGGCGACGACGAGGATGTCGGCCTCACGTGTGACAGCTCCGAGGTCAGCCGTGCCCGTATGGGCGATCGTGACAGTAGCGTTAGCATTCTCGGCCTTGGCCGAGAGCAGCATCGCGAGTGGCCGGCCTACGAGGAGGGAGCGCCCGACGATCACCACGTGCTGACCAACCGGGTCGATGTCGCTGCGGAGAAGGAGTTGCTGGATACCCGCCGGGGTAGCTGGGACGAAGCCGGGTTCGCCTTGAACGAGCCGCCCGAGGCTCGTCGGACCGAGGCCGTCCGCATCCTTCCGCGGGTCGAGCGTCGCATCGATCAGCGCCTCGTCGACGTCCCCGGGGATCGGCTTCTGGACGATGACACCGTCAACACCCTCATTGGCATTTAGCCCGTGCACGATCTCCATCAACTCAGCCTGCGAGGTGGAAGTGGGAAGAGCGATGGTGTCGCTGGTCATCCCAACCTCGGCACAGTCCTTGTGCTTCAGCCTGACGTAGGTCGCTGACGCCGCGTCGTCACCGACGATGACGGCCGTGAGATGGGGCCGGCGGAGCCCGTTGCTGACGATCTCCGCGACGCCCGTGGCGACCTCGGCGCGGACCTGCCTAGCAATCGCGTTGCCGTCGATGATGCGCGCGGTCACGGGTCTTCCTCCGGGTGATCGATGGGAGCCCTCAGTATCTCACGCTTCGATCGGTAGCTCGTCCGTACACTTGGAGTGCGCGTCGTGCGCTGGCGGTGGACGCTGTAGATTCCGACGCATGATTACTCACTCCGTCGGCATCGACATGATCGAACTCGCCCGCGTGCGAAAGGTGCTGCAGAAGTACCCGCGCCGGTTCATCGATCGCGTCTTCACACCGGCAGAGGCAGCGTTCTGCCGTGGCCGCGTCCCCGAGCTCGCCGCACGATTCGCGGCAAAGGAAGCGGTCATGAAGGCGCTCGGTACCGGGGCACGCTCGGTGGCGTGGCGCGAGATCGAGGTGCTGCCAGACCGTCGAGGGAAGCCACTGGTGTACCTCTACCGCGGCGCGCGCGAGCGGGCTGACTTCATCGGCCTCGAGGCGATCGACATCTCGCTGACTCACCTCGATTCGTTCGCGGTGGCCTCGGTGGTCGCGACCCAACAGAGACGTGAACAGGAGCCGGACGAGGCGCGGTCGCACCTCGTCCGGCTCCTCAAGCAGCGCGGTCTGCTGGTCGACGACGATTCAGAGGAACGCCTGCCGGATGTGCTGCCACCGATTCGCAAGTAGCCGAGCGCCAGCCCCACCCCCCCCCGAACCCCAGCCAGAGGACCAGACCGTGAGCAAGATCGTGACCGTGTCCCAGATGCGCGCGCTCGAGGCGGCGGCCGTCGCCGCCGGCGTCAGCGAACAGCAACTGATGGAGGAAGCGGGCATCGCCGCCGCGCAGGAAGCGTGGATGGCGGTCGGCGCTATCGAGGAACGCGGCATCTTGATCCTCGTGGGACCGGGCAACAACGGCGGCGATGGCCTCGTCGCGGCCCGACACCTGGTCCAGTACGGCGCAATTCCGTACGTCTACCTGCTTCGCCCGCGTTCCGAAGACGACCCGCAGTGGCAGGCGCTGATGGAGTCCGAGGTGCCGTTCACGACGGTGGACGACGACCCGCAGTTCGAGCGCCTCGACGCGTTGCTGCGCGATGCCTCGGCGGTGATGGACGCACTCCTGGGAATCGGCGCGTCACCGCAGGAGCGACCGATCGAGGGACCGCTGGCGGAGATTCTCAAGCGAATCAATGGCGTTCGGAGCCGCGTCCCCGCACCGCAGATCGTCGCGCTCGATGTGCCAACTGGCGTCGACGCGAACAGCGGCTACGCGGATCCGCTTGCGATTCACGCCGACCTCACCGTCACGTTCGGCTTCGCGAAGACTGGTCTCTACTCGGTGCCGGGCCGGGAGAACGCCGGGCGCGTGGTGCCGGTCGAAATCGGCATTCCCAAGGAAGCGTCGGCCGACTTGCCGTTCGAGGAACTGCGGCTGCGCGACCTAAAGGCCGCCATGCCCGCACGCCCCGACGGCGCCCACAAGGGCACGTTCGGCACTGTCACGGTCGCCGCTGGCTCGCGCCGCTACCCCGGCGCCGCACGCCTCGCTGCCGAGGCCGCGGCCCGGTCCGGCGCTGGCCTCGTCGAGCTCGCGAGCCCCGAGGTAATCCAACCGCTGCTGGTTCACGGACTGCCGGATGTCGTCCATGAACCGCTGCCGTCTACAGACGGTACTGTCGACGCAGAAGCCGCACGCGCGCTCCTACGCGCGCTTGACGCGGGACGGTCAAACACGCTGCTAGTCGGCCCCGGGCTCTCGTTGACCGACGACACGCGCGCATTCGTGCGCGGGCTGCTGTCGGGCCTCGATGCGATCGACGGGCCCTCGACAGTGGTATTCGACGCCGACGCGTTGAACGCGCTGGCGGACGAGCCGGAGTGGTGGAGTCGGCTGACCGCGCAGCGGGTGCTGACCCCACACCCCGGCGAGATGGCGCGATTGACCGGCCGCTCAGTCGCCGAGGTGCAGTCGAGTCGCCTGGAGACTGCTTCGGAATACGCGAAACGAGCGAACTCGGTCGTGGTGCTCAAGGGTGCAGGCACCGTCGTGGCCCGGCCCGACGGAACCGCGCGCCTCTCCGAGGCGGCGAACGCGATGCTGGCGACGGCGGGGACCGGGGACGTGCTCGCCGGTCTGATCGCGGGTCTGATCGCGCAGGGCATCGAGCCATTCGATGCAGCCTCGGTAGCGGTCTACGTCCACGCGGATGCCGGGCGGCGGGTCGCGGAAACCCACGGCACGGCAGCCGGAATCGCGCAGGACTTGCTGAAAGTGCTGGGCGAAGCGCGGCGGCTGTTCGAGCCCTCAAGCACCGGATCCGGGCTACCGGACTTCGGCGGACTGGGTGGCGGTGGTCCGATGGGTGGAATGGGCGGCGGGATGCCAGCCGGCCTCGGAAACGCTCTGAGCGGCGACACGCCGCCGGAAATGCCCGGTGGCGACGCACAAGGAATGCCGGGCAGTGGGCCGAATATTCCGGGATTTTGACGTCGAGCACGAGTCGTGACAGTTTCGAGCGCGCAAACCTCGAATGGCTCTTGCTACAATGCGAAATCGTAAGGCGAGGGACCGTCCTGTCGCGGTCTTGCCCGGCCCGGAGGCCGCATTTGAGCGACGCAGGGACCGCGACGCCTGACACCGATTCGACTGCCCTCGTGTTCCCTGGTCAGGGATCCCAGGCCCCTGGCATGGGGAAACTGGTCCACGAGCATTCCGAGGCCGCCCGACTCACATTCGAGGAAGCAAGCGAATACACCGGCATCGATCTGGTGAAGGTCTGCTTCGACGTGAACGCCGAGGAACTCTCCGAAACTCGCCTCACCCAGCCGGCGGTCGTCGCCACCTCGGTCGCGTTTCTACGCGCGATGCGGGAGAAGCTCACCGACGCCGGCGAGCGCGTCCGGCCTCGATTATTCGGGGGGCACTCGCTGGGGATATTCAGCGCGGCCGTCGCTTCCGAGGCGATGTCGTTCCGCGACACGCTTCTGGTGATCCTCGAGCGGGCGCGTCTGATGAGTGACTTCAACGCCGCGCGACCGGTCGGAATGGCCTCGATTCTCCGATTAGAGATCGACGCCGTGAAGCAGCTCTGCGAAGACGCTACGCACTCCCCAGAGGACCGCGTCGACGTCGCGAACCACAACCTCAAGACGCAGATCGTGATCAGCGGCGACGTGAGCGCGATCGAACGCGCGATGGGACTGGCACGGGAGCGAGGCGCGCGGGCAATCCGCCTCAAGGTCCAGGTCTCGAGTCACACGCCCCTACATCACGAGCAATCGGAAGAGTTCGCGCAGATCATCCGCGAGATTCCGTTTGCCGCGCCGACGCAGCCGATCGTCTCGAACAGCACCTCGCAGCTGCTCGAGACCGCAGACGAGGTGCGCCAAGAGTTCGAGGAGCAGCTTCGCTCCCCCGTGTTCTGGGGTAACAACGTGAAGCGGATGGAGAGCGCCGGCGTCGACACCTATATCGAGGTCGGCCCCGGGCACGTGCTGTCACGGATGGTGAAACGTATTTCCGACCAACTGACCGCGGTATCGCTGGACGACGCCCGCGAAGAACCGATCCCGATCTCCGTCATCCCCCACCCGTTGCACCGCTGATGCCAGGCGAAGTGGTCGTCACCGGCCTGGGAATGATCAGTCCGGTGGGCAAGAACGTCGCAGACGGCTGGGACAACCTCATCGCCGGCCGCTCCGGCATCGGCCTCGTTACCCACTTCGACGCGTCCGCCTACGAATACCCAATCGCCGGCGAGGTCGACGGTTTCGACCCCTCGGAGCACGTCGAGCCGAAGCTGCTGAGGCGAATCGACCGTTCCACGGCGTTCGCGATCGCCTCGGCGCAGGAGGCGGTGGCAGACGCGGACCTCGAGGTCAGCGCGGAGCGCCCCGGGAGTGTCGGAGTGCTGCTGGGCACCGGCATCGGTGGCGCCCACCTGATGGTCGAGCAGCAAAAGATCCTCGATGAGAAGGGGCCGCGACGCGTATCGCCGTTCCTGATCACCTCGTTCCTACCGGACACGGCGACCGGCCTCGTGGCGATCGCCCTTGGAGCGCGCGGGCCGAACTTTGCGGTCACCGCCGCCTGTGCCACAGGCGGTGCGGCGGTCGGCGAAGCTGCCGAAACGATCGCGCGCGGCGAAGCCGAGGTGATGATCGCAGGCGGCTTCGAGGCGCCGCTACAGCCGATCTACTACGCCGGCTTCAACGCGATGAAGGCCCTCGCCACCCACGAGGATCCCACAAAGGCTGTGCGCCCGTTCGACAAGGAGCGGAACGGCTTCATCCTCAGTGAGGGCGCGGGCACGCTGATCCTCGAATCGTTGGAACACGCCGAGGCGCGTGGCGCGAAGATCTACGCCCGCTGGGAGGGCGCCGCGACCAGCAACGACGCCTTCGATATGGTCGCGGCCGCCGAGGATGGCCGCGGGATCAACGAGGCGATGCAGCGCGCCCTCGATCGGGCTGACCTGACGCCCGGGCAGATTTCGTACATCAACGCGCATGGCACGGGGACGGCGCTGAACGACCGCGTGGAGACGCGGGCGATCCGGGACGTCTTCGGCGAAAAGGCCGATCAGGTGATGGTGTCGAGCACGAAGTCGATGCACGGCCACATGATGGGTGCCTCGGGAGCGGTCGAGGCCGTGATCTGCGTGCTCGCCTGCCAGAACCAGATCGCGCCACCCACGATCAACTACACGACACCGGATCCGGACTGCGACCTCGACTACGTCCCTAACGTGGCGCGAGAGGCGCCGATTGAGTACGCAATGAGCACATCCGTCGGTCTCGGAGGGCACAATTCCGCGCTGATTTTCGGACGCTGGGGAGGCAATTGATGGACGTGGCGCGCGTCGTGATCACCGGAGTGGGAATGATGACCCCCGTCGGTGTCGGCCGGGATGCCAGCTGGCTGGCGATGCTGGAGGGTCAGAACGGCATCGGCCCGATCACCCTGGTCGAGGCGGAGGATCTGCCGGCGCGTATTGGCGGCGAGGTCAGCGGCTTCGAGGCGACGGACTTCCTGAACCGCAAGGACGCGCGACGGATGGACCGCTTCGTGCACCTGGCGGTCGCCGCCACCGACGAAGCACTCGAACAGTCTGGCCTCGATGTTCCCGCCGAGGCGGACCAGATCGGCTGCATGATCGGATCCGGGATCGGCGGTATCGGCACGCTCGAGGCCCAGTTCAAGGTCTTCTTCGACAAGGGCGCCAGCCGGGTCTCGCCATTCCTCGTGCCGATGTTCATCTCCGACATGGCGGCAGGCCAGGTGTCGATTCGCACCGGCGCGCGTGGTCCCAACGTGAACACCGTGAGCGCGTGCGCCTCCGGTGCAGACGCGATCGGCACCGCCTTCGAGGTGCTGCGACGCGGCGACGCAAAGGCGATGATTACCGGTGGTACCGACGCGGGCGTAACGCGCATGTCCGTCGCCGCGTTCGCCGCTTCGCGGGCGCTGTCGACCGGGCAGAACGACAACCCCGAGCATGCCTCACGGCCATTCGACCTTGAGCGCGACGGGTTCATCCTCGCGGAGGGTGCCGGGACGCTGATCCTAGAAACGCTCGAGCACGCGCAGGAGCGCGGAGCGACGATCCTCGCGGAGGTAGTCGGCTACGGCGCGTCCGCGGACGCGTTCCATGTGACGCAGCCCTCGGAGAATGGCGAGGGCGCGGCACGCGCAATGCGCGCCAGCCTCAAGAAGGCGGGCATCAACGCGAGCGACGTCAGCTACATCAACGCGCACGGCACCAGCACGCCGCTGAACGACAAGTTCGAGACGATGTCCGTGAAGACCGTGTTCGGCGAAGCGGCGGGCGCGATCCCGATCTCCTCGACGAAGTCGATGATCGGCCACACCCTCGGCGCCGGCGGCGCAATCGAGGCTGGCGTGACCGTGATGTCGATCCTTGATCAGCGAATCCATGGCACCCGAAACCTGCTCACGCCGGACCCCGAGTGCGACCTCGACTACGTGCCCGAGGGTGCACGCAACGTGCCGATTGAGTACGCGGTTTCGAACTCGCTCGGATTCGGTGGACACAACAGCTCGCTCGTCTTCAAGCGTTTCTCGGATTAGCGAGTGACCGCGCCGCTACCGGGAGAGACGGTGCCTCGTGCACCCGCCGACAGCAACCAGCCTGGCGCAGCGACAGACGACGGCCTCGTTCGTCGGCGTCCACCAACGAACGAGGCGCCCGACCCGTCGATCGCCTTCGCCGGAACGACCAGCAGCGGCTCCGGGGGCCGCCTCTGGCGCCTGCAACCCGATCCCGACCTGAGCGGTTTCGCAGATGCTGGGCCCGGGTTGCCGCCGCTCATGCGCCGCCTGCTCGCGCGGCGCGGGGTGCGCAACACCGAGGAAGCCCGACGCTACCTCGGGAGCCCCGGCGAGCTGATCGACCCGCGACTGATGCCGAACCTCGAGCTTGCGGTTCAGCGGCTGGCCGCCGCGTGCAGTGACGGGGAGACGGTCGCCGTCTTCGGCGACTTCGACGTCGATGGCGTGACGTCGACGACGATTCTGACCGAGGGCCTGCGAAAGCTCGGTGCGCAGCCGCTGCCGTACATCCCTGATCGGTTCATCGAGGGCTACGGACCGAACGTCGGAGCGGTCCGTCAGCTTGCCGATCGCGGCGCGAGCCTGCTGGTGACCGCGGATTGTGGCACCTCGTCTGTCACCGAGATATCCGAGGCGAACAGCCTCGGCATGGAAGTGATCGTGATCGATCACCACATGGCACCTGACGAGCTACCCGCCGCCCTCGCGCTGGTGAATCCGAAGCTCAGCGGCTCGCAGTACGGCTCAGAGCCGGCGGCGGTCGGGGTCGCCTACAAGGTCGTGCACGCACTATTCGACCACTTCGGTCGGGCGTACGACGCTGATTCGCATCGAGCGTTGGTCGCCCTCGGAACGGTCTGCGATCTCGCGCCGATGGTGTCGGAGAATCGCGACCTCGTGAGGTTGGGGCTCGAGGCGATCAAGGCGACGAAGCGCCCGGGGCTGAAAGCGCTGGCCGCAGTTTCAAACGTCAATCTGAAAACCGCCAACGTCGACACGTTCGGCTGGGTGCTCGGACCGCGACTGAACGCAGCCGGCCGGATGCTGCACGCGCAGGTCGCCCTTGATCTGATGCTGGCCGAGGACGAACAGGAGGCCGAACGCCTGGCGCAGCAACTCGACGAGCTGAACCGCGCCCGACGTGCAGACACGCAGACCGCGATCGCGGACGTCCACGACCGGCTAAGCGCGGCAGACCTCGAGGCCGCGTTGATCGTCGCGCATTCGCCGACGATCTCGTCTGGGATCATCGGTCTAGCCGCCTCGCGATTGGTCGAGCAGCACCACCGACCGGCGATTGTGATGCAGACGGACGAGCACGAAGCGCGCGGGTCGTGTCGTTCGCTTCCCGCGTTCGACATCACGGCGCTGCTCCGGCGACACGCTGATCTGTTCCTGCGCTTCGGCGGGCACCGGGCGGCAGCGGGTTTCACGCTCGACGTCGCGCGGGTGCCGGAACTGAAGCAGCGGCTGGTCGAGGACGCGTCAGGCGTGATCGATCTTGAAGATCTGGTACCCGCGTTCGAGATCGAAGAAGAGCTCCCACTTCAGGCGGTTGATCCACGGATGATCCAATGGCTCGGGCTGCTCGGACCGCACGGAATCGGAAATCCGGCCCCGATCTTCATCGCCCACGGCGTGTCCGTGGCGAAGAGCAGGGCAGTTGGTCAGGGTGGGGAGCATCTGCAGCTCATGCTGCGCGATGACACAGTCACCTGGCGCGCGATCTCGTTCCGCAATGCCGACGCCGCAGTCCCCGAGGGCGACCTCGCGGACATCGTCTACACCTTCAAACGCGATGATTTTCGAGGCGACGGTGCGCTGCAGCTCGAGGTGCTCGATCTGCGACCAGCCGGGCGCTAGGTGTACTGACCGCAGAAGTGTGAGACACGGCTGACCGGTGGGAGACCAGCGATCCATGGGGCTTCCGTCGGTTGTACCAGCGGACCGCGCCCGACAGGGCGCGGTCGCGGTGGACACTGGTCGGGGAAGCGAAGCCGTAGGCCGAGCCGTTATCGGTCACCACCGACGCAACCGTGATCCGCTACTCGCGGTACTAGGCGTTCGCTTGTGAGCAGCTCGACGT
>Ga0115002_10002342_pt1 | contig 24871 bp, 19 predicted proteins | sample ArcticOcean_MG_C_8_FD_89576 | JGI IMG/M metagenome (GOLD analysis project Ga0115002, IMG submission 89576) | Marine microbial communities from western Arctic Ocean - ArcticOcean_MG_CB11_86 | ecosystem: Environmental > Aquatic > Marine > Oceanic | place: Arctic Ocean: Canada Basin | collected... | reverse complement strand
CACGATCCGACCACACAGCTCACTCGGATACCGGCCGCCGACACCTGAGGCAATCATGCCCAAGCTTCAACTGGTCGTGAATCCGAGATAATAAGTGGTAACGCTATCGGGGGCAGGTCAATTGAGTTGACCGTTTCAGGGGTATTGGGAGCACACCCAGAGTCCCGGCAGGTCTTCCCGGCGGGTCTGCCCACATGGGGTGGCGGGTGAGTATTCCGAGTGTGGTGCGGGAACTTACTCAGGTATTGCCACTTAGCATGACGGGTGGACTACTCTAACGCCGGTCGAACTTATGACGGACAGTATTAGGGAATACGTTCGGTAGATAACGGCTAGCGATACCCGGCATCAGTATTGCGTCTTCAGCCAGCACCTATCCGATACGGGGGCAAGCGATTCAGTCATTACGTCAAATGTCTGATCGCACACAGGGGAATTTTCGAATGCAAACAATATCTGTTCTTATTGCGGACGACCACGAACTAACTCGTGAGAGTCTGGCTCTTCTTCTTGATAGGGAGCCGGGCATCGAGGTAGTTGGTGTCGCCGCAGATGGCCGAAGCGCCATATCAATGGCCAAGTCGCTACAACCATCCGTGGCGATTCTTGATGTCAGCCTGCCGATGATCAACGGCATTCAGGTCGCACGTCAGTTACGCGTAGACAGCCCAAAAACGGGTCTGGTTATGCTGTCGACTCACGACCGAGGCGAGTATCTCAAGGAGTTCATGCGTGACGATTCAGCAGGGAAGGCATTCTTGCTGAAATCGACGCTGCGCAACACGCGTGACATCGTTCGTTCGATCGAAGATGTAACAGCAGGGCGAACAGTTCTTGACCCTGCAATGGTGTCGAAACTTACGTCTGATGAAGGTGTCCGGTTGAGCGGTGCGTTGAAGAACCTCAGCCCACGTGAGCTTCAGGTTCTAGGTCTAATGGCCAAGGCGCACTCGAACCGTGCGATTGCTGAAGCGTTGTTCATCCAGCCTCGTACCGTTGAGCACCACATCAGCAGCGTGCTCGCAAAGCTCGGGTTCAACTCGAATGGTGAGAGGCATGGCCGAGTATTCGCCATTCTGACTTACCTTGAGTCGACCGGTCAGTTACCGATGAACGAGGGTGACGTTGGACCGACTTCGGATTCGATTTCGCCAATACAGATGATTGCTTAGATAAATTCCTACGCAGAAACAGAAAAGGGTCGGTGCAGTGCACCGACCCTTTTCTGTTAAGCGAATGTTGTAGCGGAAGCATGGTTGGTGTTGAGTGAAATCGGCAGGTGCTTGCCGAACTTCGGTTGCGCTGAGTTGGCGAAGTTGGTGCGCTGAGGGGTGCGAGTGCCAGCGCCCGTTACGGGTTTAGGGGTTATGGCGTTCGAACCATTCGAGCATTCGGCGGAAATATTCTTTGCGAATCACAGGGTGCTTCGCTCTGAAGATCCCGTGACTCGTGCCTGGGAACCTGACGAATTCGACATCTTTGCCATGGCGTTTTAGCGCGACGAAGTACTGTTCCGACTGTTCGATGGGGACGCGGGCGTCATCCTCGCCGTGCAGTAGAAGTACGGGGGTGTTTACATTTCGGGCGTAGGTTAGCGGCGAGTGTTCGCGGTATTGCTCGATTTCTTCGAATCGTTCGCCTCCGATCTGAGTTTCAGTGAAGTTGACTCCGATGTCGGAGGTTCCGTAGAAGCTTGGAAGATTGGTTACCGGGGCTGCGATTACTGCGGATTGGAATCTATCGGTATGCCCAACTGCCCAACTCGACATGAATCCGCCGTAGCTTGAGCCGTGAATGATCACTCTTGTTTCATCGATGTATTCACGAGCAGCGACGTGCTCCATTGCGGCCATAACGTCTTCGTAGTCGCCGCCGCCCCAATCTCCGTGAACTGCCGTTGCGAAGTCGAGTCCGTAGGTTGACGATCCCCGCGGGTTCGGGGCGACGACAACGTATCCGGCTCCAGCTGCTACCTGGTGGATTGGGTAGAACGAATCGTAGAAGGCGCTGTGGGGCCCGCCGTGGATGTCGAGCAGTAGCTGGTACTTATTACTCGGGTCAAACCCGGGTGGGAACCAGACCCTGGTTTCGATATCGAAGCCGTCTCGCTTCATCGAAAACTTCTCTAACGTGGCGACATCGTGGTCGTCGAAGAAGGCGGTGTTGAGGCTGGTGACGGTGTGGACGTCACCTGAATTGAGATCTATCAGGTGCAGTTCGCCGTGCGATGTTGGTGAGCTTGTGGCTGCGATGGTGAATCCAGCTCCTGAGCTGGTGGCTATTTCGGTGATCTGCCAACCGTCGGTCACTTTTCTGAAATTACCGGGCGAATAGGGATTGGCGACGCATACGTGTGATTGGCCGTTTGAATCGGCGCCGAATACGACTCCACCAGAGTCGGTCCACGATATAAGCGGACTGCTGGCCGTTACAGGGTGGCCGACGCCATTGGCATGAGGGCGAATTGAGTCGTCGGTGAGCTTTAGCGGATCGGCGCCATTTTCGGGGTCGAGCACGTAGATGCTCGATTGAGTGGTTAGGCCGTATCCGCCTGCTTCTTCTATCGTTTTTGCGCCTGAGACGGCTATTCGGATTGAGTCGGGCGACCATCCGATCGATTCGACCATGAACATTCCTTCGGACCAGAGTGTTCGGGAAGAGCCGTCTACGTTGCAAACATAAAGATCGGTTTTGGAAGTGGTATCACGTTGATCGTTTTGATCTGAAATGAACGCGATGCGCTGACCGTCGGGCGACCATACCGGAGGGCCGTCGTCGCCTTCGCCATCGGTGATTTGGGTGACTTCCTTTGAGGACAAATCGAGAACAAACAGGTGGTAAAACGAGTCGCCGCGCCATCCGACGCCGTCTTGCTGGTACCTGATTCGTCGAGCAGTGCGGATGTTTGGGTAGTCGGGGCCGGCGTTGATAATTTCCAGTTCATCGGGTCCGGGAACGAGCGCACGGAACGCTATTTTTGTGCCTTCTGGCGACCATGCGAGCGCGTCGACTTCAGCGATCTGGGTGGTGAGGACTTTTGAGTCTCCACCTGCGGCAACTCGAACGTATATCTGGTTAGTTCCGTAATCGTCTTCAGAGAGAAACGCCACTCGTTTGCCATCGGGCGACCATGCTGGCTTCGATGCGGTTCCCGAGTCGGTCAGCTGTGTGAGGGTTGTTGAGGCCCCGAGGCTTTTGACGAATATGTCGGTTTTTGCTTCGTCGGTGTCTTGGTCGAATCGGTGAACAGTGAACGCTACTGCTTTATCGTTTGGGTTGATCGCCGGGTTTGATGCGGTTTTCAGGTGGTAGTGGTAATCGGGCTGAACTGGTTTCGCCACGTTTGAATCCTGCTGTATGTGTTCGTGCTCACGTCGAGTGAGAGGTTACGCTGAGCCGAGATTGTATGCCTGAATTTAGCCCGATGACGTTCCCATTCGTTCACCAGTACGAAGTAGAATTTCTGCCGACTCGGTTTGCCATGAATTCGGGTCACACTTGTGGCAATATTGGAGAAGCGCGACACGGCTAAGCGGGAGTAGGTAGGCTGATGAATTCGCGGTTATTGATGATTACCGGACCCGCTGGAGCGGGTAAATCGACCGCAGCTAGAGAATGGGCCTATTCGAGAAACACTGGGTGTGCTCAGTTGTCGCTCGATATGTTCAGGGAGTTGGTCAAGTCCGGGTACGAAGACCCGCGATTGGGATGGAACGACGAAACTCAGCGCCAGCTTGATCTGGCGCGTTCGAATATGGCCGCGGCGACGATCAATTACCTTGGTTCAGGTTTCCAGGTCGTAATTGACGACGCAGTATTCCCTGATTGGGAATCGGTGAGTCTCGATGGTTGGCGGGAGATACTGCCGGGCATCACCATTGATCTGGTCGTGTTGATGCCTGATTGGAACGTTGTGCTTGAGCGAAATCGTGAACGCGAGCAGGAAAGACTAGTGCCTGAGGACGTTCTCAGGCAGATCTACGACGACATGTCGGGTTGGCGCGGGAGTCCGGGTGTTTCGGTGATTGATAATTCGACGATGACGGTGCGCGAGGTTGTTGGCGAGATTGAACGTTTGGTGCTGGAATGACCCTTCGACGGGGTTCAGGATGCACCGTGGTCGGGACGTAGCGATTTTGTGGATCGCTAGCGCGTTCGGACGCTGCCTTTGACCATGCTGGCTTCATCGCTTGCCAGGAAGGCGTAGACCTTGGAGATGTCGTCGGGCGAGACAAGGGCGTCGATTTTCTCTTCGAGGTTTCCTGATCGACCACCGGCTTCGTGCATTTGTTCAACGTTGGTTACTTTGAGCGGTGTTTGGACAGCTCCAGGGAGTACGTCGTTGACTCGTATGTTGTACTTCGCAAGATGGGCTTCCATCACGAGGGCGAGTCCGTGGACTCCGCCTTTTGACGATCCGTAGGCGAAAGACGAGCTACCGCCGGTAACCCCGGCTCCGGAAGAAGTGAGGATGATTACGCCCTTGTCTTGCTTCTTCATCGCGCCGGTTACGTATTTGCAGATGGTGAACGATCCACGCAGGTTTATGTCGAGAACGGTGTCCCAGATTTCTTCTGGGAACTCGTCGAGTTCGACCGCAGCGCCTTGAAGCACTCCGGCTACGTGGATTAATACGTCAACGCCGCCGAGCCATGTTTCGGCTGCTGCAACGGCTCCCGCGACGGCGATTTCGTCTCGAACATCAACGTGCCAGTAGCGGGCGTCGCCTCCGGATTCGTTTACGTCGCTGATGGTCGCTGAGCCATCGTCGTCGTTGACGTCGAATGCTGCGACTTTGGCACCGTTCGCCGATACTCGGAGTGTGGTTGCACGGCCAATGCCGGTTGCGGCACCAGTGATGATTATTCGCTTACCGGAGAGATCGGCGGGCATGGTTGGCTCCTGAGGTCACAGACCTGAAAAATACGGCTTAGGCCTACGTTTTACTAATGCACTAGTTGGTTTTACGCCTAGCTGGCGGCTACGTAAATACCAATATCGAAGAGACCTCTAGTCCCATTGGATACCGACTTTTTCGGCAATTTTGCGAATGCCGGCAGCGGCTACCGGGATTTGATCGTCGGGAAGGTGCTCGACGAGGACGTGCGCTTTCGGGTTCACTTTTTGGAGACCGAGAAGCAGTGCTTCGTTGTCGAGAAGGCTTTCCGGCTGGCCGATGATCGACTCCTCGAAATGAGGGAGCAGTCCTTCGACCACGGTGAAGTCCTTGGCGTGGCAACCGACGATTCGGTCGGGGATCAATTCATAGAATTCGTTGATGAGCGCGGTTGTGTCGTAGGCGATGTCGAGGGAGCCGACAAAGTTGACGGGATCCATGTTTAATCCGAGGTTCTCGGACCCGACAGCGTCGATGAGATCCTTCATCCGCTGCGGAGAGTCGATAGGGCATACGGTTCCGCCCTCGACAGCGATCATGATTCCCTCATTCTCTGCGACTTGACAGATTTGCTTCGTGGAATCCACGAGTCGATCAAATACCTCGGGAGTGTGGTTCTCCGGGTGTGGCATCCAACCGCCTTTTGGGTTCAGGCTGCCGGGTCGCAGATAGGTGTTTGGGCTGCCGAGTCGGGCAGTTACATTGATCATTCGTTTGACGAATTTTATTTCGTCCTTGCGCTGTGTTTCGTCTTCTGCGATGAGCTTCCCGCCGTAGTTGCCGACCGTTTGAGGCATCTCGAATCCTCGACTATCGAACATGGACTTCAGACGCTTGACGTCTTTGTCCTTCATCGACTGTGGGTCGGTGACCCTTATCTGGACGGTTTTGAAGCCGTGTTCGGCGACGTTATCGAGTACCGCAGCATCGATCGATTTCCAGTCGCCCGGTATTAGCCCCGCAACGCCTAACAGCATTAGAAAACCTTTCCGTGAATATCACGTACTTATCAGTGAGAAATCGTTATTCGTCGGCATAATCCGAACTGAACAAATTCTCGCAAGCGCACCACGAGTCTCGTGAGTGGTGACCAAGCTTATCGGCAACTGAGGTGAGGCGGGGTTGATTTGAGTAGACTTTTTGTAGGGCTGTCGAGGTGCCGGGCTGGATGACTTTAGGTAACGAAACGAAGGTTGGAATCGCCTGGCAACAGACTGTGGAAGACGAGCACGCTCAATCTAATCGGATTCGGGAGGGCGCTGTTTCGGACGATTTCTGGCGACCTGTGGCTCATCGATTTGTGCCGCCAAAAAAGGGCGAGTCGGCTCCTGACGATGCAGTTGAGCGGCTATCAGAGTTCATTTCTCCGCAAGATACGGTGCTTGATGTTGGGGCAGGCGGAGGACGGCTTACCGTTCCGCTTGCTGAGTATTGTTCCCACGTGACTGCGGTTGAGCCTTCGGAGTCGATGCGTGAGCAGCTCGTTGCAACAGCTAAGGCGTGGGACGTGCCAAACGTTTCGGTCGTGGGGAGTACGTGGGAAGAGGCTGTTGTCGATCGGCACGATCTGGTTGTATGTGCCCACGTTGTTTACACCGTGACTGGAATCGAGGCGTTCATACGTAAGTTGGGTGATCACGCTCGAAGGACAGTCGCTTTGATTTCGTTTGAGCGACCGGCGACTGCGACGTATCTGCCGCTCTGGTCGTATGTTCATGGTGAAGAGCGCATTGAATTGCCGACGCTAACGCAGATCGAAAAGCTGCTCGGAGAGATGGGCATCGAGTACGAAATAACGTGGTTGAACGAGTGGATTTCTCGGCCGTTCAAGAGTCGGGAGCAGGCGCTTTCGGAGTGTCAGGCGAGACTGTTCGTAGCGCCGGGATCCGAAAAATCTAAGATACTTTCTGACGTGCTCGATGAATCGCTCGATGAGGTCGAAGGCGGGTTCAGGCTGAAGTGGGTAGAGCCGCACAGACCGGTGATAATTAGCTGGGACGTTTAGTCCAACCTTACTTTTGGCTTTTGGCTTTTGGTCGGGCACTAGCTGGTCATTGGCTAGTACGATGTTGTCATCACCAATTGTTCCGTTCTCGTGGTTGATATTTTTCGCGCCGGTGAGGAAGATAGTGTCGTATGCCCGACCAACTCCCCGACGAACCCGTGATCGATCGAAATCTAGATCAAGAACTTGATCAGGATTCACGCGCCTCGAACGCGCCCGATCCAGAGCAGCTTGATGAGATTCAGGAGTCGATTGAGGAACTTGTCGAATCGGGCGATGCAGAGCAGGCGTTATCCGAGCTTCAAGAGCTGCGTGTGCCCGACAAGGCAGAGGTTCTTGCAGATCTAGAGCCTGAGAATCGACAGACATTACTTGGCAATCTTTCAAACGATGAGATCGCTGATGTTCTTGAGCACATGGACGTCGATGAAGCTGTTGAGGTATCCGGTCTGATCGACGTGAATCGTATGGCTGCGGTTCTGGATAGCGTTTCGAACGACGTCGCTGCGGACGTGCTGCGCGGCATCGACTGGGCTGATGCAAGCAACATTCTAGTGCGGATGGAAGATCGTTCTGCGATCGGGAACTTGCTGTTGTATCAGGATGACGATGCCGGTGGACTCATGTCGACCGAGTTTGTCGCAATTCGGCAGTCGTGGACTACTACGAGAGCGATTACCGTTCTGAGGAACTCTGGTCTTGAGCCGGAGGATATGCGACAGCTTTTTGCGGTTGATGATGAGGGACTGCTCGTTGGTGTTCTCGAATTGCCTGACCTCGTGTTCGCCCACGCTGGGCTGAACGTGAGTGACGTGATGAACGCCGATGTCGTTTCGGTCGAGGCGGGAACTGATCAGGAAGATGCTGCGAGATTGATGCAGCGATACGAGATACGTTCGATCCCGGTCGTCGATGGACGTGGCCGGCTCGAAGGATCTATTGCGATCGAAGATCTTGTCGAAGTCGTCGAGTCGGAGGCTACCGAGGACATGTTCCGGATGCTCGGAGTTCGTGGTGACGTGCGGGCGATTGAGTCGGTTCGTGGATCGTTTCGGAATCGACTGCCGTGGCTGCTGATTAACCTTGCGACGGTTCTGGCGACCGGACTTGTGTTGAGTCTTTTCACCGAAACGCTGAGTTCGCTGACGATTCTGGCAGTGTTCTTGCCAGTGGTGATGGGGCAGGCGGGAATCGCCGGTACTCAGACGTTGACAATTATTGTGCGATCGATGGCGATCGGTGATGTTGTTACGGGAGATGCACGTCGATTGCTCGTGCGAGAGGCGTTGCTGGCGATCGCACAGGGAATTGTGGTGGCTGTGGTGATAGCGGGAGTCGTTTTCCTGTGGCGTGGTGACGCTTATCTGGCGGGGATTGTTGCCGGGGCGTTGTTCTTGAACATGTTTATCGCGGCACTTTCGGGAGTGCTAATTCCGTTCACGCTGCGAGCTGTGAAGGCTGACCCTGCTGCTTCTTCGGCGGTGTTTTTAACGACCGTCACGGATATCGTAGGGATCGCTGCGTACATGGGGTTGGCGACGGTGTTTTTGTCGCTACTCAATAAGGGTTGAGGGGTTAAAGGGCAACGCGCCCCTTACCCCACCCCACCGAAGGTCTCTCCACTTCGCTTTGCTTCGGTCGAGAGTTCGAGTGGTTGTTGATTTCCCGAGTGCAGCCGAGGGATCTGGTGGGGTGTCGCGAGCGCTTGGCAAAATCGATTCCACCCGTCTTCCCATCCACCGAAGGTCCCTCCGCTTCGCTTTGCTTCGGTCGGGACATGGAGCGGAAGTACTGGTTAGTGCTGTTCTTGGCCGAGGATGACGTACGACTTTGCGAGCACGGCTTCGGCGAGTCGGCCACGCACGCCATCGCTCGGTGTTAGAGGTGTGTCGATCATGTCGTATGACCACGATAGGGCGCCGTTGATGAACGGTCGTGCGGCAATCACATGGAATAGCGCTTCCATGGCGTTTGCCTGAGCAATTTCGCCTGATGGATCGTTTGCGGTGGGTACGGCGGGTGCATGGATCGTGTAGAAGAACACCGGGTTGCCCCATTTTTCGTAGATCGGATCAATTCGTTCGACGAAACGTTCTTCGTAGTACTCGATGAACTCTGCGACGGTTGTGTCGGCGGGAAGTTGAGGGACACCAATGTAGTAGGTTGTTACGCCATTGAAGTCAGCAAGTCCCGGAAAATCGTATTCCATGGCACCGCCTGCCACGATCATTTTCCCAGAATAGATCTCTCTGAGCTTGGCCATTAGTCGTGCCTGCTCTTTTTCAAAGTTGACGATAAATGGGTCGTCGGACGGCTTGTCGATATGGTCGTACACGTGGAATAGCGGGCCGGGGACCATCATGTACTCGGCATCGATCATTTCGGCGACGGTCGCCTGCCATGTCCACATTTCGTCAGCAAGCTTCAGCCATTCGGTCCACCATTCGTCGGATTTGGGTCCGTTATAGAGCTCGAATCCGCCCGGTGCCTGCTCCATGTTGAACTGAGGTCCAAAGAATATTTCGAGCCCTGCATCGCGGGCGACTTGTGCTTGTTCCAGTGCATCTTCGAGTGGTGTGGCGACTGATCCTGCTCGGACGGCGCGGTATTCGAGAGTTGGTATTGGCTGGGATTGGCCGTACGACCAGACAGACGAAATTACGATTGCAGTGCCTTCGTGATCGGCGATGCGCTCGTAGGTAGATTCGGAAAGTGGGAGAAAGACGCCCGAGTAGAGGTCGGGTGTGTAGTAGCCCTGAATGAAGTCGTTCCGGCTGGCGACTTGCGGTGAAAGTCCCGGCCACATAGCGACCCAATCGTTCACGATTTGGCCATCGAAGTTTGTATCGATGCTTCTGCCGTGGCTCTCCAGTCCCTCGCTGCGAAGCTCGAACTTGTATGAGAGCGAGCCGTCGTGGCCGAACACGACTTTTGCTTCGTAAATCCAGCGATTTCCGGGGAGCGGCTTCATCTCGATTCCGTTGAGCATAGCGACTCGATTGCCGGTCACATATATCTCGGCGTCAGCGGGCGTTTCCGGTGGAACGGAGACTCGGAACGTGACTTCTAGCGAGCCGTTGTTTTGACGTTTTGTGGGATCGAGTTGGCCCGCCCAGCGAGTGATCGTGTCGGTGACAACGCTGTATTGATCGGGAGCGACGATAGTTCTCGAGCCGTCGTTAATATCGGGCGATGCATCAGCTCCGTTGTGGTCGTCGCCGAGCAGGTAGCGGTAGGTCGTGGTGCTGCCGGCTGGCCTCATTCCAAGAACGGTTGTATAGGTTCCGTCGGTGCGGCGTTCCATCCAAGAAGAAGGGCCCATGTTCAGTGCGATTTTCGCGTCTTCAGGCGTGTTTACCGGTGGGGTCAGCTTCAATGTGACCAGCGGCCAGCCCTCGTTGTTCCAGAATTGAACCTTGTCAGAGCGATGAGCCCCGCCCTCGCCAACTGTGAAGCTTCGGTAGACCGATCGTCCTTGCTCAGCTCGTTCCTGTGCGACTCCTATCGGACCGATCGTGTAGAAGTACTCGATGAACGTGCCTTCAGGGAGCATGAACACGGCTGAAGCGTTGTTTCCATCGCGCTCGATACGCGGAATGAAGAAGTTGTCGGGCGTGAGTGGTCGTGCTGGGTGTGCGATTCGTGCGCCGAGTTGGCGGACGTTGCCTGCGAGCTTTACCCATGCGTCGTTGGGAGTGGTGTCGGGGAGCAGTACTTCGAACGTTACCGGGACGAGTTTTGTTTTTTCTACTCGATAGTCTGTTCCGACTTTGGCACCGTCTGCAAAGAACGTAAGAGTTGTTTGTTCAGGCAAGAAATCTCCGGTATCGGAGTGGACGACAATAATGTGTTGTCCCGGTGGAAGGCCTTCGACTTTGAAGCTGCCGTCGGATCTGGTGGCAACGTGGATTCCTGAGATCGAGACGTCGGCGTCGAAGATAGGTTCGCCTGATTCTGAGTCGAACACGTGGCCCGTTATCGTGCCTACTTCGTGTGGTGCTCTGAGATCGTTCCATGTAGCAATCGTGTCTTCCACACGGTCGCCAATCTGATCGGTTATCAGAAGGCGATACTGCATTTCGAAGATTTCGCCGATGGCTTCACGCGTAACGCTGTTGCCGCAGCAGCCTTCGGCGTCGAATCGATCGTAGTTGTAGCGGATCATTGCTCCGTGTTGAACTTCGGTGGTGGTTTCGTACACGCCATCACTAAGATTTTTCATCCTGATGTGCCTGTCAGTTCCGCCAGTGAGATCAATTATCGACAGGTAGATAGGCGCGTATTCTGGAGTGTTGGAAGGTGTCGAGACAGAGAACGTTAATTTGCGGAGCGGTAGGTTGACGGGTGAGAACCCGGGTGGGCGTTCGCCGATGGCGATGCCTTGAGTTGGGGGGTCTTCAGCGGGGTCGGCGGGGGTGTTTGAGGTTGTTGTCGGTTGGGGGGACTAGGTTGACTGGTTGGCTTGTGTGGTTGACGTGGCTGTCGGCTGTTCGGATTGGGTCGACTGGTCAGTCTGTGCGGCTGACGTGGAGGTTGCGGATTCGGGTTGATCGTCTTTGGCTGAGCACGCGACGAGTCCGACGATGAGGATCGTCGTGATAAGAGCCAGCAGTATCTTAGATCGACTCATCCGCCTGCCTTATGAAATCGCTGCGCGCGACCCCGCCAGATCCCTCGGCTACGCTTCGCCTTTCGACTAGCTCAGGATGCACTACGATCGGGAAATCGGGTGTTTCTTGATTGACGTAGCAGCTTACGGTCGAAGATTCGCCTATTTGCCCTCGGCGAATGCTGCGACCATGTGGCGGCGTTGGATTTTGCCGGTTGCTGTTCGCGGGAGTGAGTCGGCGATGTAGACGACGTCAGGGACCTTGAAGTCGGCCATCTGCTCTCGGCAGTAGGCACGGATGTTTTCCTGATCGGCGTTGCCCTTGAGCACGACTGCTGCGTGAACTACTTCACCGTACTTTTCGTCGGGAACTGCGAAGCAAACAGCTTCAGCGACCGCGGGGTGCTTGAGCAGGATTCCGTCGATTTCGAGCGGTGAAATTTTTTCACCAGCACGGTTGATGAGTTCTTTGATTCGACCGGTGAGTGCGAGATAGCCCTCGGCGTCGAGGAAGCCCTGGTCTCCGGTTCGGAACCAACCATCGACGAACGCTTCGGCGTTGGCTTCGGGGTTGTTGTTGTAGCCGTGCATGACGTTTTCGCCCTTGATGACGATTTCGCCGATGTCGCCGGATTTCTGGAGTTGGCCAGTTGCTGCCATGTCCATGATCGCAATTTCGACACCTGTTGCCAGACCCACGGTTCCCGGGAGTCGTTTTCCTGGAGGCATCGGGCTGGAGGACATCTGGTGGGCGGCTTCGGTCATTCCGTAGGCTTCGAGAACAGGTGCACCGAAACGGTCTTCGAGTCGTTCGAAAACGGCCGGAGCGAGAGCGGATGAGCAGGATCGGATGAAACGGAACGATTCGCGAGGGGCGTTGTCGTCTTCGGCTCGCATGAGAAGTATTTGGTGGATTGTCGGGACTGCCGAGTACCACGTGGCGTTGTGGTCTTTCTGCAATCCCCAGAAGGTAGAAGCTGAGAATCGTTCGGGTATTACTAGCGAACCGCCGGAGTTAATGGTCGAGAGCGATGCGCCCATCAGGCCGTGAACGTGGAAGAGCGGCATCACAATTATGGAAGTGTCTTCGGGCGTTAGTTCGTAGTGGTTTTTGATGTTGCTGATCGACTTCATCAGGTTGGCGTGGGTCAGCGGTACGCCTTTGGGTCGGTTCGTGGTGCCCGATGTGTGAAGGAACAGCGCAACGTCTTCTGGTGAAGGCGGCGTGGCGTCTGCAGATTTGGTGAGATTTCCGCTGCCGTTGCTGAGGAGCAGTGAGCTACCGTCGAGTGATGCGTCCATAACCGGTATGCCGAGTTGGGTTGCGGCGTCTCGACCGAGGTGTGCACCCGGCGGGACGATTGCCAACTGCGAGTCGGCGTCTTCCATGAAGAACTTGAATTCGTCGACTGTGTAGGCGGAGTTCAGTGGCGCTGCTACGGCTCCGGCTCGTGCTACGGCGAGGAAGAGAACCATGAATTCGAGTGTGTTGGTCAGGATGATCGAAACGGGTCGGCCGGGTTTTACGCCTGCGCCTGCGAGCAATCCGGCTACTCTTTCGATTTCCTCGCCGTACTGGGCGTAAGAGAGGGTTGGTCCGCCGGGAATGATGATCGAGTCATCGGTTGCTGACGTTGGGTTGAGTAGGTTTGCAAGCGTATTTGTAGACATGAGTACCTGAATGATCGGACTAGCTGGCTATCGCTCGTTCGTTTCGATGCGTGCTGCATCGCCCACCGAGCGAGATCACGCATTGTAGTACTGAACTCGTCGAAATGGTTGGTAGGATTTTTTGGTGTTGACGAGTTACGTCTTACGGACGGTGAGTGCCGCCGCAGTGAGCATGCCGATGGCAAAGAGCACTAGGACGCCTATTTCAGTTGACACGTCGCTGAGTGAAGCCCCCCTGAGCATGATGTCGCGCAGTGCGCGATTGGCGTAGGTGAGGGGGAGTACTCCGCTGATTCCCTGGAAGTAGCCGGGGAGTTGCGAGGTTGGGAGGATCACTCCAGAGAGAAATATCTGGGGAGCGATCAGTAGCGGAATGAACTGGACGACCTGGAACTCGTTTTTGGCGAATGTGGAGACGAAAATGCCCATGCTGACTGATGTAATGGTGACGATTAACAGGATGATGATGATGTCCCAGATCTTGCCGGCGTAGTCGACATCGACCACGAAGACTGTGTACATCAGGATGATGATTGACTGGGCGAGAGCGAACAGCAGAAATCCAGCGAGATAGCCAATGAGTAGGTCGGATCGCGTTACTGCGGTTGAGAGTAGTCGTTCGAGCGTGCCTTGAGATCGTTCGCGTAAAAAGCTGATCCCTGTGAGTACGAATACGAAGAACATCGCCATAGTTGCGATCAACGCAGGAGCGACTTCGTTCAGGACCGATTTTTGATCTTGAAAGCTGAAGCCGATTAGCGACATTACGATTATTGGCGCTCCGATAATCAGGGCGAGGGATCGGCGATCCCGCCTAATTTCACGGACGATACGTGTTGCGATGGCGAGTTTTCGGTCGAGTGACATTACGCATCCACCCCCAATGAATCTGGCCCAGCATCTTGAGTCTGCCGGGACAGGTGAAGGAACGCATCTTCGAGAGTGGAATCGGGCTTGCCGGTTGTCTGGCGAAGCTCGTCTGGCGTGCCGGTGGCGATGAACACCCCGTCTCGCATGAAGCCGAGCGAGTCGCAGTGGGCGGCGTCGTCCATGGTGTGGCTGGAGATCAGGATGGTCGTGCCAGCAGCGGTCATATCTTTGAAGTGCTGCCAGAACGTTGCTCTTAGCTCTGGATCGAGGCCGACTGTTGGTTCGTCGAGCAGCAGAACTTCTGGCTCGTGAACGAGAGCGGCTCCGAGGCTTACTCGCTGTCGCATGCCTCCGCTGAGTTCGGTAATTACGCTGTCGGCACGGTCGGAGAGCCCTACAAGTTTCATCGCTCGTTCGACGGCTTTCGTGCGTTGTGGTCCATTGGATAAGCCGAGCATACGAGCGAAGAAGTCGAGGTTTTCTTTGACCGAAAGAGCTTCGTAGAGGGCGTTGAGTTGGGGCATGTAGCCGACTGAGTCGGCGAGCTCGGGTCCGGGATTTTGCCCGAGAATTACGGCTGTTCCTGCGGACGGTTTGAGTCGTCCGCTGAGCAACCTAACGAGGGTTGTTTTACCCGCGCCGTTGGCTCCGAGTATTCCGTACGAAACACCTCGTGGGATGTCGAGGTTTATTCCTTTCAGGACAGGTCGACTACCGAACGCGAACTCGAGTCCGCTTATCGAAATAGCGGATTCCGAGTTCATGATGTCGGCTTCGTTGGCCACTTTAGAAAGCTATTCCCAACTCCAAAAGGTGGTTGCGATCAACGGGTTTTCTCGGTCGACGAGTACGTGTCCAGTATCGGCTATTCCCCGGTCTGCAAGCTGCGCTGCATCGACGGTGCAGGTCTGGGGCTCGACGCAAAGTGCGTGCTCTGGAGAATAAAACATGAAGTGTGTGATGGCTTCAGATCCGGATATCGTTAGCGTGAGTTCTGGCCAGCTAAGGACGGCTGTGCCGTTCGGATTGCGGAGGAAGCAGCCATCGACCTCGCCGGTTTTGAATTGCGTTCCGTTTTGGAGCCTTGTCGTGGCGTCGGTGACGCTCAGGTTTCCGGTGGCGGTCGCCGGATCGACGAGTTCCCACTGGCCTGAAACGTCAGCATTGGCGGTGACGGGGTCGGAGCCGAGCGATGTGTTGAACCAGGGGTGCCAGCCGACGCTTCCGGGGAACGCCCGGGTTTCGTTTTCGCTGGATATGAGGCGCATTGTGTGCACGAGGGATTTATCTTCCAGGCCGATCGAGTACTCGATGTGACCGGCGTATGGCCAGGGCTCTTCGAGCGTGATTTCGAGTTCGACCGAACTACCGGTGACCTCTTTGACGGTCCACTCACGCTCTCGTAACAGTCCGTGAATCGCATGCGGCGGGTCGTTCATCGGTAATTCGTGAACTCCATCTGGGGTTACCAGCCGACCGTCACGAATTCGGTTTACCCACGGAGCCATGATGAACGATCCGTCGCCGTGAGGCAGGTCGGTGGGGTCGAGTTCTTTTTCTCCGCCCGATAATAGTTCGTAGGAATTGCCGTCTTTGAGAATCTTGATCGATCGCAGTGAAGCCCCGGCGTCAGGCGACACTGTTACTTCAGCAAATTCGTTTTTTAAGGTGATGTTTTGTGGCATTGGTGATCGTCTGGTCGCCGATAGCGGTATTATTTGGTGCCACCGGCACTATTATGAGATTTTGACCGGTGTTGGCGAGATTGAATGCTCGCTCTGCTGGTTGAGAACCATACCCGTTTGAATTTTTGATTAGGAGAAATTATGTCTGAAGGATTCCCGTCTGCAGGGAACACAACTGTTCACTTTGCGCATGTCGCTTATCGGATGGAAGATCGATACGTACTTCGAAATCCGGATGTGGATTATTTTCAGACTTGGTCGGCCGACGACACGATGAATCGTATCGAAGATGCCGATGTATTTGTATGTTCAGGGTTCTGGGACAACGCTCTGCTGGAGAGGGCTACGAAGCTGAAGTACATCCAGTCGATCGGTGCTGGATACGATCAGTTTCCGCTCGATGAGCTTCGCGAACGTGGGATTAGATTGGCGAACGCTTCGGGCGTAAACCAGAACGCAGTCGCCGAGCATGCGATGTCGCTGATCCTGGGTTTGAACCGACATATTCACACGGGTAGAGACAATCAAAACAATGGCGTTTGGCGCGGGATGTTGGGCGATCTGACAAAACGCGAGGACGAACTGATCGGCAAGACGATGCTGATTGTGGGCATGGGAGCAATTGGTTCACGGCTTGCTCGGTTCGCAAAGGCGTTCGATATGAAGGTAGTTGCGACGAAGCGCGACCCATCGACGGCTGTTGGACCTGCTGATGAGGTGGTTACGCCTGACAAGCTAAACGATCTTGTTCCTGAGGCAGATTTCGTTACGCTAACGTGCCCGCTCACTCCCGAGACGACGAACATCATCGATGCTGGGGTGCTTGGCGCGATGAAGCCGACTTCGTACTTGATCAACGTTGCTCGTGGCCAGTGTGTCGATGAGCCAGCACTTGCGAGTGCGCTGAAGTCTGGCTCGATTGCGGGTGCGGGGATCGACCATTTCTGGTCGGAGCCGTTGGAGGCCGATTCGCCGTTCTGGGGCATGGAGAATGTGATTATTACGCCTCACACGGGTGGTGAGACACGGCTTTATGAAGAACGGGTGATCGACATTCTGGACGAGAATCTGGGTCGGCTGTGGAAGGGCGAGTCGGAGCTACACAACCAGATCATCTAGCCACTTGGCCGCGTGCGGCTTTTTCTGGGGGTGGGTGACGAGGGCTGGGTCGGGCGAATACGCGTGTTGGTCCGTTTCCGTTCCCCCTCAACCTAACCTTCTCCCTCGAGGGAGAAGGAATAGAGTACGCCGTCGCCTTTTTAGGCGAGGGCGATGATGGCTATGCCGCCTACTACGGCGGTGGTTGATATGACTTTTGTCACGATGTCGGCTCTCGTGAAGGTTTCGGCGAGAGCTCGTTTGGCGAATGGTGCGAACACGAGGGTGATGATGAGGATGAAGACGGGCCGTGTGCCGAGTAGAGCGCTGACCAGCGAGACGGGGCCGTTGGCGAGTGCGAGTAACAGAAGCGCATTTCCGAGTATCGGTCCAATTCCTTCAGTGAGAAGTATCGGAATGGCTGTTCTTCGGTTTGTTAGGAATTTGCCAAGATCCTTCACGACAGAGGTTCTCAGAAACGGCAGAGCGAGGGTCGTAAACAGACCGATGCCCCGGAATGACATGTTGTACCAGACGTTGAGATCTTCCGAGGAAGTTTTTAGCAGAACTTGTGCGAGCCCTACCAGTGCAGCACCGGCCATGACGTATAGGTAGACCCTGGAGAAACCTCCGGTAAGTATTTGCTTCGGATCGGCTGAAACTATGACGGCTCCACCGACCACGAGCAGCACCGCGAACCATCCCCACCACTCGAGGTGCTCGCTCAAAAAGACCACTCCCAGAATTGCAGCGAATACTGGAGATGTTTGAGATACCGGGACTATCCGACCCACCTGTTCACGTCGCAATGACCAGAACAGGACGATCAGGTAAATGCCCCAGAGCATTCCGCCCGCGACTGCAAATGCGATCGCTCTAAACGGCGCATCGGGGATACCGATTATCAGCAGGATTGCGAACGAGACCGATAACTGAAAGACACCAACGAAGAGGTTAAAACTCTCGATACGGAGCTTCAGGTTCGACAGAATCCACTTATCGCCGATGGTGACGATTGCGTATATGAACGGACTAGCGATTGCCGGTGCTATCCAGCTCAGTTCCAAGTTGATTCCTTTTTTTGCGTTTGGCCGGCGGGGGCCCGCGCTTTTCGTGGGACGTGATCTAAGCGACGATTGGGAATCTTACGTGTTCAGGCAGCGAATTGGCGATGTGTTTGACGCACAAAAAAGAGGCGGTGCAAAAGCACCGCCTCTTTTCACAAGATTTTCTTGAGCGCTAATTTATGCAGCTTCTTCAGCAGCGGCGGCCTCTAGCATTGTCGAAGAAAGTATTCCGTAGACCTCGGTCCAGGCGGTTTTCGCCTCGGGGGTCCATGCTTCTCCGAGTCCCTGTTCGAGGGTCCATAGGAGGGCCTCTGCGACGGTGCCGTAGTGAGCGGCTGTTACACCGTACTTGCCGTGGCGACCACCGAGTTCCTGTACAGCAGGAATCAGCTTGTCGGGATGGTTGAGAGTGGCGACGGCGAACGAAATGGTTGCCATCAACGCTTTCTTCTGAATTGAAATGTCATCTTTGAACATCTCTCGAATCGACGGGTCGAGTTCAAAGAGTTTGTCGTAGAAGAGGTCGGCGGCGGCTTCTTTGATCGGCTTTACTGCGTTCCAGTTAGCCTTGACCAGTTTTACCTGCTCGTCTGTGAGTGCCATGGTGATTTATGTCCTTATCGAGCCAAATTTCGGGAATTCCCAAATGGTGTCTCCTCATTTGGCGCGAATGGCTATATTGGTGTCCCTTCATATTGCTTTATGTCGCTGTCAGTAACGTAGGCAAAAAGCGCAATCGCTCCTGTTAAAAACGTCAAACATGTGTTAAAGGTCGCGTGCGACTTTTTCTTCGTGGTTATGAGGTTGGCTGGATTGGGAGCTGTGTGACTGTTGGACGTGGGCGTAGATCCTGAAAATGAATTCAGGATGACAGCGGTGGCAGTCGGGAGCGAGGGAGCGAGCTAGTCGCTTCTGCTGTACTCGCGGGGGGTGAAGTCGGAGCCGGCTCGGTCATCTGGCTTGTAGTCGAGAGCTTCTTTTGCGTGGGCAATGTCGAAGATCTTCCAGGTGTTGTCGGACGTTGCGTTGAAGATGTCGTAGCGGTGTGATTCGGGTGCGCTGATACAGAGGTCGATTATTTGGGCCGTATCTCGGTGACTCAACCAGAGCGAGAGTGCGTACGCCGAGAACGTCGGGTCGTCGGTTTCGAGCACCCAGCCGATTCGCAGGTGGAACGAACTCACACCGTGGTAGTCGTTGTAGTAGCTGCCGAGGGCTTCGCCGTATGCCTTGGCGACACCGTAGTAGCTATCGGGCCGGATCATGTGCTTTTCAGTCACGAGTTCGTAGTTGTCTTGTTCGAGCAGATGGAAGTTGCCCTCGTTCACGTGCTTCCACGGTGCGTCGAGGTAGAAGCCACCTTCTGCGTGGTTCGAGCTGGCGAAGACGACACGTTTGACGCCGGTGCGCTTCGAGGCTTCGAACACGTTGTATGTGGCAACAAAGTTGTTCTGGAGGATCGATTCCCACGAACCTGCTGGTGAGCGGTCGGCTGCGAGGTGGACGACGGTATTTATTCCCTCGAACGCTGGTGTGATGGCATCGAGATCGTCGAGGTTAGCGACCGTAGATGGGATGCCATCGGCTTCACGGAGATCGAGGGATGAGAATTCGTACTTGTCGCCCAGTTTGTCGATCATGACTGAACCGATGAGCCCGGCTCCGCCCGTGATTAGAACTTTTCTTTTGTCGGCCATGTGAAGTTGGTTGCTCTTTTGTGGATGAGTGCCAGAGATAATTAGAAGCGGTGGGCGTTCGGGGTGAAGCTGGCTTCGTAGTAGTCGGCGACATTGGTGCCGGGAGGCGCCAGTTTGTCGATGATGTCGAGATCGTCTTGGGTTAGTTCGACATCGATGGCGCCGAGATTGTCTTTAAGTTGTTCGAGGGTTCGAGGTCCGGCTATTGGAGCGGTTACTCCGGGCTGGGCTGCGACCCATGCGAGTGCTATTTGGGCGATTGTTGCGTTGTGGGATTTTGCGATCGGTTCGAGGCCATCTGCGATATCCATAACGCCATAGCTGAATCGTTTGAGTTTGCCGGGGTCGGTTTCATCACCGAATCGTGTGCCTGACGCCTGCTGGGCGGTTCGTGTGTACTTTCCGGTGAGTCCACCTGCGGCTAGTGGGGACCACGGGATGAAAGCGAGTCCGTACGTCTGGCACATGGGTAGGTGTTCACGCTCGGCGCGGCGGTCTGCGAGGTTGAACGGAGATTGCTCGCTGGCGAATCGGGTTCGACCGTGTTTTTCTGATGCCCAGAGTGATTCGACGACCTGCCATGATCCGAAGTTGCTTGTTCCTGCGTAGCGAACTTTTCCTGAGGTGATTAGATCGTCCATGGCACGGAGTGTTTCGTCGATGGCGATGTGCGGGGTCGGTCGATGAAGCTGGTAGAGATCGATGTGGTCGGTCTTGAGTCGTTTCAGGCTCGCCTCGCATCCCTCGATGATGTGGAGGCGGCTGTTGCCAATGAGGTTTGGCTCGTCGGACATACGTCCGTTGACCTTGGTTGCAAGGAATACGCTGTCTCGCTTGCCGTTGCGTTTGAGTGCTTCACCAACGAACTCTTCGGATGCGCCTTTGCCGTAAACGTCTGCGGTATCGAGGAAGTTGATGCCTTCGCCGATTGCGTAGTCGATTATTTTGCAGGTGTCTTCAAGATCGGTTTTTTGACCGAACATCATGCAGCCGAGAACGAGGGGGCTTATGTAGACGCCGGTGCGGCCGAATAGTTTGTATTCCATTGGTTTCTCGCGAGGTTCCTCAGGTTGGATCCAGTTGCGGCTGGAACAAATCAAGCAGGTTGAACGTTATATCACTACAGGTCCACTACAAAGTGGGCAATTAGATACTTACGCCAAAGCTATTTTGGTATTGATGTGAGCCTGGGCGTGTCGACGTGCAGGTTTACGGCGAGGGACAGCCATGAATAAGCGATTTTATCCGAGATATTTGGTAGCGATTCTAGCCGTGCTCATGCTGGCGCTCGTTGGAGCTTGCGCTGTAAGGGGTGAGGACGACAGTAGTAGCCTCGGATATGGCACGACGGAAAGTGCTTCGTCTGGGTACGGAGTAGTGACCGAGAAGGGATATGACGGAGGTTCACTCTCGCCGGCGGCTACGGCCGCTCCTGCTGCTCCGGGTCGGTCTGGAGTTGGTGAATCATCGCCTGCACAGGGGGCTGATGTCATTGTCCAAACCAAGGGCGATACCGTTCAGTTTGATGACGCTGTCACGAATTCTGGCAGCGGTTCTGCTGCGATAGAGCAAGAGATTGCTTCGGCGACAGATGGGCGGGTGATCATTCGCACTGCCGATCTTGATGTGACGGTCGATGACGTGACGATGTCGATGGACGACATTTCCAAGATCACGGCCGCGGCTGGTGGCTGGGTAGTTTCTTCGGTTCAGCCTCGAAACTATCAGGGAACGATTTCTATTCGTGTCCCGGCAGATCGATTCGATGATGTGATCGAGCAGCTTTCGGATCTTGCGGTGAAGGTTAAATCTATATCAACAAGCAGCCAGGACTTTACTGAAGAGTTCACTGACGTGACCGCGAGAGCACAGACGCTGGACGACACGCTGGAGCGGCTTCGTGTTCTGTATGAACGTGCGTTCTCGGTGGAGGATGCGATAACGATCCAGAAGGAGATTACGAACGTCCAGGGCGATCTCGAGTCGCTTGAAGCACGGCTGAATTTCCTGTCGCAGAGTTCGGCATTTTCGTTTATTTCTATGTCGTTGGAATCGGTTCCGCTTGAGCTGGTAATTGATGCCGGTGACGATCTTGCGGCAGCTGTTGGGCACTCGGTTACGTACCGCGCGAAGTTCACGCCTCCCGAGGGTATAGAGGAGTTCGTGGTGCGGTGGAATTTCGGAGATGGGTCACGTGAGGAGTCGACAGATCGTATTGCTCCAACGGGAAACGGTGACGAAGTTATCACCTCGCCGATCATCCATTATTTCGATCGAGACGAAGACTCGCCGTTTATCGTTACGGTGGAACTTAGCGGATTTGGCGACGCCGGTATTGCAGAGGGTGAAGACACTCTTGTAACCACGGTCAGCCGACTTCCAGTGATTGAAGTTTTTGCCGGTGTGAACCAGACGGTTGAAGCGGGTAGCGAGGTTAAATTCTCAGCATCATTCACACGTCCAGACGGTGTTTCCGACGTTGGCTACTCATGGAACTTTGGCGATGGTTCGGCTCCGACCGAAAATCTAATTGGTGGTCCAACAGAGGTCAAAACGACTCACACTTATCGCAACTTCAGGCCGAATCCGTACGTTGTGATTTTGACAGTTACGGGTCAGACCGAGGTTGGTGAAGTGGAGGCGACCGGTGAGTTCTTCGTATTTGTGCGAGAGACGATCGGTGTGGCTGCCGCTGAACTTGATGCTGGTGACACGACTCGTGATGCGGTTCGGACTTTGCAATCGGTGGGAGTATTTCTGGCTAAAGCAGGACTCTGGTTGCTGATTTTGAGCCCGGCGTGGCTTATCGGTGGCGCTGTGATATTTGTGCTGGTGAGGCGACGATCTGCGATCAGGATTCCACGGAGTACCGAGGACTAGGGTTGCGGAAGCAAGAAACTAGTAAGGGGCGGAGTCAGTGATGGCTTCGCCCCTTTTTGTATGCAGTTTGATTCCTTCTCCCTAGGGAGAAGGCTAGGTTGAGGGGGATGACAGGAAGGGAGGTGGGTTAGTAATCTCAGTACCAACGTTGGCATTCCCCCTCACCTAAATCCTCTCCCTTATGGAGAGGACTTCAGCGGCTATGGGAGTGCTTTGTGAGGGGCGAGATGGCGTGCTGGGACATTCTTGGCAAGTCGTGTAATCCGGTTATGAGTTATTAAATTGCTTTGCATCGAGGAATTTTTTAGTCTTCAGCAACAGCTTGCTCCCTCACATTACAACTGCACCGGACTACCTCGCACGGGCAGTTCCTCACAGATACTGCTTCCGGTTGGCTGCCAGAGGCCCCCGATCTATGATCGGGAGAAATTCCCGATTTTCTCTAACCCCAGTATGTTTCCTGTTTTGAGCCCCAGAGTTCTCGTGACTGTTTGATGTAGCCCTCGGGCGGGTGAGTTTCTATCGGTGGATTTGCCAAGAGTACTTCTTCATCCATGTTGAGACCGATTCCGGGTCCCATCGGTACATCGTAGTAGCCGTCTTTTTGGTGCGGGAATGTGCCTTCGACCACGATATCGAACCATGGCTTGTTTCCGCCCTCTTGGATCATGAAGTTTTGCATCCCGACATCGACTTGAATTGCAGCCATTGTGTTTATCGGACCGTAGGGATTATGCGGTTGGACTCCGACGTAGTAAACCTCGGCCATGGCGGCAATTTTCTTGAGTTCAGAGATGCCGCCGACGTGGCATATGTCGGGTTGTATAAGGGCTACGACCTGTTTTTCAAGGAGGTCTTTGAAGTCCCACTTGGAGTAGAGGCGTTCGCCGGTTGAGAGCGGTACGTTCACGGAGTCGGCGACTTTAGCCATGGCGTCGACGTTCTGCGGTGGGACGGGCTCTTCAAAGACATATGGGCGCATATCGGCGACGGCGTCGGCGAAGCGGATGGCGGACGATGGGTTGAGTCGGCCATGACATTCGATGAGTAGTTCGACATCCGGCCCAACGGCTTCTCGTACTGCGTAGACCTTTGCGATTGAGTCGGCTTCGGCCGCTGCTGACGGGAACAGGCCGGTGTGGCCAAACGGATCGCCTTTGAGGGCGGTGAGCCCGGTGGCGGTTTCTCTGAGGGCGTGGGCGACGCAGTCTTCTGGTGTGTCGCCGTCGAATCGGCCGTATGTCCAGATCTTGTCGCGCATTTGGCCGCCAATAAGCTCCCAAACGGGAGTATTGAACGCTTTGCCTTTGATGTCCCAGAGGGCGATTTCGATACCGCTGATGGCGGCCATCTGGATGACTCCGCCGCGGACGTTGTGCCAGAGGTGGTACATCTCCTGCCAGTGTTGTTCGATTCGGAAGGGGTCTTTCCCGATCAGGGTTTCGCCGATTTCGTCGACCATGTTGGCGACGGTGAGTGGCCCGCAGGTTGCTTCGCCCCAACCGACGATCCCTTCGTCGGTGGTGATTTTGACGTAGACGTAGTTTCGCCGAATCCCTCGCAGATCGAGATCTGGATTGGCGCTCGCAATGGCTTTGACTTCGGTGATTTTCATCTGGGGTGAACCTGAATTTCTTGCCTGTTTTGCGCCTGCTAAATGCGGCGCGTGACAGTGAATATCAGTTTTACGGAGTTGTCGCAAGTGGATTCAGAGGGCTGAAGCTGTACCGGTTTACGAAAGCGAGTACTTCGCGACTCTGGGTGGGTGAGGGTCGGAGACGCGGGTTCTGGGCTCCTCACAAGGAGGGGGGCTATGCGGGGTTGGGGGCGCGTTGAAAAATGGCTCCATGAGCTGGCGCAAGATCAGACGGGTTGCTGAGAACGGCTTTTTATATGGGGTGGGCTGGTGCCCGACCACGGGATTGCGCGGAGTTGAAGTTCCGGCGGTTTGGAGGCTGTGATCTCTGAAGATGTTCACGTGCCTGGGAAGGTGTTGGAGTGGATTTTGGATTCATTTTCTTCGGAGCTTTCCGCTTTTGAGCCGGAGGTACGAAGTTGCCGAATCTTGATCCGTCGAACACTGTTTTGGGGAGATGCGTTGCTTGCTTCTGTACTGGCCGATTTCTCGGACAGAGTCACATCTCACGGGAAGTCCCTGTTTTTACGGGACGGTGGTGACAGCTTTGGCTGTCGGGAATTTGTTTTGGAGTTGGTTGCCCGAGGGCCGCCAACTGGTAAATGCCGTTGTTTTCAGCAGTGTTCCGTCTGACTGACCTGCCCCCGATAGCGTTACCACTTATTATCTCGGATTCACGACCAGTTGAAGCTTGGGCATGATTGCCTCAGGTGTCGGCGGCCGGTATCCGAGTGAGCTGTGTGGTCGGATCGTGTT
>Ga0115002_10002340_pt1 | contig 24881 bp, 21 predicted proteins | sample ArcticOcean_MG_C_8_FD_89576 | JGI IMG/M metagenome (GOLD analysis project Ga0115002, IMG submission 89576) | Marine microbial communities from western Arctic Ocean - ArcticOcean_MG_CB11_86 | ecosystem: Environmental > Aquatic > Marine > Oceanic | place: Arctic Ocean: Canada Basin | collected... | reverse complement strand
CGATCATCGAATCTGCAGCGGCCATGCTTGCGCCCGGTCAACACGCAGGTCGGGCTGCGATTAACGTGCCCTGGGACGACCGGGACGGCGGTATGGTCACGCTGACAATCGAACGCGGTGCGAAGGGACTGTGCGTGAGCTTTCGCGATCCACCGGCTGTCGATCCGCGGCCGATCAACTGTACAGCGGGAATGACCGAAGACCTGGTTCTCGCGGCCGCCGCCGGCGCGTTTGATCTCGACGGGTTGCACAGCGATGCGCTCCGTCTGGCGATCGTGATCAAGACACCCGAAAGCTCAGGTTTGGCTGCGGCGGTGCCAACGGCGGTCGGAATCGGCCGCGAGACCACCGGCCAAGCCGTGTTCCGCGCTGTGCTCGATGCCTTGGCAAGCGGTGGCGTTACCGTCGATGCCGACGATGCCTGGGCCGCGTATCGTGACCGCCGGATCGGCGATATACTGGATCTGGCGACCGGGAAAATTACCACTGCGCATGCCGCGGTGGTGGTAGCACAAGAAGCTGGACGTACGGAGAGTGCCGCATGAGCGAGCTCACCAAATCGGGGTTGAACAAGTCTGAACTGATCACCGCGGAGATCGTTCGCAACTACGTCGAAACCGTCTGCGGTGAGATCAGCCGCGTCGTCGAGAACACCTCGATCTCGCCGATATTTTCGGAGACCCACGACTATTCGGTCGGGCTGTTTTATGCCGACGGCACCACCGTCAGCTTGCTGGCCCGGGCCCAATCAGTGCCGACCCATATCTTCGCGGCGCTGACCTCGGTTGAAACCGTGCTTGAGATCTACCGCGGCGATATCCACGACGGCGATGTGTTCTTTGCCTCCGACCCCTATTTCGGTGGCAGCCACATCCCGGACTGGACCATCGTCTATCCCGTCTTTGTCGAGGGCGAGCCTCGGTTCTTCACCTCGGTACGCGGCCACGTCAACGACGTCGGCGGCTGCGCGCCAGGTGGCTACAACACCATCGCCCGGGATATCTGGCAGGAGGGCTTCCGGGTGCCGCCGGTACGGCTGCGCGAACGCGGCGAGCTGGTCGAAGATTTATGGAATCTAATCCTCTCAAACACGCGCACCAAGGACGACATCACCGGCGACCTCAACGCAATGGTCGGCGGTTGTGTGATCGGCGCGCGGCGGATGCTGGCGCTGGTCGATAAGTACGGCGCCGACCTCGTCAACCGATCCGTCGATTACGTACTGGGTTATGCCGAAAACCGGCTACGGGCGGAGATCGCCAAGTGGCCAGACGGCACCTATCACGGCGAGGCCTATCTCGATCATGATTATGCCGGCGGCGGACCGGTCAAAGTCACGACCTCGGTTACCGTGGCCGGCAGCGATGTCGTGATCGACTTTGCCGGCACCGATCCCCAGGTGAGGGGCTTCGTCAACTCGGTGGCGACCAACACATACTCCAACGTCTACACGTCATTGGTTGCCCTGTTTCCGGATCTACCTGTCAATTCCGGGTACTTCCGCCCGTTCACCATCAAGCTGCCCGATCATTCGGTGGTCAACTGTGACCCACCGGCGCCGGTTGGCCATTCCACCGTGTGCATCGGCTCCGACATAGCCGAAGCCGTGATGAAGGCGTTCGAGGATATCTGCCCCGACCTGGTCGGTGCGGCCGATATCGATCTTTGCAACGTGCGCGTCTTTGGCACGAATTCGCGAACCGGACGATTCTTTGTCGGCAGCGACATTAACGCGACCGCGATGAGCGCCGGCGGCGCCAAGGGGGTCGACGGGTGGGGCGGCAATGCGGCTCCGTTTTGCGCGCTACGCCTGCCGTCGCTGGAGATGTTCGAACAGCAATATCCTTATCGCTACATCCAGGTCGAATACGCCAACGATACCGCGGCACCCGGTGAATTCCGCGGCGCCCCGGCGCTACACTACCGCCGCGAGATGCTCGATGAAGTGAGTTGCATCGTCTACAGCCAAGGTTACGAACACACCATGGCCGGTTATTGCGGCGGTGAGCCCGGGGCCGGCAATTTCTTCGTGTTGAACGAAGGTGCCGACGACGAACTCATGGTACCGGACTACTGCTATGGCGTTGTCGTGCCCAAGGGCGGGCGTATCTTCGTTCAGTCCGGTGCGGGTGGTGGCTGGGGTGATCCGCTCAATCGCGATACCAACCGGGTGCTGGCTGACGTTCGCAACGACTACATCTCGATCGAAGGCGCCAAGCGTGATTACGGCGTGATCATTGATGCCCCAGCGATGGCTGTGGACGATGCGGCCACGTCGAGCGAACGGGCGCGCCTGCGTACCGCGCGTACCACCGCGCAAGCGGCGGAATAGCGGCGCCCTTCGTAGGATGCGTTGGCGGTGATGCGTTGATACAAGAACCCGTCGATCTCCTGATAAACCACGGCCTCGTGGTCACGATGGATAGCGAACGCCGGATGATTTCGGATGGCGCGGTAGCGATCGCCGGTGGCGCTATTGTCGCGGTCGGCAAGACCGACGTTTTTGCCGACTCCTATGCCGCGACCACCACGATAGACGCGCGCGACAAGCTCGTGATGCCGGGATTGATCGACGGCCACAACCACCCCGTCCACTTTTTGTCGAAGGGCTTCATCGATGACATGAAGTTCCCGGAACGCTGGCGCGATCGGGTGTGGCCATACGAGATTGGCTTGTCCGACGCCGAAGCGGAACTGGCGGCGACCGGCACATTCCTCGAAATGATTCGTCATGGCACCACTTGTTTCGCCGATCCCGGCACCTTCCAGCCGGACGCCATTGCGGCCGCCGTCGGGCGCGTTGGTATCCGTGGCGTAATCGCGCGGCTGACCTCCGATGTCGACGACCCCACCGCGCCACCGGATTACACGGCCGATACCGATACCGCGGTAGCGAGCGCCGAAGCGGTGATCGATAAGTGGAACGGTGCCTACGATGGCCGCTTGCGCGCGTGGTTTTCACTGGTGCGCACCGCGCACGTTACCGACGAACTGTGTGGGCGGGTCAAACAGCGCGCGGATGCGCGCGGCGTTGGCATCCACGCTCATCTCGCGACCACACCTAGCGAGGTCAAAGCGACTTGGGAAGCGCACGGGGTCGGTCCGGTCGAGCGCTATCGCCGGATCGGTGTGCTCGGGCCCAATGCTTACCTCGTCCATATGGGCTGGATCGAAGACGAGGATATCGCCGTATTGAAAGAGCACGACGTATCGATCTGCCACTGCCCCTCGGCCAGTATGTTCGGCGGTTTCGGCAGCGTCGCCCACGGTAAGTTTCCCGAACTGGTCGATGCCGACGTGCGCGTGGTGCTCGGCACCGACGCCTGCGCGGTCAGCCGCTTCCTCGACATGGTGCGGGTGATGTACCTCGCCGCTTGCGGTCACAAGGACGCTAAGGTCGACCCCACGGTGATCGGCGCCCACAAGGCGCTTGAGATGGCGACAACGGACGCCGCTACGGCGTTGTTGTGGGACGGGGTGGATGGAATCGGTTCGCTCGAAGGCGGCAAACGTGCTGATCTCATCATTGTCGATACCGATGGGATCGGCTGGCAACCCAATCCGCTGCGCAATCCGATCGGCAATCTGATCTATTCCAATACCGGCGATTCCGTTCGCACCGTGATCATCGACGGCCAAATTGTGATGCGCGATCGTGAATTCCAAACCATCGACGAGGCGGCCTATCGCACCGAAGCCGCAGCTGCCTCCATCTCAATTCTCGATCGGATCAACGCCCCGCCGCGTAACCCCTGGCCAATTGTCTAGGCTGAGCGACCTAGCCGTCGATGCAATACTTTGACGTAGGAGTACCGGAAGGATGCACCAATGACCGATATCAAGCTGTTCGAGTTCGGGCCGACCCGTTCGGCGCGGTGCCGCTGGACGCTTCTAGAAGCCGGACTCGATTTCGAGTCGTTCGACAAAGGTGCCGAGACGGTTCGTGCGCCAGAGCTTGCCGCGGTGCATCCGATTCCCAAAGTGCCAGCGGCCACATTTGACGGCAAAGCGCCGTTTGAGTCGGCGGCGATCTCGACCTATATCGCCGATCTGGTCCCCGAGAAGAAACTGATCGGGCCCTCGGGCACCTGGGCGCCCGCGCTGCACGATCAATGGACCGCCTATGTGCTGAGCGAGATGGAAGCGTGGTTGTGGAGCACGGTGCTGAACATTGGCATCTTGCCGGAAGCGCAGCGGATTGATGCCGTGCACGAGCAAAACGCCGGGCTGTTCAACGCGGCGCCGGCGGTATGGAGGCGGCGTTGGCCGATGCCGACTACCTGGTCGATAACCGTTTCACCGTCACCGACATCATTGCCGGCTACACCGTGAATTGGGCGCGCCGGCGCCAGCTGATCGAGGACTTCCCCAACTTGCAGGCTTATCGCGGTCGATTGTTAGAGCGTGAGCACTGCCCTCTAGTGACGGACTAGCTCGGGTTGTTGTTCGCCGTGCCCAAGAAAAAACCCCGCCACGAGGGGCGGGGTCGAAGTTTCTGTGTTGCCAGTGAGGGATACTCTCCTGCGACCAGCATCAGAGAGAGGTTGATCGAACTATAACCGTGAGGTCATCAGCGGTCTGTGACGAGCATCACGATTCACGACAAATATTATCTAATCATAACAACGGGCTAAGGCGGAGAGGGATGTGCCGGTTCAAGCAGGCGTTCTGCCGGCGGCCCTGAGTTCGTCGGTCTCAACCTTGTCGAGTTCGAAGTCCCCGGTAATCGCGACGCAATAATCGCGCAGTGCTGACTCGCGGCTGATGAGCCCGTCGAGCACATCGTCTAAAACTTTTTGCGGGTCGCGCTTGAGCGGATCGCCATAACCGCCGCCTGCCGGACCGATGCAAACGAAGCGATCCCCCGTCTTGAGCGGCATGTAGGGCGCTTTTGACGGTAGTTCCTGGACTCCGCCGTCGACCCGGTCGAGCCGCAGCGCGGCCGGGTGGCCTTCGTCGCCGCCGTCAAACCCCCAGGGATTGAAGCCGTGGCCTTCGCCCTCGACCGAGGCCCCACCGTCGGACTGATAGACGAACTCACGAATAGACCCGAACCCGCCACGCCATTCGCCGGCCCCGCTGACGTCTTCGCGTAGCTCGTAGCGGTTAACCCGCAACGGCAGATGCGATTCGATATCTTCGATCGGGTTGTTGCGGGTGTTGGCATAGAGCGTGTCGACCGTATCCATGCCGTCCTTGCCGTAACGCCCGCCATAGCTGCCCTCGAAAATTTCCATGTGGACCCAGTGCTGATTGTCGCGCATCCCGGAAAAGGCGATGACCTTGAGATTGCCTATACCGGCCGAAACCTGGCGCGGTGCTACCTGCGCTAACGCTTTCATCACGGTATCGGCGAGTTGGTTGCCAGGCGCGAAACGCGCGATTGTCGGCGCCGGAAACTCCGGATTCGTAATCGATCCTTTCGGAGAAATGATCTTGATCGGTCGCACCAGACCTTCGTTGACCGGAATATGGCCATGAGTCTCGGTATCAAGTAATACCGAGCGGACCGTCAGCCATACCGCGATGTCCACCGTTCCCTCGAACGGCATGTTGATCGGTCGATCCGGGATTTGGTCGGCGGTACCTGTGAGGTCGACGACCATGCCGTCGCCGGCGATCGTGAGGTTGACCACCAGTGGTAGTTCGCGGCGCGCGGGATCTGGATCATCGAGGTAGCCGTCGATATAGGTCGTCGCCGAGTAGGTGCCGTCGGGCAGGTCGGCGATGGCCTGACGCATCAGGCGTTCGGAATAGTTCATTACCGATTCGCAAGCTGCTTCAAAGGTCTTGCGCCCATGGCGGCTGACCAGATCAAGCATCTGTTCGGCACCGAAGCGGGCCGCCGCGATCTGCGCTTCGATGTCGCCGACCACGAGGTCGGATACGCGAATGTTGTCGCGCAGGATGTGCCACACCGGCACGACCTTTTCGCCGCGGTCATAAACCTTGATCGCTTTGAACTGGAGTCCCTCGGCATAGGCGTCGATGGCGTCGACAATGCCGCAACTGCCCGGCGTCAGCGACCCGATATCAAGGTGGTGCGCAGTCGTCACCGCAAAGCCAAGCAGGTCCTCATGATCAAACACCGGCACCGCGAAGCCGATATCGGGGCCATGGCTCGCGCCCGCATAGGGGTCGTTGTGCATGATCACATCACCGCGTTCGATGGTTTCGCCGCGCGATTCAAGGGTCCGCATGATGCCGCGGACGTAGCCGGGAATGGGGCCGGATTGGAGCGGTGTCGATTGGGCGGATTCGGCTAGGCCCCGGCCCCGCGCGTCGACCAGGGCGGCGCCGAAATCTTCGGACTCGCGGATAATCGACGAATACGACATCCGCATCAGCTTGTAGCCCATCTCGACCGCGATGTTCTCAAGCGCGCCCTGCACGACGCTCGCGGTCACATGGTCGACATCGGGCGCATTGCGCCCCGCGGCTGTGGGTTCGGTCATGTCATGCTCCCGTCTCGATTATCAAGTTGCCGCCGGCGTCAGCAGTCGCCCGTGCACCGGGCGGAACTACCGTGGTCGAATCTGTCTGGATGATGATCGCGGGTCCCTCGATCGGTATTCCGGTGGGCATCGCGTCGCGCGCAATAAGCGGTGTCGCCAGGCTGACCAGCTCACCGTTGCGCCGGAACGTGCATTGGCTGGTCTCCAAAATCGCGTTGTCGAGATTGCCGCCGATAACATCGACTGCCTGCATCTCACCCAACTTTATCTTGGGCATACGCCCGATACCCGTGAGGCGAATATTGACGATTTCGATCGGACTGTCCGCGAATGCGTGCCCATACTGGCCGCGATGGATCTCCTGAAAATCATCGAATAGCTGCGCTAGGGTGGCGTCGCCGAGCGGTCCATCGGCGACCGGGACGCGGAGTTCGTAGCCCTGGCCGACGTAGCGGAGGTCTCCGTAGCGCGTATAGGCGACATCGCCACCCGCTAATCCGTCACGCTCGAATTGTTGGGCGAGGGCGTGTTGCATCGATCCGAAGTCGTCAGTCAGCCGGGCGGCATCGACCGCTTCGCTGATCTGAAACTCAGTTCGAATAGCGTCGTATTTGAGATCGGTCGTCAGCAGTCCGACGGCCGAGGTGATACCAGGGAAGGGCGGCACGATGACCTCGGGGATGCCGAGATCGCGGGCGACGTCAACCCCGTGCAGCGGGCCCGCACCGCCAAACGCAACCAACGCAAATTCGCGCGGATCGTGTCCTTTTTGAATTGTTCGTGCGCGGATTGCATTGGCCATGTTGGCATTAACAATGGTCAGCAAGCCCTCGGCCGCTTCCTCCCGTCCAAGTCCGATCTCGGCAGCGAGGCGGTCGATCACGGCGCGCGACGCATCGGCTTGGAGCGTCATTTCACCGCCGAGGAAATTGTGAGGCGGCAAGCGCCCAAGGACGATTTGCGCGTCTGTGACGGTCGGTTGATCGCCGCCCTTGGCATAGGCAGCGGGGCCAGGTTGTGCGCCAGCACTTTGGGGTCCCACCCGAAACGCGCCGCCCGCGTCGATATAGGCGATCGAGCCGCCGCCGGCACCGATCGTATGGATATCGATCATCGGCGCCATCACCGGGTAGCCGCCGATCCAGGTATCCCGCGCGGTCGCTTCGCTGAATTCACCGTCGCGAATGAGGCCGATGTCGGCGGAGGTGCCGCCCACGTCGAACGTGATGAGGTTGTGCCGACCGGAAAGCTCGCCGCTCATCAATCCGCCGAGCACGCCGGCGGCCGGTCCGGATAAAAGCGTCAACACCGGGCGCTCGGCCACCATGGCGGCCGAGGCAACGCCGCCGTTCGACCCCATGACGTGCAACTCGGCGCCAAAGCCGTTGTCGTTGATTGCGGCCTCCAAGTCGCGGACATAGGAACGTACCTTGGGCCCGACGAAGGCATTCATGGCTGCGGTGGTAAAGCGCTCGAACTCGCGGAACTGGGGCGACACCGAGGCTGACGTTGTGACGAAGCATTCGGGATATTCGGCCTCAATGATCTCGCGGGCGCGATCCTCGTGGGCGGGATTGAGATAGGAGAACAGAAAGCACACGGCGATCGCTTCGACCTTCGCGTCGCGCAGTTGGCGCGCGGCCTGGCGGACTGCTTCTTCGTCGAGTGCGGTCTCAACCTCGCCGCGCGGTGGCGTCAAGCGCTCGGCGACGGTGAGCCGATGGCGCCGGCGCACGAGCGGCCGATCCTGCCAGGGAATGTCCTGCATGATCGAGTAATGCTGCGGCCGCTGGTGGCGGCCGATATGAATGATGTCGCGGTAACCAGCCGTCGTGACCATGCCGGTCACGGCACCGTCATATTCAAGTACCGCGTTGGTGGCGATGGTGGTGCCGTGCATCACGTGCTCAACCTCATCGCGAGCTATGCCGGCGCGGGTGCAGATCTCCTGAAGGCCGCGGATGACGCCGAGAGAAGGATCTTCCGGGGTGGTCGGAACTTTATGAATCGAGGTTAGCGCGGCCTCCGTATCGGTGACCACGACATCTGTAAACGTCCCGCCGACATCGACCCCGATGAGTATCACGCGCGCCCCCAAATCATTCAAACGCCTTAGCCAATGGGCGCCAGCTTGTTCGCTAAAGGCCCCAGCTTGTTCGTTAAAGGCAATGTTGGCAAGGCTAGCTGCAATCCACAAATCAAGTTGCTGAGCAGGCCAATGACGCAAGTGATATAACGCGGAATTCACGGCTTTAGATGGGATCACCACGAAAGTGCCACCCCCTGAGCAACGCGCTGCCGTGAAGCCGACATGGCAGTATTAGGAGGTCTATCCCGTGCGCGCGATCGTCGTCGACAGTCCCAGCGAGCAACTCGATGCGCTACAACTTCGTGATGTCCCGGAACCGAAGGCAAGTGCCGGCGAGATCCTGATCAAGGTTGCTTATTGCGGGTGCAACTGGGCCGACACCCAGGTGCGCAGTGGCAGATATCCACATCGCATCGACTTCCCCGTTATTCCGGGTATGGAAATTTCAGGTACCGTGGCCGCTAAGGGGACCGACATTACCAGCCTATCGGTCGGCGACCGGGTCGCAACATTGGTCGCTAGCGGTGGCTATGGGCAGACTTGCGCTGCGGATGCATCGGTCGTCACTCGCGTGCCGCATAACGTCGGGCTCGACGTGGCGGCGGCGTACCCAGTTCAAGCGCTGACCGCGTACTACATGCTGCACACGGTCTTTCAATTGAAAGCCGGCGATACCGTCCTCGTCCACGCTGCGGGCGGGGGTGTTGGCTTGTTTGTTACTCAGCTCGCGGTTCGGTTGGGCGCACGGGTAATCGGCACGGTCGGCACGCCGGGTAAAGAGAACCTCCCGCTGAAATACGGCGCCGATACCGTGATCAATCTCAACCAGACGAACTTTGTGGCCGCCGTGCTTGACCTGACGGAGGGCAGGGGCGTTGACCTTGCGATCGATTCACTTGGCGCTACCACGCTCGATAAAACCTTCGACGCGGTGCGCATTCTGGGTCACGTCATCAATATCGGCGAGGCCGAAGGGATGCCGCTTGGAAATATTCGTGACCGTGTGCTGAACCGGTCGCAGGCATTTACGCGCTTCAGCATTCACCATGTGATGGGCATGCCGGCGCTATGGGCGCAGGGTAACGACTATGTGCTTCAAGGGGTCGCCGACGGCTGGCTCGATGTTCCGATCGTCGAGCGTTTTCCGCTCGAGCGCGCCCGCGATATGCACGCGAAGATCCAAGGGCGAGGCGTTGCAGGGAAATTACTGCTCGAGGTCGCGGGCGGCTGATTGATACGGGTGCGATCGTTAAATGGGCGTCGCTGGGCAGACGCGCTCTTCGACCCAGCGTGCGATCGACAGCAGATTGCTATCGCTGCCGAGGCCGCCAACCAATTGGATCCCGACCGGTAATCCCGTTGCGCTGACATAAGCGGGGAGTGTGATGCTGGGTAAATGCAGCACGGTCCACAAACGCTGGAATAACAGATCGGTTGGCGCGCCGAACAACGGGGCTGGTCCGGCAGCGCTGGGCGTCAGTAGCACATCAACCCGATCAAATATGGGCGCGATCAGGGCTCGACATCTTGCCGCTAAATCGAGCGCCGCCAAATAGTCGTCGTAGGGGCAGGTGCGTCCTTGTTCGAGCAAATTTCGTAGCGGCTCGCTGAGTGCATCGGCGTGATTGTTCAATTCGTAGCGTAATCCGCGCGAGCATTCGAACATTAAGATGGTCCACTGTGCATCGAGGACATCGGCGAACTCGGGTTCGAGCACGATCTCCTCCAGCGCCGCACCGCTGTCCTCGAGTGCTTGGACTGCGGCTTCCATGGCGCGAACCATTTCGGGCTCGGCTTTGTTCCAGTGCGGCGAACGGCTGACACCTATCCGTGGCGGTTGCGAAACAGGGTCAGGGCCGGCGTCAGGCAATTGTGCAACGCCCAGTAATGGCGCGCGCAGAAGAACGATGTCGTCAACCGAGCGCGCCATCAAGCCGAGCGCATCCATCGAAGGCGCTTGCGGTTTCATACCGGCAAGGCTGAAACTGCCATAGCTCGACTTGAAGCCGACAACACCACAATAAGTGGACGGCCGGATGGTCGAGCCAATGGTCTGGCTGCCGAGCGCCAACGGTACCATGAAATCAGCAATGGCGGCGGCGGAACCGCTCGACGACCCACCGGGTGAATGGTCGGGATTATGGGGATTGCGCGTTTTACCCGGCGTCATGGCGGCAAACTCAGTGGTGACGGTCTTGCCCAATATGATCGCCCCGGCTTCGCGCAACAGGGCGACGCAGGCGGCATCGGCGGCGGGCTGGTTGCCGGCGTAGATCGGCGATCCCTGCGCCGTCGGCATGTCGACGGTATCGATGATGTCCTTGATGCCGACGGGAACGCCATGCAACGGACCGCGGGCCGGTTCGGAGTCGCACTGCTTTGCTTCAGCCACGGCATGATCGGCGTCGAGATGCGCCCAGGCACCAATGATATCTTCGCGCGCATAAATGCGCTCTAGGCAAGTGTGGATCAGCGCTTCGCTGGTTAGTCGGCCATCAGCTATCCGCTGCGCCGCTTCGAGAGCGCTGAGTTCGTTAGGGTCGGTCATGCGCGTCAGGTGTTTGCACGACGACGGGATGCGTCTGCGATCTAGCCGCCACTGCCGGTTTCCGCCACGGCTTCGACTTCGACCAGGAAATCAGGCATTACCAGAGACGGTGCCGATACCGCCGTGCTCGCCGGGATATTGTTAGGAAAAGCCTCTGCCCGGGCGGCTGAGTATTCGCTGTAGCGGCTGAGATCTACGAGAAAGGCGGTAATTTTGACGACATCATCCATCGACGCGCCGGCGACGGACAGGATTTCTCGGATATTGGCGAATACCTGTCGTGATTGTTCGCCCATATTGTTGCCGCCTACAACTTTACCGTCACGATCGAATGCGACTTGACCCGAGACATAGATAGTCGTGCCTACGCGTACAGCCTGCGAAATTCGGTAATTCTTGGCCCACGGCCAATCAGGATTAATTTCGACGCGGTCGTTCATGACGTCCCTCCGTGTTCGCGTTGGTCCATCCATAGTGTATAGGAAGCGGCAACCGCAGCAGAGTGAATGCCAGAAACCAAAGCAGCATTGCGACGAATAGTAGGCGGCATTACTGGCGTCCTCGTGGCCTGCATCGTGGTCGCGGGGTGCGGGTTCCAACCTATGTACGCGACGGATCGCGGGACTGGGCGCGCGGATGTCTCGTCGAATCTGCAGAACATATTTATTCCGGTATCGCGCGGTCGCGTCGAGCAATTGGTCTACAACAACTTACGCGATCGCTTGAATCCTCTGGGTGTTCCTAGACAACCCCGTTTTCGATTGGATTATGCCGTTACCGTTCTGAAGCAACCGGTTGCGTTCGCAAAAGACGAAACTGCGACCCGCCAAAACGTCCGAGTCTCGGTTACGTTTTCGCTCAAAGATCGTTCGGATAACGCCGTCGCATTCTCGGGCACCGCGCGCGCATTTGCTGCCTACAACATTTTGCGGTCGCAATACGCCACCCTTGCGGCCGAGCAAAATGCCGAAGATCGCGCAGTTCGAGAGGTGAGCGACGAGATTCGATTGCGTATTGCCGCTTATTTCTCCGGTACGGCGGAGAGCTAGTACCTATCGATGCTCGCGTTGACAGCAGGCCGACAGCGACCGTACCGTCCGCGCGGCCAATAAAATAAGGGGAGGGCAGGGATGCAGATCCGAATCCTATCGGAGAGTGATTGCCGTGCGGCTGTTGATATGGCGGCGGCGATCGATATCCAAGCCGAAGCATTCGAGTTGCTCGCCCGAGACCGGTCGATTGAAGGCTTGCGCAGTTTTGCCGTCTCAAAGGAACCGCCCGGCGCGATTATCTTCAATCCCTCGGTCCTCACCCAGGGTGCCGGGTTCGGCGTCAAAGTGGTTTGCGACTTCTATGGGAATGATGACCGCGGCGTGCCGCGCATGAACGCGCTAGTCGCTCTGTTCGACGGCGAGACCGGACAACCGCGAACCGTGATGGAAGCGGGTTACCTAACTGACTTGCGCACGGGTGCGGGAACAGGATTGGCAGCCCGTTATCTCGCGCGACCAGATTCGAAAACGGTAGCAATAATCGGCGCCGGTCGGGTTGCTCGAAACCAAATCGAGGCGTTGGTGGAAGTTTGTCCGATCGAGAAGATCTGGTTGTCGACGCGATCAGAAGCGCGCGCCCGCGATTTCCTTGAACGGATGGCGAAAATAGGCGGAAAGGTGCCCAGCAATATCTTGGTCGTGGAGTCTCGAGAAGCCGCCGTTCGGGAAGCCGATATCGTGATTGCTGCAACCACCGCAAAGCAACCGACCTTTCCCGGTGAGGCCTTGAAAGCAGGAACATTTATTGCCGCCGCAGGCGCGTATGAGGCGACATCGCGAGAGGTCGATAGCGAGACCATTCGCCGGGCCTCGAAATGGGTGATCGATAGCCGTACTGACTGCCTCGATGAGGCCGGTGATCTGCAAATTCCGATCAGCGAGGGAATCATCTCTCGTGATCAAGTCGCACAGATCGCCGAACTCGTCGCTGGCGAAAGGCCCGGCCGCGAAGCTGCTGACGAAATCACCTACTACAAATCGATCGGCGTGCCAATCCAGGACTTGGTTACCGCCCAGCATATAGAACGCCGCGCCGTCGACCTCGGGCTTGGCACCGTTATCGATATCGGCGGCGACAACGACTAGGAAAACAGGAAGCCAGCATGGCAATTCAGCGTATTTCGGGTGGATCCAAATTCGAAGACATCATCGGCTATAGCCGTGTGGTGGTCGACCAAGGCTTGGTCACGGTTTCGGGCACCGCTGGCTTCGATTATTCGGACGGGTCGATTGCCGAAGATGTCGCAGCGCAGGCCCGCCAAGCGTTTCTCAACCTGACCGATTATCTCAGTAAGGCGAATTGCACGCTGGCCGACATTGTTCGCGCCACCGTCATCCTCACCGACGCGGCTGAATGGGAAGCGATCGTTCCCGTGATCGGCGAAAACTTCCAATCTGTGAAACCGGCACTAACGGCTTTCGTCGCCGGCCTGGTTGACCCGCGGATGAAAATCGAAATCGAAGTGGCCGCGCGTCAACCAACCGAGTAGTGCAGGGTTCCGGCGCTCCAACCAATCAAGACCGCGTTTCAGAGTGGCTCAGCCGACACAATCAACCACAGCACCGGCAGCAGTCTGGGGGCTATTTCTACCCTTGGCCTTGTGCATCGCCGCGACACATGGATTTGGCTATTTCCTGTTTCCCGCGTTGTTGCCAACGATGCGAGTGGAACATGGGTTGAGCTACGCGACGACTGCGAACATCACGAGCGGTGCGCAAATTGCGTACATGGTGGGTTCGTTGTTTGCCGGCGTGATCGGTCCGAAGTTGGGCGCGGGCCGGCTCACCCTTGCGTCGGTCATCCTCGCTGCGCTCTGTCTTCTTGGGACTGCAATTGCGGACTCAGCCTGGGCGATCGGGTGCCTGGTCGCGGCGATGAGTGCAAGTGCTGCGGTCAACTGGGCTTCCATCTCAGCCTTGGCCGGCGTCTATGTTCCCGCCCGCCGCCGCGGGCAAGCGCTTACCGTAGCTGCAACGGGGTCGGCCTGGGGAGTGTGCGCCAATGGCGTAATCGTCGCACGCGCCTTGCCCGATCTGGGTACGAGCGGCGCTTGGATACTCACCGGTCTAACCACGCTGATCATCGCGGGGATTACCGGTGTCGCGTTGTTCCGGCGCGGCGCTTTGGCCAATTCCGCGCGAAGTATGGCCGCCGCTGAACCCGAACATGAAAACGAGCACACGCGGATTGGCTTGCGCCATCCGGCGATGCTCTACGCCTGTCTGTTCAGCATCCTGGCTGGTTTTGCCGCCGTTCCATTTCTGACGTACCTCGGCGCCTACCTTGATACCGAGGTTGGGCATCCGGCAACGCTGGTCGGTTCGGTGTGGGCGGTTCTGGGGATCACCGGTGCTGCCACTGGTTTTGTCGTCGGCGGGATCGCCGACCGCTACGGCCTGCCGCTGGCGCTGCGCGGATTATTTGCTGTTTTTGTCGTGAGTGCGTTGATTATGGTCTTTTTGCCCACGCCGCCGATTGTCTACGGTGCCGGAATTGGCTTCGGCCTGATGTATTTTACGCTGTGGGGCCTGATCTCGACCTACGTCAATCAGTTCCTCGCACCCGGGCCGGCAATGCGGGTCATTGGTATTACCTTGGTATGCGTGGGGATAGCCGCGGCGTTGGGTAACTGGGCCGCCGGGCAATGGGCGTCCCTGGGCCACTCTTTTGCGGATGTTTATCTGATTATCGGGGCAATCGGCTGTGTCATGATCGTGCTAACCACGACGATGCCGATCAAAAAAAACTGCTGAACTATAGTTTCTAATCAGCGGCGTGTTTGTTAGGTTCCGGTCACCTGAACTCACGCTGAGTCTGCAGTTCGTTCTAGGGGAGGAAAAGACATGAATATGATGAGACGCTCATTCCTATCAACATCAATTGTGGCGTTGGCGGCAGCGGCCTTCTTGACGACCACCGCTACAGCGGCCGATATCGTTATCCGCTTCTCGCATGGCATGCCGGAGAAAATCCAGTCCGACCAGCACGCCTACGCGACGATCTTCAAAGAGGCGGTCGAAGCCGGATCCAAGGGCGCAATTGAAGTACGTATTCTGGGCGCCAACAAAGCTGGCAATGAGCGCCAGCAGCTCGAAAAAGTGCAAAACGGCATCAACCAGATGGCCAACATCAGCGAAGGGTTGCACCCGACCTTCTTCAAGCCCGGCTTGGTGCTTGGAATGCCCTTCCTATTCGGCTCTTCCGCCGTGGTCTGGGAGGTGATGGATGGCTGGTTCGGTAAGAAATACAACGACGCCTTCTTGAAGACGACCGGCGTCCGCTTCCTCAGTCACTCCGAAAGTGGCTTCCGCAGCCTTTTTAACAGCAAGAAGATCGTGAAAACGCCGGCCGACCTAGTCGGTCTCAAGATCCGCACCATGGAGAACCCGGCACACATGGCGATGATGAAAGGCCTCGGCGCCAATCCCACGCCGATCCCCTGGCCCGAGGTCTACACGTCGCTGCAGCAAAAGGTCGTCGATGGGATGGAAAACCCTCCAGGCCTGTTTTTCCTGATGAAGTTCTACGAGCAGCAGAAGTTCCTGACGGTCGATCGCCACCTCTATAGTTTCCACTCCACCGTCATCAACGACGACTTCTTCAAAAAGTTGCCGAAAAATTTCCAAGACCTGGTCGTTCATGCTGACCGGATTGCGTTGACCGTTGGCCGGGCTACTGCGGTGCTCGGCGAGCGCACGGCGATCGGGAAGCTGCGCGAGAAAGGAATTGATGTGTATTCGCCGACCCCGGAAGAGTACGCAATGTTCCGCGAGAAGGGTCGCCCACCGGCAGAAGCCTACGTACGGAGCCAAATTGGCGAAGAATGGGTCAACGACATTCTTAAGGCCGTTGCCGAGGCGGAAAACAAACTGAAATCCAACTAACAAGAACAACGATTGAGGGCTGGCCTGTGCCAGCCCTCAAGTTACCTTGAGTTGGTGTAAGCGGCGGCGCAGCTAGTTATGGCGCGGTCAAGGTGAGGGGACGCGCGTGTTAGCGAGAATCGACCGCGCGATCATCTGGCTGACAGCAATTGCAGTCGTTGTCCTCATGTTGACGATGGTCGGGTCGATCCTGGCCGGTGTCTTCTTCCGTTACGTTCTCAATTCCGCGCTGCCATGGCCCGAGGAACTCGCACGCTTTGCCATGGTGTGGCTGACGATGCTGGGGGCCGGGCTGGTGGTCCGCTACGGCGGTCACATCGCGGTCACGCTGGTCGTCAATCGGCTTAAGAGTTGGCCAAAACTGATTGTTAGCTGGTTTGCACGCGGCGTAGTTGTTCTTTTTCTTGTCATGCTTTTGTGGTTTGGCGCCGATATGACTGATCGGGCCGGCCGCCAACGATCAGCCGCGCTGGAGTGGTCGATGTCGGTTCCCAATCTAGCGATGCCGCTTGGCGCCGCCCTGATGCTCTTTCACCTCGGTATGGTCGTGTTGCGACGCGAAGATGCCGACGGTCGCCCGCCGCTTCTACCTTTTACGCGCGAAGAAGACGCCGCGTCATGATCGGTGTGGTCATGTTGATCCTGATGCTGGTGCTACTTGCGCTCGGCGTGCCGATCGCATTTTGCATCGGGTTGGCTTCGGTCGTTGCAATCCTGATGGTCGGTCCTTCGGCACCCTGGATCATTGTGCCTAACAGCATGTTGAATGGAATGGACTCGTTTCCGCTCATGGCTGTTCCGTTCTTCGTGCTGGCCGGTGATTTGATGAATCGCGGTGGCATAACCCTTCGACTTGTTAACTTCGCCAATCTTCTAGTCGGCGGCATTCGCGGCGGCCTCGCCCAAGCCAACGTGATGGCGAGTATGCTGTTTGCCGGTATCACCGGGTCCGCGCTCGCGGACACGGCTGCGATTGGCCGCATCATGATCCCGGCGATGGAGCGTGAAGGCTACGACCGCGCTTATGCCGCCGCGGTCACCGCTGCTTCTTCGATCATCGGACCGATTATTCCCCCCAGCATTACCATGGTGTTGTTCGGCGTAACCGCCGGCGTATCAATCGGAGGGTTGTTCCTCGCCGGCGTCGTGCCAGGTGTTCTTATCGGCGGTGGATTGATGATCATGGCTTATATCATGGCGCGCCGACGCAATTATCCGGTGCGGGTGGTGCCGGTGACGAAAGAGTTCGCGTGGAAAACTACGCGAGAAGCGATGATCGCGTTGCTGATGCCAGTGATTATCCTCGGTGGTATTTTCGGCGGCGTGATGACGCCGACCGAGTCCGCCGCCGTCGCCGTGCTCTATGCCGTAGTCATCGGCGTGTTCGTGCTGCGCGAATTGACCCTGCGCGATCTCGGCGATGCCCTGTTGCGCTCGGGCATGACGACGGCATCGATCATGTTCATTGTTGGTGCGGCCCGGATCTTTGCCGACATGCTGGGTTCCGAGCAGATCCCCGAGCAGCTGGCGAAAGTCGTTCTGTCACTTACGACCGAACGCTGGGTCATCCTGTTGTTGATCAACATCTTCCTACTGCTGGTTGGCGCCGTCATGGATACCTCGGCGGCGATCATTATTCTCGTGCCTGTGTTGCTGCCCGTGGCAGTCAGCATCGGCGTCGATCCGCTCACCTTCGGCATCATCATGTGCGTCAACCTGATCATCGGTCTGGCCACCCCACCGCTTGGCGTATGTTTGTTCGTGGCTTCAGACATTGCCAAAATCTCGGTCGAGCGCCTTGTTGTCGCGATCTGGCCGTTCCTGGTTCTTGAGATCGCCGTTCTGATGTTAATTACCTACGTTCCTGGCTTGGCGACGGCGTTGCCGCGTTGGGTCGGTTATGGCTCATAACCCAAGACTCATAGAGAAATAAAAGGAGACGAGACATGAGTGAAGCCTTCGCCGCGGCTGCGCCGGCCGGTGCTGACCCACTCGATATACCGTTCAGTATTCGTGAATATCGTGAACGGCTAGGTCGCGTGCAGGAACAGATGGCCGAACGTGGTCTCGATCTGATGATGGTCCACCAGCTTGAAAACACCTACTGGCTGACCGGCTATCGCACCATCGGCTTCTATTCTTATATGGTGCTGTTTATTCCAGCCGAGGGAGATCCTGTCCATCTCTCTCGGTCTATCGAGAAAAGCGTTCTGCAGGGCACCACTTGGGTGCCTAATATTGAGACTTATCCGGACACCGAAGACTATCTCGACGCGACGATTCGAGTGATGCGGGATCGCGGGTGGGAGACGGGTAAAATTGGCGTCGACAAGAGATCCTGGTACCTAACGATCGCCGATTTTGATTCGCTCCGCGAGCGGTTACCGAAAGTGGATTGGCACGATACGTCCCTCATGATCGAGGACATGAAACTGATCAAATCACCGGCCGAACAAAATTATAGCCGCAAGGCGGGGAAGGCGGCGTCGGAAGGGATGCGGTCGGCGTTGGATCGTATGGAAGCTGGGATCACCGAAGACGATTTGATGGCCGCCGCGTATAACGGATTGTTCAAGATGGGCAGCGAATACCCCGGCCTGCCGCCGCTGATTAATGGCGGGGTTCGCCACACAATGGCGCACGCGATGGCCGAAGGGAATCGCATCAAGCAGGGCGATCAGGTCTATTTCGAGGTCGGTGCCAGCATCAAACGATACCACGCGGCCACTCTACGGATCGGTTGTCTAGGCAATCCGCCCAAGCTCTACCATAAATTGTTCGACGTATGCCGCCGCTCGCTCGATGCGGCGCTGGAGAAAATGCAACCCGGCATCCCGGCCCAAGACGTCGATGAAGCCGCACGGACGGTGATCGATGACGCCGGTTATGGCGACCAGTTCCGCCACAAAGCGGGCTATTCGATCGGTGTCGCGTTACCACCGGATTGGTCTGAGGCGCGCACGATGATGCTGCGCGGCGGCGAGAAACGCGCCCTGCAACCGGGCATGATCTTCCACCTGCTTCCAGCGGTGTTCGAATACAAAGAATATGGCGTGGGTGTCAGTGAAACCGTGCTGATTACGGAAAACGGGCACGAGGTTCTTACCAACGTCGAACGAAGATTGTTCATCAAGTAGAAAAGTCGACCGCCGGTGCGTGGGTCGGCCAAAAGCGTTTGTTCGGTTAGACCGCCACTTAAAGATAATCTGCACTGGCGGCCGGCATTCGTTGGACAGGTAGGTAAATGGTGACCGCCGTCCCGGCATTGCTCTCGCTCACGACATCAATGTATCCGCCTGACTATTTGTGAACCCCTACACCATGCTCAAGCCCAGACCAGTCCCGCTGCCGACATCTTTTGTCGTATAGAACGGCTCGAAAATGCGTGTAAGCACCTCCGGCCGCATCCCCAATCCCGCATCATTAACCGTGACCGAAAAGTAGTCTCCGGCTGGAATAGTAAAGTTTGGTTCCTTGTGGTCCTGTTCGAAGCAAATATTGCTTGCTTCTACGGCGACTTTTCCGCCAACGGGCATCGCGTCGCGCGCGTTGATGACGAGATTGAGCAGCGCGTTCTCCATCTGACTCGGATCAATATTAACTCGCCAAAGTGTGCCGTCCACGGCCGACGAGTAGTCCAGTTCAAACTTCTCGCCGAGAGTTTGCCGAAGCATGTCGCACGTTTGGACAATCAGGTGATCGAGATCGGTCTCGGATGGGAGTAGCGGCTGCTTACGAGAATAAGCCAACAGACGTTGCGTGAGAGAAGCGCCGCGATCGACCGCGCGTTGGGCACGCTCAACAAACGGACGTTGCTGATCGTTTGCGAGATCCGCCGCCATGCCAAGGTTGCCGGAGATCGTCATTAGAAGATTGTTGAATTCGTGGGCGACGCCGCCAGTCAATTTTTCGACGGCGTCCATTTTCATCGAATGCCGCAAATGCTCTTCAACCCTGGATCGTTCGGTAATGTCATCAGCGAGGATGAAGCACCCCACGACGCTACCATCGCGCCCAAAGTGGGGAACCAAGCGCATGCCAACGGTGCGCTCGCGGCCAGGTGCCAAATTGCCCCTGAGTTTTTCTTCGAACTCTCGGTGTTCACCGCGTAACGCCGCCGTGAGGTGCTCTTTGACGATTGCGTAATCTTCTTGGCCATGGAGGTCAGCGACGCTCAATCCGATCATTGCCTCACGCGATTTTTCGAAAACGGTTTCGTAGCTTTTATTAACGAAGCGATAGCACTGATTCGCGTCTATATAGGCGATGTAAACGGGCAGCTCATCGGTTATCAGGCGAAGTAAGGTCTCACTGTCGCGCAGTGCCACCTCGACGTTAGATTTTCTCTCAATTTCATCGCTGAGCTCCCGAGTCCGCTGCACGACGCGCTGGTCGAGTTCCTCTTTCGCCCGGCGTAGCTCATTGCGTGATCTTCGGATACTTGTAACCGCGCTTCCCGCCAGTAGAAGTTGGGGAATAGCTACAACCAACGTAACCACGAAAGTAATACCAGGCGCTCTGGCAACTGGGACGTCCGTAAGGACAAATTTGGCGAGGAGATAAACCGAACTTTCCGTCGCCAGCAGACCTAACAGCAACATCAACAGCGCGAGAAGGGCAACGGGATAGCGCTCAAGTTTTCGATTTATCGACCTGAGCATTCGTTCAACCGAGGCTATTTCTCGTTCCCGACTCTTTCGGGGCCGCTTTGTTGCGCAGTTGGCAACCTAACCCGCGACGGCCGTTTCGCCCAGTAGCTCGCTGAGCGCCGCCGTAAGTTCCGCCCGCTAATACGGCTTATCCAAGACCGGCCAGGGCGAGAAATGATCGTTTATTCTGTCTGGATCGTCGTCATCGCCGGTAGTCAAAAGTACGCGTAGGTCAGACCGTTGATCAACGGCGCGCCGCGCAAGCTCGACGCCGTTATGCTCTCCCGACAAAACAACATCGGTGAACAAAATGTCGATCGCTTGATCGCTGGCGATAAGTTTGAGCGCCGAAACCGAATCAGCGGCCGTCACGGTGCCGTAACCGTGTTGCACGATGAGCGCGACTATCGTGTCGCAGAAGTCCTCGTCATCCTCAACGATTAGAATGATAGGAGAGGCAGGCGATGGCCTTAAACTGGAAAGCTCGTTCTCAGAGGCGTGCGATGGTATGCATCACAGGGTGTACGGGAAATTCCCTACTTCAAAATGAAAATACCCTATGCACCACGGATTTAAAGTGATGGCGATCACTCAAAACGGCCTCTTTTGCGCTCAAATCTTCGTTAATGATTACCGATGAACCGGTTGAGCCCGATATCTGCAGCCATTGATCGCCGCCAGGCCTCTCGAAGATAGGGCTCGAGCTCGTCGGAGCGCGCCATTACCGCGGCAAGATCGGTCCGTACGACCTCCATAACGACCTCAATGGCGTCTTTTAGCTCAAGCTCGTTGATCGTCGTAACGCGACGGTCTTCCATCACGACGCGCCCATCGATAATCACCGTTTCAACGTCTTGACCGCTCTCGGTAAAAACCAATTGCCGCGCCGCACTGTTGAACGGCACGAAACAAGGACTATTGAGGTCAACGATCGACAAGTCCGCTTTGTAACCCACTTTGATCTCACCGACTTCGCCATCGAGACCCGCTGTCTTCGCGCCGTTGATCGTCGCACATCGCATTACATCGGTGGCCAACGGCGCGCCCGGTTCAGGATCGCTTACCGCGGTGAGGCTGGCGAACATCTTCATGGCCTGAAACATGTTCTGGGCATCACTGCAGCTCGAATTGTCGCAGCCGATGCCAACGTTGACCCCGGCATCGAGGTATTCTCGGATTGGCGGCACACCGGATTTCGTTTTCAGGTTTCCGACCGGGTTGCAGACGACATTGGTGCCGGTTTCGGCGATGATTTCGATCTCCTCTGGCAGCATCCACACGCTGTGCGCGAGCGACAGACGTGGTCCGAGCATACCGGTTGACCTCAGATACTTGACTTGCGACCCATCGTGCTCGGGCATGAACATACGGCCGGCGAGGGCCATCGATTTCGATTCATATATGTGCGTGTAGATGGGCAATCCGTGTCGAGCTGACATATCGGCCAAGCGTTCAAGTAGGTCCGGCGTGCAATATTCCGGGCTAGTCGGCGCAAAACCCCAAGTCACTAGGTGGCGTGAATCGTGCGCGCGTAAGAATTCGGATTCGACCGCATCTAGCGGATCTACGCCCGCGAAGGGTTCGACGGACGCCGAGAGATAGTGGTGTTTATCTTCCGGGACCACCTCTTTCCAAAATGGAACCCGGTCCAGCCCTCGCTGATTACCGATTTGCAGCGCAAAGACCGTTCGCAAGCCGACCTCGTCATAGGCATCGAGCGCGGTGTCGACGTGCTCGGGATCAAACGGAAATATCGTCAACATGTCTTGGATCGTGGTGATGCCGCTATGGATACATTCAACAGCGCCAATCAGCGTTCGTGCGCGCACCTCTTCGGTTGACCGTTTCGGCCACGACGGAGGTAGTGCATTCAGCAGCCACATCTCCAAGGGAATTGTTTCAAAACACCCTTTTAGAAGAGTGTCATGGGAATGGTAGTGCGCGTTGACGAAGCCCGGCACGACCATCTTGTTGCGAGCATCGATCGTGCGATCCACGGTTAGGTTGCCGAGGCTGTCGCCAAGATTCGGTCCAATTCGAGCGATCCGCGAATCCTCGATAAATATGTCGGCGATGGCGGGTTGATGCGGGTCGCCATCATGGTCGTAAACGCGTCCGCCTCGAATCAGAATAGAGTTTGCCATTGGGGTGACTCAGTTGTTTGGTTGAACAATCACTAGGACGGCAATTTACCGAACATTCCGCGGGCGATGATTTCCTTCATGACTTCGTTCGATCCGCCATAGATCTGCTGCACACGCGCATCTGTCCATGCGCGCGAAATCGGAAACTCCGTCATATAGCCATAGCCACCGTGCAATTGCAGGCAGGCGTCGGCAACACGCGATTGTAGTTGTGACAGCCACAACTTAGCCATCGCTGCCGTGGTTGCATCCAATTCGCCACGCATCAATGAATCGGTGCAGTTTTCGACGAACGTGCGGCCAATTGTGACCTCCGCCTTGAGCTGGGCAAGTGTAAAGCGCGTGTTTTGAAACTCGGAGATCGGTTTGCCAAACACCTTGCGCTGCGAGGTGTAGTCCACGGTCCATTCGATCGCCGCCTCGGCCGCCGCAATGCCGCCGATCGCCAGCAGGAGGCGCTCGCGCGGCAGTTCCGACATCAGGATGCTAAAGCCTTGGTTTTCGGCACCGAGAAGCGAATCCGCTGGCACACGTACGTCGTCGAGGAAAATCTCAGAGGTGTCGGACATATGCTGTCCCACTTTCTTGAGATTACGACCCGTTTGATAGCCGGGCAAAGTCGTATCGACCAGAAATAGGCTAATGCCACGAGCGCCCGCGCTGGCGTCGGTCTTGGCGCAGACGATGCAGAGTCTGGCATTTTTCCCGTTGGTAATAAAGGTCTTCTGCCCGTTGAGGACGTAGGCGTCGCCATCGCGCCGCGCCGTGGTCCGCATGCTTTGTAGATCACTGCCGGCATCTGGCTCAGACATCGCGATCGCGCCAACCACTTCGCCACGCACCATTTTTGGAAGCCACGTTTGCTTTTGAGACTCCGTACCTTGATTGTTGACGTACATTCCGACGATGTCCGAATGGACGCTGATGGAGCTTCCGAGCCCGCCAGCCCCCGCGCGCATAATCTCCTCTATGACAAGCGACGCACTGCGGAAATCGCCACCGGCGCCGCCATAGGTGTCCGCGATTTCCACGCACAGCAGGCCGGCTTCGCCGGCCCGTCGCCACCACTCAAGCGGCACAATACCAGCTTTCTCCCATTTCTCGATGTGCGGTTTGATCTCTTGCTCGGCGAACCGTCGCGCGGTTTCGCGAAAAAGTGCGTAGTCGGTTGCTGTGAGGGTATTGGCGCGTGTTGCAGTGTCGGTGTTGGTCATATCGAAGAACCGTGAGCGGGAGGAGGGGGAAGCGACCTACCGGGTTTGGACTTACTTACTCATCGAAATCAATGATTTCGGCCTTGTGGCCAGATGCTTCGATGAAACGGACGAGATCGGCCGGAGCGATCGCCGTCGTCGCCGCGTTATCGAGCGGATGATAGTTCAGCATGTCGTGGCCAAGCATTTTCTTATCTAGAACGACCTGTACGCGCCCGTCGATATCGTTGATTAGAGCAAACGGGGTCACTGCGCCGGAATTTACGCCCAGAACATCCTCCAGCAGTGTGGCGTTGCCGAAGCTTAGATTACCGTTGCTGGCCAGCCGAGCGCGGAGTTCTTTCAGATCGATGGGACGGTCCTCTTGGGCGACGACCAGCCACATGTTGCGTTTCTTGTCGCGCAAAAACAGGTTCTTGCAATGGCCGCCAGGGACATCACCGCGCAGGGCTTTACTCTCCTCGACCGTGTAGACCGGTTGGTGCCGGTGCGTTTGGGTTTCGATGCCGAGTTCATCGAAACGCTGGAACAGATCGTTTTCGGTTGCTCGCGTCATAGGGTCATTTTCTTGAATGTGGTTTTTTGCCATCGCCGGACCGGCGCAGCAACGATATCATCGGGATGCAATCCCATCTCATGAATGGCGGCTCGACTATGCTTGCTCGGGTCATGCTAAGGCAAACAATTGGCAAAAAATTCGCGATGCAACTGCGGCGACAATGCGTGCCGCTTTCGTAGAGGGATCTGGCAATGGTAACAAACACTAAGAGATCGTGGCCGCGTATTTGGCACCTGAGCACCTCCGATGGCATTCCTAAAAGATCGTTCTGGGCGACGGTGATCGT
>Ga0115002_10002339_pt1 | contig 24882 bp, 21 predicted proteins | sample ArcticOcean_MG_C_8_FD_89576 | JGI IMG/M metagenome (GOLD analysis project Ga0115002, IMG submission 89576) | Marine microbial communities from western Arctic Ocean - ArcticOcean_MG_CB11_86 | ecosystem: Environmental > Aquatic > Marine > Oceanic | place: Arctic Ocean: Canada Basin | collected... | reverse complement strand
TGGAACGACATGGAGAAGCTGGGCGCGTAAGACAACATCGTAATGTTGCTCTTCTCCGAGTTCGGTCGCCGCGTAAAGGAGAACGGTCAGGGGACCGACCATGGTTCTGGCGGGGTCGCGTTTGCAGTGGGACCGAGGGTCAAAGGCGGAATGTACTCGGAGTACCCGGAAACGAGGGCTGAGGCTCTGGCCGACGGCGATCTCGCGCCGGCACAAGACTTTCGCGGGGTCTATTCGACATTGCTGGAGGACTGGATGGGGCTTGACTCCGGCCCCCTAGTAAATGGGCGTTTCGAAAAACCCGGCTTCATAATAAAGGGCTAATACAGATGGCGCAGTACACGCTGACCAGAGCCGGTCGCACGTGGCATTTTGTGGCCGGCATCGCGAACGACTCCGTGATGGTTGGCGTGCGCTACCCAAGCTCCATTGCGATCGCCCCGGACGGCCACATATTCGTCCTGAGTCGAGGGATGCCCACAGAAAATCCAGATGCCCTGGGCAATGGGGGCAAGATCGGGAAGTGGCACCTGGATGGGACCAGGATAGGTGACTACGCTCGGAACGAATTTACCTGGACGTCTGGCATCGCAGTGGCGGCGGACGGTGACGTATATTGTGCCGACGAACACGACAACTTCATCGCGGCGTTCCCACCCGACGGGCCATTTCGACCGTTCCCGGAGTTCAACCCGGACGGCGAGTTCAAGTTTAAATGGGGTGAGCCGGGCTCAGCCGATGGACAACTCAATAGCCCTTCAGGGCTTGTCTTTGACCAACACGACGACCTCCTTGTGGTAGACAGTCGTAACAACCGGGTGCAGAAATTCACGAAGGACGGCGTCCTCCTTTCCGGTTGGGGTACAAATGGTGTCGGCGAAGGAGAGTTTGATCGCCCCTGGGGCATCTGCGTGGACAAGGCTGGTTTCGTATATGTTGCCGACTGGGGCAATCATCGCGTCCAAAAAATCACTCCAGACGGCGAGTACGTCATGACCTTCGGGTCTCACCCCGATTAGGGGGGCGATCTAAAGCACCCATCTGACGTGGCGGTGGACAGCGATGGTGATGTCTATGTCACCGATTGGGGCAACAAGCGGGTCCAAATATACGAGCCTGATGGCGAAATCATCGGCGCGCTCCACGGGAACGCGACCGATCCCTACGACAGGAATATCAAGGACGCATTCACGCTAACAGACGACGCCCGGAAGGCGGATGCCCGTATCGACACGGGAGCGCTGATCGGCAGGTTTGACCGTCCGATTGGCATTGAGATAGACGGTGAGGACCGCATCTACGTCTCGGAAACCAGGCGATGCCGGATCCAGATCTACGGCAAGGACAAGGCATTCGTCGAAGCATCGCCCGACGCGTAGCTCCGGTCGGGATCGGGTCGTACCGAAGATGGGCAGCCTCTGGCTCGATGGGAGGTGCCTCGAATGAAAAAATACTGATCTGGGTAGGCTAGATTCTCGGCGGTCTGATCGGTCTCCTCGTGATCGGTGTACTGCTCATGTACCTGATCGGATCGTCACTGGTGAACAAGGTCTACGATGTTCAGCTGGCAGAGTTCCCAATTCCTTCAGGCCAGTGGCTATTGAGAGAGGCAAACACTTGGTCGAGAGCGTCGGCCTTTGTGTGGAGTGCCACGGAGATAATCTCGCAGGGGGCATACTCTAGAATGACCCACTTTTCGGGATCCTAGCCCCGTACAACCTCATGTCGGGATTGGGCGGCGAGTACTCCGATACGCTCTTCGTTCGGGCTATCAGGAACGGTATCAACAAGGATGGCAATCCCATGGACATCCTGCCGTCCAACTACAACAACATAATCGGCGACGAATATATCGGGGCTATCGTTGCATACCTAAAGAGCTTGCCCCCCGTCGACAACGAACAAAAGAAAACTAATCTTGGTCCTCTGGGCCGCATCCTGGTGCTGGTGGAGAAGGATCTACTGCCTGCGCAGACATCAACCACGACGCGCCCCGGACGGTGCCGCCTGCGCCAGGGATGACTAAGGAGTATGGGGAGTACCTGGCCTTGGTGTGCGCTCTGGCGGATCGGTCCCCGGAGAGCCCCTATCCGCGCCCAAGTCGGCGAATCGGGGGCAATCATGGTCAGAGAGAGATTTCGTCCAAACCCTGAGGACCGGCACCACCCCAAACGGAAAGCAGCTTGATCTCGAACTGATGCCCTGGAATCGTTTTAAGCTGCTAGACGAAGACGAATTGCAAGTCATCTGGCTGTTCATTCGGACCCTAGAGCCAAGAGGGTTCGAGGAGTAGCGGGCTCCGCGCCCGGTATCAACTCAGCTTCCAGCGAGGCTCTACATCATGGTTGACGTACGACTCTGGCCAGTGGCCGTTGGAGAAGGCGATCGCGCTTTCGACTGACAGCCGCCACTGCTTTTCCTGGGTCAGGTCGGAGTGCCCTGCCGTGTGGGGTGTGAAGACGACATTGTTCATCGTTAGCAATGGATTGTCTGCCGGCGTCGGCTCCTCTTCGAACACATCCAGCCCTGCCCCGGCGATCCATCCCTTACGGAGCGCTTGGGTCAGCGCGGACTCCTGAACCACCGGCCCTCTGGACGTGTTGATCAGCAACGCCTCTGGCTTCATCATCCTCAGCTCTCGCTTCCCGACCAGGCCCTTGGTTGCCGCGGTCAGCGGGCAGTGGAGTGAGACGAAATCCGACCTGGTCCATATTTCGTCCAGGCTGGCATGCTGCGCCCCTTTTGCAGACATGACCTCGGCGGTGACGTAGGGGTCGTTACAGAGCACGGTCATGTCGAATCCACTCATCTTGCGGGCAACGAGTTGGGCTATGCGCCCGAATCCGACGAGCCCGAGTGTCTGGCCGAAGACGTGGTGATTAGGCAGAGGGTCTCGTCCCCATATCCCCTGCCTCAACTCGCGGTCTTTCAAGGGGATTACACGTACCAGAGAGAGTAGGAGCGCGATCGCGTGCTCTGATACCTCATCGTCGTGGGCGCCCGGCGTATTCGTCACGACGATACCCTGGCGCGTCGCGGCCTCTACGTCGACGTTGTCGGTGCCGCTGCCCGTGCGGATCACGGCCCCGCACCTCTTAAGGACCGGCAGGGTCTCGGCGTTGACGATCTCGCTGCCGCCGAGGACCCACACCAGATCCGCATCACCCGCCACGCGAGCCATGTCGTCCCTAGTGGCACACTCCTCATACACAAAATCGACATTTTCTGCCCGAAATGCGTCTTGCACCCAGCCCGGAATTCCGTCCTCACCCGCTTGCGGGTCCAGGGCGACCATAACTACTTTGAAATTTGACTTGTCCTCGACGTCCATCGATTCGCCTCCTTGGGCGGTACTTGGGTTGTGGGATGTGCGTGGCCGGCGGGGTTTCGTTACGTCCCGGCGTTGTCCTGGGGATGGTAGCCGATTACCTCGGCTGCGGTCTCAATGTCGTGGAAGCGCAGTGTGTTGTTCGAGACGCCGTAGACTACCGCGAAACCGACCGATGCTGGCGCTGCAATGGCGCGGTCGACCAGGTGGGCAGCGTCGTTGTGGCTAAGGTAAAGCGAACGTCCGAGTGGTCCCATTCCATCGGGACTATCGATGTCGTGAACCCCGCCGATACGGAGCGCAATGCACGACAGGCCGAATGCGTCCCAGTAGTAGGAGCCCAGGGATTCGCCGAATGCCTTGGCCACCGCATAGAAGCCGTCTGGCCGGTGTGCCTCGGCGGTGATCATGGGTACCGGGTCGGGAAGGTCGGCGTCGCGCTGTTCGAAATACGCGAGGTAGGGCTCCTCCTTCATCGGTAGGTAGCCGACCACATGGTTAGAGGAGGCGAAGACGACGCGCTCGACTCCCGCCTGCCTCGATGCTTCCATGATGTTGTACGTGCCTAAGATGTCGTTCTTGTGAATCGAGTCCCATGGCGCGTCTTCCCGAGGATCAGCCGCCAGATGGACGACAGTTTGCTGGCCTTCAAAGGCGGGCTTGATCGCATCGAGGTCGGAGATATCCGCCACGTGTGATGTATAGTCGCCCGCAGGTTTGACATCGAGACTGGTGAGTTCGTACTTGTCGCCTATCCGCTCGATGATCACTCGGCCGATGCGCCCTGCCATGCCCGTGATCAGGACCTTTCGCTTTGCCACAGGATATCTCCTGAAGATCTGAATATGCCTGCGGGCCAGAATGTCATCTGACTCGCGCCGCTCCTACTCTAGCACGTGATCTCTTCTGGACAAGGGGAGTGGTGTGGCGGATTCGTACCTGTGAGCAGCCCGATTAGGGTTTCCTCCCCCATTCGATAGGGGCAGCCCCTGCGAAGTTGGTCAAGGGGAAGTCTTATGAATGTCCGAATCATCCTGCTCTCAGCCGCAGCCATGATGACGTTGGCCTTGCTAGCAGCATCGCCCTCGTCCAAGGTTGAATCAGCTCCAGGCGGATATATGGAGGTCGTCTCCTTTGATACTGGAGTCGAGCGCTCAAAGGATCCACTGCCGGCAAATGAATCGGCCCGTTTCAACCACTACAATCCTGTCATACGGTGGGCCTCCTCCAGGGACGCCGTTGAGTACCTGGTTGAAGGGAGTCCAAAAGGGGTGAAGGCGGACGCAGTCGAATCAGCGGTCGAAACCCTGGACAAGGAAATAGATTCCTGACGCTTCAAGCGCAGTTCCAGGTCAAAGCAGAAGAATCCCTGCACCGGTGAGGCTAACACGATCTCGTGGGAGCCCGGGGATGGCCCGGGTGGGATTCTTGCCACTGCGGGTGTCTGCTAGAACACGAAGACTAACGAGATTGCCGGATTCCGTGTCGTACTCGACTCACTGGAGAACTGGTCCACCAAAGGAACGGCCGATACGTTTGACGTCGAGAGCGTCCTGGCCCACGAGATGGGGCATGTAGCCGGGCTAGACCATGTGAACGGTCGCAACAACGCGCTGCTCACCATGTACCCGTCTACCGCTCCAGGCGAGACCCACAAGCGTTCGCTGGACAAGGGTGACAGTCAGGGTTGGACGCGCTCTATCGCCATTCTAAAGACAGTGATAAGCGCGAGTCGGGCAAAGACAAGAAGGGCGGGAGAGCCGAGTACGACGAGACCGGCGGCCCGAATCTCTTCTGGGACTAGTTCCGCCCATAGCGCGAATCGATCTGGAAGTAGAGTTATACGAAATGTGTGAGGCGAGGCTAGTGGCCTAGAAGCCACGGCCTCGCGGAGAATTCAAAGGCCTGTTTGATCCTGTAGCCGCTCTTGCGGCACCGGGGCAAGCAGGCCTTTTGGCATTGCTAGGACTCGTCAGTCCCTCATTCGTTGGGTCGTTACAGCGGGAAACCTTCGAAGGCGGTGGACAGGTTACCGAGCTGGCCCAGGACCTGATCTCCCTTCGCAGTGCTGCGATAGACTCTCGCTGAGTTTACTGGGTGTTTGACCACCTCGACCAGCCCGAGGTCTACAAGGCCTGGTAGGGTGCGAAGCAGCTGGCTGGGGGTGGCCCGTGTGGCTCGTTGCAGGTCGACCAGGCGACCGGAACCATGGGCGAGTATCTCCTGCATGAGGCCAAACTTGGACCTGCGACGGCCAAGGTCGATGGAAGGGGGTGCTTTAGGCTCCGGGGCGCGCTGCACGATCGCAACAGAGGAGGGGGAACTCATCACTGTGCGCATAGTAAATAACCTTCTTCCCATGCGCCCAGGGATTGCCTTCCGGCTGAAGTATGTCACTTCGTAACCGGTTGGTCCTAGCTATGATAGTAGGGCTGGTCCCCTAGGTGGTAGGGTGCTGACACCTCATCGGCCATTCCGCCGTCAAGCGGTCTAAGGTGTCTTTCCATGGAGTACGATCATGAGGGGTAAGGGGCTGAAATAGAAAACGGACGGCCAAGGCCGTCCGTGTCGGGACTTCTCCATCACCGCAGTGAAGCGCCCCTTACCAGCCTTCGGCAGCGGGTTTCTCCACGGGTGAGTCAACCATCGCTGAGAGCTGGTTCAGGACCTCCAGGAGCTTTTTGCCTCTGGGGCTGATCTCGTAGACGGACCTGCCCTTTTCGTTTGCACCGATCTGAAGATAGCCTTCTGTGGTCAGGTACGGCAGGTATCGTTTCGCTTGCGAGTAGTTCAGGCCGACGATGAACCGTATGCTGGACTTTGTCGCAGGCGCCACAGACAGTATTTCCTTCAACACCTCTGGTGTAGTGCGCCTGCCAGCAGAATGCATATCGCCGATTCTCCTCTTCGCCAACTCTTCACCGTTGCAATGCGCGCTGCACGGTTGCCCAAAGTTACTTAGGTGGGAAGGGGGATACCTCCGTAAAACTACCTAGACGGGACTCCGACTTTTTCAGTATGCATCAGGCCGGTCGGGCATGGCAAGTCTTTGAAATACTACTCGCTGTTCCCCGACAGATGTTCTAAAGTGGGCCGACATACACTACTCGCCCCGTTGGAATTTTGGCTGCTTGGGAGCAACACCTCGCTCGAGCCTGATGGAGCTGCCATCAAGGGGCATGTCCACGCGGGATCCTCCACGCAGGTGCGACTCGATAACACCGAATATGAGCTCGGTAGAAGCTCGGGCGTTCCGAATTCCGCCTCGAGGCGGCTCACCCGTGTCCAGCGAATGGACCAGGTCTTCGACGAGCCGAAGGGTAGAGCTGGCGCGCTGATATGCCGGGAACTCTCCCTGCACCAGGCCGGACCTGCCACGGTGATCGGTCGAGCCGACGACCCTCATCTGCCACTCTTCCCCATTGGCTATGGCCGTTAGCACGCCACGTTCGCACACCGCCTCCCACTCGGAGCGGCGTCCGGAGTTGAGGGCATACGCTGTAACGCCGTTTTCGAACTGGATGGTTCCCTGTCCGATGGGGTCGAGTACCAGTCGACCGTCATGTACCGCTTCGTCGCCGTTCGGCAGATGGCCTTGCACCCACTTCACTGGCGTGTCGCTATTGAGGCGGAGCACGAGGTCGAAGGCGTGGCTGGCCCCGTTAAAGAGCGTGCCTGTGTCGTGGATTATCAGCGACCGTAGGGCGCCCAGCTCCCCGCTGTCGATTACGGCCTTCATGGTGTCGTAGCCGGGATCCCAGCGCCGGTTCGTGCCGAGGTTGAAGTGCACCCCGTTGCTTTCGCACACCTCGACCATGGTGTCCACCTCTGCCATCGACGCGGCCATGGCCTTTTCGGCGTAGATGGCCTTGACGCCATGGGTCGCAGCGTATGCAACGATCTCGGCGCGTTGCTCGGGCTGAGTAGCGACGCTAACGATGTCGGGCCGCACCTCGTCGATCATCTTCTTGTAGTCGGTGTACTGCGCGTCCTTGGGAACCCCATACCGGGTTCCCACCTGCTCCATGACGTCTGTCCGGAGGTCCGAGCACGCCACCATGGTCGTTCTGTCGCAAGCCTCGTAGCCCGCGGCGTGGGAGTAAGCCCCGCCACCCGCGAACACCTCGTTGTCAATGAACGCACCCATGCGGCTGCACCCGATAAGAGCTGCTCGATACGTTGTCATCGCACCCTCCGTCGTGATTGGAAAATGGAATCTAGTTTTACTTGGGTGCCGCTACGCTGGGAAAGGACGTAGTCAAATGGACACTCTTGTTTCAAGAGCACCAGCCCCGCCTAACCCAGCGTGCGCAGCACCTAGGAGCCGCTGTCTAGATACAGCTTCGGCATCGGGCCTGGAGGCGGCTGGGTGACGTCCATGCCGTGTATTTCCTTGGTTCATGTCTTTGAGGCCCTCGCTGCGTGCCCCGTTGAATCCGCAATCCATGCCTTCCACGTGTCGAGCTTGCCTTCAAGAATTGGAGCTACTACAAATGCCATGTCTTCCTCCTGCCGTCTGATAGAGTTGTTGTCTACATTCTCAGTTGTGGGTGCGGGAGTCAAGGCGTCGCCGCTGCGAACGGGAGGACGGAATGATTGCAAATTTGAGTGATGAGGAGACGGCCAGGCTCGAGGCGTTTCTGGCGTCACCGAGGATTGCCGTGCTGGCGACCCTCAACGGAAGCGGGTCGCCACAGATTTCGCCCATCTGGTATCGGTACTCTGAGGGCAGAGTAACCATGTCCACGGTCTCCGAGACGGTGAAATCCCAAAATATCCTTCGAGACGGTAGAGCGTCGGTCTGTGTCTACTCCGAGCCCGAGGCATTCGAGTACGCAAGCCTTAGCGGCACGGCGACAGTCATCGACGACGACCCACTGTGGACCGAGACGCGCGCAATAGTTGATCGCTACGAACTGCCCGAAGATGCAGACAGTAGGATGCGTCGTTTGGAGCACCAGAATAGGGTGATCCTCTCTATAGAGGTAGACCGGGTGCACTTCAGTCGAAGTGACGGACGTAAGGGAACCAGGGTGTCGGTGAGATAGCGGCTTTATCCGTGGTGCCCGCTGCGCTAGAATTGGTCGGAATTCGATGAGGCTAGGGCTATGAAATCCCTGAGGGCTGTGGACTGCGTAGTATAGAATCAGGGGCCCCAGTTGGGCTTTGGGCGGGTTGCGCGTGATGTGAAGTGATGTACACGTGTGCAGTACCCGAGCGCGACGATGCGGCTGACACCATACAGAGGGACGACAATGACTCGGCGGCTATCAGTACGATTCTTGGCAGGTGCGGTGGTGCTGGCTCTGATGGCGTTAATGGTGACGTGGCCCTCCTCGACGGCCAGGGCGGCCGGGCCAATACTAGAGTCCCACCAGATCACCAGCGAGTTCCCCGCGGGATTTCGCATCAGGGCTCGAGCGAGCAGTGAGAACGATATTACCTCAGTAGCGGTGCGCTTGCGGGTCGGACAGTTGACCAGCGGCACCTACAACTACCTGGACTTCGAAAAGGTCGAGGGAAGTCAGAAGCTGGTGGACGGCGAGTATTTCTGGCGGACCGAAACCATTTCAAACTACATTCCACCTGGGACAATCATCAGGTATACCTTCGAAATCGAAGATTCGGCTGGCCAGAAGCTTGAGAGTGAGACCTTCGTTTTCATCTACTTCGACGCGCGTTTTGTTGACGACGAAGGCAACTCCAGGTGGGAGGAGGTCTCCGACAGCGCGGTTACGGTGGCCTACAAGGGACCTGTCAAGAAGCGCGCTGAAGAGATACTGAGGACCATCGTCGAGACGCTGGACAAGATGGTGCCAATCATGGGCGAAGAGGCAATTGCCGAGCCCATTCGCGTCACCATGTACAACAACAACAAGGAAATGCTCGAGGCATTACCGCCAAAGAGCGCCGCTATTAGTCGAGAGCTGATCACGGAGGGGCAGGCCTTCACCGAAGTTGGCACCCTTCTGGTTCTGGGTGGAGGGCGTCTGGCCCTCGGCACCGCCTCACATGAGGTCATGCACATCATCACCCACCGAGTCGGCGACAGTGTGTTCCGGCGCGTCCCCTCGTGGCTGAGTGAAGGTCTTTCGGAGTTCGCCAACGTGGACCCCGGTTTCTCTTACGACATTGCATTAGACTTCGCCATTGAGACTGATCGACTGCTGCCCCACGTCTTCATGCCCGGGTTGCCGGGAGAGTCCGAGGACGTCATCATTTTCTACGGTCAGTCTCGGAGCATCGTGAGAATGATGATCGCCGATTTCGGTGCTGCGAAAATGAAGGAGTTCATGGCGAGTCTGCAGAGCGGCAACAACATGGACAAGGCGCTCACGGCAGTGTATGGCCTCACCACGCAAACGTTGGACATCGCCTGGCGATCAGCTATCGGCGCAAAGCAGCTGGACGTGGAGGCTCGCACACAGGTGCGTCCCACCGCTGTGCCGCAGCGTGTTCCGTTGTTGTACAGCCTGACACCGCAGGCGCAGTCGGAGGTCGTCGCCGACGCCGAGGATCTGGCAACAGCCACACCTGAGCCGACTGCGACGCCAGAGCCCACCGTAATTCCGGAGCCCACCGCTGCGCCGGAGGTGGCAGTCGCCGTACCGGACGCAGATGTGGAGCCGACGGCGTCGCTGGCATCGGATTCCGAGCCGAAGCAGACCGGATCTGGAGCATCCTGCAACCCGTCGGCCTCAGGCGTGTCAGGACCGCTGGATTTGGCGGCGGTAGGATTGCTGCTGGGAGTGGTCGGGCTGGGACTGCGAAGGCGGTTCTAGGAAGCGGGTCTAAGGGCTAGGGATTGGGGGCTGAGACTAGTTCAGAGCCCAGACCCAATGGCCTATCGGTGACTGGCTCGCATAACCAGTCCCCGAAACCCAGTCCCTGCCTTTAGCTACCTGGTTCTGGGGTTCAGGACGTCGTAGAGCGCGTCGCCCAGCAGATTCCACGATAGGACCATCATCCACGCGGCGATGCCCGGTGCCAAAAGCATCCACGGCTCATTACGCAGCACGCTGATGTGACCACCTTGTAGCAGCATGACCCCAAGGCTGGGACGCGGCGGCTGGATGCCCAGGCCTATCCAGCTCAAGATTATCTCGGCGCCAACCATGGAACCCATTCCCATGGTCACGGTGATCACCATGGGGCCGACCGCGTTGGGCAGCAGATGGACGAAGAGGATGCGTGGCGTCCCTCCTCCTATGGCCCTCGCGGACTCCACAAACTGAGTTTCCTTTAGCGTGAGAACTTGGGCCCGAAGCAGTCGTGCCGCACCGAACCAGCTGAACGACACCAGGGCGATCGAGATTACGATGTAGTCTGCTACCCCTGACCTCACGAGCCCATCAAGAACCGTGTTGTCCTCCAGCCACCTTACCCAGTCCAAAATACGCGGACGCAATGTCGCCGCGATAATGATTACCAGGAAGATGTCGGGAAATGACGATGTAACCTCTCCGGTCCGCATGATGATCGAATCGACTCGCCCTCCGAAGTAGCCCGAAAGGAGGCCAAGCGTCACGCCAATGAGCAGACCACCGGTGGCCATGGCGACGATCGTCAGCAGCATGGTGTTCTGAATGCCCCACAGAACCCTTGTGAAAAGGTCGCGTCCCAACCTGTCGGTCCCGGCAAAGTGCGACTTGGTGAAGAAGCCGCCAATGCCCTGATCGGTGACGATACTTGGGGCCTGTCGGATCGAGCTGTAGTCCTGGGCCGTATAGTCGTACGGCGCGATCCAGTTCGCGAGGGCGCTGCCGCCGTAGAGCACCAACAGCGTAACCATGCATACGAATGCGATCTTTTTCCGTAACAGCCGTGCGAAGGCCCTGCTGAAGTGGCCCCTGCGTTTGGGCTGTTGACGTTCTGCTGCAAGACTTAGTTCTTGGACTGCCACTGTGACCCTAGTTGTATCGGATACGCGGATCAACAAACGCGTATGCGACATCCGCGGCAAGATTGGCAAGCACGAAAGCCGAAGCGGCGATTAGCGTGACCGCCATGATGACAGGGTAGTCGCGGTTGAAGACGGAATCGACCGCAAATCGCCCGATGCCTGGGACGCCCAGGATGGTCTCGACGATAAACGAACCGCTGATGAGGCCTGCCAGAGAAAAGCTCAATATCGTAATAATGGGGATCATCGCGTTTCGGGCCACGTGCCGCGATTCTACTGTGCCAGGATTAAGCCCCTTGGACTTTGCGGTGCGTATGAAGTCCTGCCCCAGGACGTCCAACGTACTGGCTCGCATGAGCCGGATGAAACCGGCAATACCGGGAACTCCCATGGTGATCGCAGGCACGAGGATACGCACGTCGAAAAATCCTCCCCACCCCGAGCATGGGATCCAGTGCAGCTTCAAGCAAAATATCCATAGGAGCCCAGGCACCGTCACCATGATTGGTACAGACATCAGCGCGAGGGCAACTGTCACCGTCGCCGGGTCCTGCCACCTCCCTTGCCAGTGGGCGATCCAGAACCCGAGAGGCAGCCCGACGCCGATGCTCACGATCATGGCGGCTATGGCAAGCTGCGCCGACACCCACATTTTCTGCAGGATCAAGCCCTTGACTGGCTGGCCGCGGAACCTCAGACTCTCGCCGAAGTCCCCTTGCGCGAATTTCCAGACGTAATCTACGTACTGGACGTGGAACGGGCGGTCGAGACCCAGCTCGTGGCGCAGGTTCTTCGTCACCTGGGAGTCGGGATCGTACCTGTTGCCCAGCATGACTATCACGGGATCACCCGGCCCGAAGCGTCCCAGTGTGAAGGTGATGAATGACACCGCCAACAATAGGATCGGAAGCCATGCGAGTCGCCGAACTATGTATACCCACATTGCCGGAACCTCACGTTGCGGGACCGCGCTGTCTGCGCTGTGGTCGGGTCAACAATAGGAGATGCAGGCCCTTACATCAAGAGGGGCCCCGATATGTCGAGGCCCCTCTTGCATTCGCTGTTCAATAACAGTGGGGCTGACGAGGGGAGTGTCCTCTCATCTCAATACGGAGAGATGACACCATCTAGATTCCCATCGTCTACATTCAGCCCGCCGACCTAATCGCCTATCCTGATCTCCTGTAGCTTGGGCACGATCATCGGGGTCATGGCATACCCATCCACGTTGGGCTTGACCAGAGCGTAGCGCTCACCCGTGAACCACATAGGCAACCAGGCTGCATCGTTGACGATGAGCTGTTCGGCTTCGTGATACAGCTCGATGCGGCGAAGCACATCGGGCTCGGTCCGCGCCTCTTCCAGAACCGAGTCCACAGCCGCGTTGGAGTATGCTCCGTGGTTGATTCCACTGTCGGTGTGGAAAAGGATGTCCAGGAAGTCCTGGGGATCTGGATAGTCGGCTTCCCAGCCCAGCCCGGCAAACGCCTGGAATTTCTGGTCTTCAAGGTCCTCGAGGTACGTGGCCCACTCAACCTGCTGGATCTCAACTTCGACGCCTAGGGTCTGCTTCCACATTTCCAGGATCACTTCCAAGTCGAGGCCGATCGTACCGCCGGTTCCTGGGACAGTGACCACAATGCGAGGCCGACTGTCAGCGTCTGCATATGCTGATTCTTCCAGTAGTTGCTGTGCGAGATCGGGATCGTATAGCAGTCCTTCGATATCATCGGTATAGCCGGGGAAGCCCGGTGGAAGGACGCTGTAAGCTGGCTGCACCAGCTCTGACAGGACTTCCGTCGCGATGAGCTCCTTGTCCACGGCGTGGTTAAGTGCCTGTCGGAACTTGGGATCATCGAAGGGTGGCTTAGTTGTGTTAAACCCGATGTACGACACGCTGAAGCCCGGAGGAGCTATCACCAACTCTTGGTTGAGCGGCTCCGTTGGGTCGAGCACACGATCCAGGTCGAACAGGCCCACGCCCGTGATGTCGATCTCGTCGTTCTCGTACATTGCCATTGCCTGGCCGCCGGCCAGGTTCATGACTATGCTGTCCAGAAGTGCGGGTTCTCGGTAGTAGTCGTCGTTGCGCTCAAGAATGATGCGCTCGCCGATACGGTACTCGGCGAGCTTGAAGGCCCCAGTGCCCACCGGGTTGTCCACCCACCAGCTGCGCCCTCCGGCCTCCACCGTCTCCTGATCGAGTACATAGGCCGTCGGGTAGGTTAGCTTGGCCAGGAAGTAGGCCTTGGGGGCGTCGATCGTAATCTGCAGAGTGCGGTCGTCGATGATCTTGATGCCGCTGATTTCAGAGGCGTTCCCCTCGATGTACTCCATCGCGCCCACGATGTCGCTCAGATAGGTGTCGGCGACTGGTGACGCTGTTTTCGGGTCGGCCGCCCTCTCAAGCGACCACTTGAAGTCTGCAGCCGTCACCGGCTTGCCGTTGTGGAACGTTGCGTTGGGCCGCAGCTTGAAGGTGTAGACCACACCGTTGTCGATTGTCCAGCTTTCGGCCAGGTCCGGCACGAGCTGCAGGTCAACGTTCAAGGCCACCAGGCCGCTGAACACCTCGACCACGATTCCTGCAGACGTCGTGTCTGATGTCAGGTGCGGGTCCAGGGTCGGGGGGTCTGTCCATAGCCGTCTGAATACGCCACCGCTAAGCGGTTCGGTGAACTCCCTGTCAGGGACCTCAACCGCCACCTCTTCGGTATCGGTCTCCGAGGCGCCTGTTTCAAGTGCCGCTTCGTCGTCGGCTGAGGCATCGGAGTCCGACGACGGCACTGGCGTGTCCGACAGTAGAGACGCCCCGGTGGACGGGGTCGTCGTTACATCGTCTTCTGGCGCACTCGAATCACCGCACGCCACCGCTGCGACGGACACTAGGACGAACAATAAGTAGAGGAGCTTCTTCATGGCCTGCTTTCCTACCTTGGATTTGGTTGCCTACCGGTCATATGCGCACGAGCCCTCGGCGTTGCGGGGCTAATCCGACGCGGCCTGCTCGCCTACACTGTGCTTGAGATATGCGCTCATGAAACCGTCTATTTCGCCGTCGAGAACCGCGTCTGCACCCGATGTCTCGAAGTTCGTCCGATGGTCCTTGACCATCTGGTACGGATGGAGGACGTAGCTGCGAATCTGGTTCCCCCACTCAGCCGAAATGTGGTCCCCCCTGATTTTGGCGACCTCTTCGGATCGCAGTCGTGTCTCGCGCTCGGTCAGACGGGCCAGGAGAATCTTCATCGCGATGGTCTTGTTCTGGTACTGCGACCTCTCGTTCTGACAACTCACCTGAATGCCGGTCGGGATATGGGTTATCCGAACCGCCGTCGAGTTCTTTTGGACGCTCTGACCACCCGCTCCCCCGGCCCTGAAGACATCTATCCTAATGTCACCTGGGTCGACGGTGACATCCACCCCCTCCTCAACCTCGGGCAGAGCCTCCAGCAGTGCGAAGGACGTGTGCCGGGCGTGGTCGGCGTCGAAGGGTGAGAGCCGGACCAGCCTGTGGACCCCTCGCTCCGCCTTCAGGTAGCCGTAGGCGTAATCACCCGATATGCCCATGACCGCGCTCTTTACGCCGCCTTCCTCCCCACGGGAGATGTCCATCACGTCGGTTTTGTATCCTCGGTTCTCCGCCCAACGCAGGTACATCCGCATTAGCATCCCAACCCAGTCCTGGGACTCGACTCCGCCCGCCCCGGCGTGGATCGCTATGATGGCGTTCCTCCGGTCGAACCTGCCCGAAAGAACGAGCTTGAACTCGAGTTCGTCCAGGGTATCCCGGACGGCGGCAACCTCTTCTGCCAGGGTCTCCAAGAGGGAGGCGTCTCCCTCGGCCGCCGACAGCTCCAGCAACTCCTCGGCGGACCGCGCCCTTCGGTCTAGATTCTCCCAGGAATCGATCTCGGTCTTCAGCCCTGAGAGCTTTCGCATCGCACTCTGCGCCGCGACGGAATCGTCCCAGAATCCTGGGGCAGCGCTGTCGCGCTCTAGCTCCTCGACCTGCTTCGCCTTGGTAGCGAGGTCAAAGACGCACCATTAGGTCAGAAATTCTCTCGACTAACTTGGATGCGGTCCCTTTGAGCTCGTGCATCTATACCTACGGCCTCGTGAGTATGGATGGATTCCATACAGAATATGAAACGTCGCAGCGCGCCAATGGGTTACCCCCAGGCGCAGCGTCCGATTATAACAGGCTCAGAATGGTGAGCCTGTCGAGCCACAACCGCCTAGGATCCCTGTAGAGGGAGCACGATGTGAGAGGCGCGGGCCGCCCCATGATGGATGGTCTGGTGCGCTTTTTTGTATACCCGGTCGCGGCCCAGGGGTCCACCCGTGTTGGGGTTAACATCGAAGCGGGGCCAATTGCTGCTGCTGATGTCCAGGCGCAAACGATGCCCTTTCCTGAACACGTTGGACGTCGGGTAGAGCTGGAAGACTAGCTCGTACGGCTCTCCTGGCGTCATCATTTCGGGGCTGTCCCAACCGTTGCGATACCTGGCCCTGATGATGGAGTCGGTGATGTTTATGGCCAGCCCCTCGGGGTGGTCCTCACCAGCGGGATAAACGTCTATCAGCTTCGCCGTGAAATCGGTGTCCACTGCAGACGACGAGGCCCAGAGGTGCATGGTGATCGGCCCAGTCACCTCGAAGTCGCGGTCCAGTGGCGGGGTCTGGAACGTGAGCACATCGCCACGCACGTTGAGTGGCAACGTGTCCTGGGCGCCAAATAGGTCGGGGCGGCCCCGCTGGTCGAAGCCTCCGGCGGGCAGGAAGTCGTCCGCCGCCGAAATGCCACCGCCAATCGTTGGCACGGGGTCACTGGGGTCGTACGTAAATTCGGTCGTCTCGTCGGTGCCTGAACCAGGGTTCAGCGGCGAAAGAGAGCCGTCGCCGTGGAGGTAGTACGGCGTCAGATTGGTCTCCGGTAACGGCCAATCGGGCTCGCTACGCCAGTAACCCCCGTGGTTGAGGTGCCCCAGGTAGTCGCCTCCGACCTTTGGCGACCCTGGGATGCCGGGTTTGCCATCGTCCGCCCCCATGGTGAATATCCTCACCGGCGACCACTCTGCCACCTCGGTATTCAGACCCTTGAGGTGCTCATCGAACCACGCTAGTTTCAGATCCAGGTAGTTGATCGGTGACTGGGTCCCGAAGAACAATTCTCCTGCAAACGGGACCTCGTACTTGCCGTGGGTCCATGGCCCCATCAGTAGATGTTGGGGCGACTTTTTGGTCTTGCTCAGGGCGATGTAGCTCTCGCAGGTGTTGCGGGCGTAGGAGTCGTACCAGCCTCCCAGGTACAGCGTCGGCACGTCGGCATGTTCTTCGTAGTACTCGGAAATCGCGTAGCCACGCTGCTTCCAGTAGTCGTCGTATTCGCCGTGGGTCTGGATGTCGATGGCCCACTTCTCGTACGACGGGATCCTGCTGAGCACGGTGGCTCCTTCACGCAACGGGTAGTGCTCTATGTACTCTCCCATGCGCTGCTCGAACGCCTCCATCAGGGCGGCCTTGAGGCCTGGGTCCGCCTCCGCCTCCTTGCTCGTGGTCGCCATGCGGAATGCATATATCAGGAACCGCTGCTCCACAGCCCCGTTCTGGCGCATCGAGCTGTGATAGTAGTTGGAAGCGCCGACCGCAACAATCATCGTCGAAAGGTGGGGTGGGTCCATCGTGGCCAGGGCAGCCTGGTCGCTGCCAGCATAGGAGTCGCCCATGGTGCCGACCTTGCCGTCGCTCCAGGGCTGGGTCCCGAGCCACTCCACGGTATCGTAGCCATCGGGAGCCTCCTTCGCGAAGGCGTACCACTCGCCCTCTGAGGCGAAACGGCCTCGCACATCCTGCAGTGCACACACATATCCCCTGCGCGCAAGGAACTTTGCGTCGTGGACGGCGCTCTCCGCTACCTTGTTGTAGGGCGTGCGGACCAGCACGGTGGGGAATTTCCCGACGGCTGCCTCGCCACCTGCGGCTGGCATATACAGATCCGTCGCGAGCTGAACACCATCACGCATTTGGATCATGACATCTGTTTTGCGAATCACGGAATACTGTTGGGACGATCCTTGATAGTTCAATCGGGCCTCCAGATCTGCGTTGCTAAAAGGTCTCAGTATGGAACAGGGGGCACGCCAGGCTGAATCTTTTCAGGTCGCCGTTTTGGATGTAGCCACCGAAGCCGTTGAAAAAGAGCTCGGAATCTCTATCTCTTCCTCTAAATTGTGTGATCTTACTCCGAAATCGGCGTCTGATTTCGCCGACTTCGGATTCGTCCCCACTGGCAACATAGTTGATTACCGTCGGTTTTGCCGCGTGCTGGGATAGGAACCCAAGCAAATCGTCATCCTTGCCGCTGGTCCCAAGGATCAGGTACTTGTGGCAGCCCTCAAGGAACTCAGCAAGGGCCGTTTTTTGGTCGGCTGGGAGCAGGAACTCGGAGTCTCCCTTTCCAGCCAGGGGTGCAGTGAGAATTGGATAAACCCTCCGAAGATTGTCCGGATCCTGGTAATCGGCGATTCGATGGCCGATTGCCTTGCCCACGTCGATTGGTTGTTTCAGGATGTCAGGGAAAGTGACACTATCGATGGCGTCGCCCCAATCCTGTGCCATGTTGCCGATTGGAGTGGACCGGTCAATAGACCCATGTACCTTCAGTACCCAGGCGACACGACCTGCCCGTGCGTAGTCATCCTGTCCGAAAATCTTTAGTTCGGGTAGAACCTTGGCTATCGCTTGTTCGAGGAAAGTGTCGTAATTTAGCGAGATAAATGCGACGTGATGATCTGACTCGACGAGCAATTGAGCAACGAGCTCAGTGTAGTGGGGTTGTGATCTTGCCCATTGTCTTTCCACAGTATGCAGGAGGTCTCTCAGATAGGCTAGTACGTGCTTGAATAGCTGCTTATACACGGAGTGTTCGGCGAATCTCCGAAGGGCTGTCTCAAATGCGAAACCCGGTTTCTTCGACTCTTGAAACATCAAGTCCTGAATCGCCTGCGCCCCTGAGTAGCGCTGGAGCAGTTCCCAGTACCCACCCTGGTATGCTCTGGCACCAAAGAGATTCACCGCCAGAGGAGGACGCCAGTCGTCGTCCACCTCTGCATCAAGATTTGATGACCCGAGGCTGGCGCCTGCCCCCAGGATTACTGCGACCCTCTTTTGCCCCGGCCTCCACGATGGCGTGACCATGTCCTGAACCTTTCCGTTGCCCGGCTCGTCGTAACTCCTCACGTCACGTCCTTTTGCGCCTAGCTCCCTGCTTCCAGCTCCTGTCTACTCTTTGCCTCCGCCTCGATCTTGTTCCAGTCGTAGAGCATTGGGACTAGCTCACGTTGGCCCCACGCGGTCACCTGGTCGGTGTAGTGGGGGCTCCCAGGGTGGCCGGACGAGCCCAGTGGGGTTATCCATCTGGATTTTGACCAGTCTTCGAGGTCGAATACGTAGCGAGCCACGGATGTTCCGGTAACGTCGAAGGGCTCGGATGAATCGTAGCCGGCCGAGTGCGGTGTGTCGCCATCACCCGACATCGGTACAACTGGCGGGTCCAGTAGCAGCGCTGATTCCGGGAATGCAACCGATAGTGTGTGCTTGGGGCTCGTCGTGTGTACCTTGCCCCACTCCCAGGAATCCATATCCTCCCCGTACTCTCGTTGTAGAAACGCAACGCCCTCGGTAAGTGCCGTTGTCAGAGCCGAGTTCCAGTCGGTGTTCGGTGGCAGTACAGATGTGTCGCCGTTTTGGGCGGCAGTCGTAAACCGGGCATGGAGCTGAGCGACATGCATCGGCGCGCCCCGACCGGCAGACGACAGCGCGTCGTCGGCGAGACCTTTCAGATTGTGATGGAGTAATGCGCGTTCGAGGCTGATCCTAAAGGCACTGTATATGGTGGGGGCAATTTCATTCGAGGCCATGTCACCGTCCCAGCCCTTCAGCTTTTCCAAAGCCAGTTCGGATGCCTTGTCTCCGGGCGTGACCTTGAGTAGCAAGGCAGTGTAGACCTGAGCGGGAATCGAGACGGCCTCCGTGTGGACAGAGGCCATGTCGTCCACGGTAGCCCCGTCCAGCGCTTCGAGGCGGTCTTTGATGCGGCGGGCGCGGTAGTCCGGCGAGTAGTGCAGAGCGATGTAGTGTGGATAGTCGTCGCTAGCGATCCGGTTGTTGGCGGTGACTATGTAGCCTGCGCTCGGATTCCTGGACCTCACCAACTCCTCGAAGGGAACCGAGCCATTCCACTCGTAGTCGCCACTCCATCCCGGCACCGGAAGCCACGCATTCAGCTCGGGCCGCACCGGCAGGCGCCCTCTGTTCAGATATTCGATGTCGCCCTGGGTGTCAGCGAACATGAAGTTATTGGACGGGTCGACCCAGCTCCTCATGGCCTCGTCCATGTCATCGACCGACCGCGACCTGAGCATTCGAGGCAGGCTCTCCGACCACCTGTTGGGCCCGTCCAGCGCTGTATATTTCAGAGCGATGCCATAGCCTGAGGCTGGGTCTCCCGCGATGATTGGCCCGTGGTGGGTCCAGGTCGTGTCTATCTCGACGGGGGAGCTGCCGCGTACCGCTATAACCTCGTGTTTTTGACCTAACTCCATTGACTCGCCCTGGAACTCGTAGGTCGATGGCGAGCCGGCCTCGATTTTCTCGAGGTAGACATCCTGGTAGTCGGCCTGGGCGTGGGTGACGCACCAGGCCACATGTTCGTTGTGGCCGAAGTGAGGGAATCCGGGGCAGCCTGGAAATGACAGCCCTATGGCATCGAACTCGGGACACGCGACGTGGTTCTGATAGTAGACGTTCGGCGTGTCCAGACCCCGGTGTGGATCGCCCGCAAGGAGCGGCTTGCCCGAGGCGGTCTTGGAGCCCGAAAGCATCCAGCTATTGCTTCCGGCCTCGACGTTCTTGAGCCAGCTGGCGTACTCTGCACCTGCGCTAAGCTGGACGAGGGCCGCCCAGTCGTCGCCACTGTACTCCGTACCAGGCGGCGTGATCTGCAGATTGCCCTGTGGGTACGCAGGCAGTATTTCCGCCGCCCCCTGGACGCCCAGTTCGTTGATCAGACGGGCCCGCCACAGCTTTCCTTCGTAGACCCCCATGAGGATATGCCTTGCCTTGTACACTGCAAGGCAGTCCCACGGTTGCCACGGTTCAGGAGCCGTCTCCACCATTCCGTACTCCACAGGCAGTGGGTCCGGACCGTTGATGAACGCATTTACCCCGGCGGCGTAGGCGTCCAGCATCGACTTCGCTGCCAGGTTCAGGGCTGCGTAATCTGCCTCGACCGACACCCTTATGCGCATGCGCCGCATTAAGATGTCCTGTTCAATTCCAGACTCGCCCACGACCTCGGCCCAGCGGCCATAGGCCAGCCTGCGATCGTGCTCCATGTGCCAGAGCCGGTCCTGCGACGCGGCGAACGCCTGGCCGAAAAAGGCATCGTGGTACGAGCGTGCCTTAACGTGAGGAATGCCCTGGGAATCGCGGAATATCTCGATGGGGTCGCCCGCCCCTTCGACGATACGGGTAGTGGATACGTCGGGAAGCGCGGACTTCAGATCGGCCTCGGTCAGCGGTGTGGATGGCATAGGCTCTCTCCATGCTGTTGTTTCACAGGCGTGATTATGTCACGCCATGTCCCGGTGCTACAATCGCCGCGCCCCCTTTATAGGGGAGTGCGAAGGGGTCCACCCCTTTGCGACCTAATTTCCCTTCGAGGTTCGCGACATGACAATCGAATCAGCGATAGCCGATGTACAGGCCAACGTAGGAGTAGCCGCCAAGCACTTGATCACTGACGAGGAGATCCACCACCAGGCGGACGACCTGTACTTCACCGCCAGCACTCTGAAGGTGCCACTCCTGGTCGAGCTGTACCGTCAGGTCGACGGAGGTGTAGTAAATCCTGACTCTCACGTTACACTGACCGACCGGCTGCGTGCCCCTGGCAGTGGCGTCCTGAAGGAAATGGCGAACGGCCTGAGCCCGGCTGTCCACGATTTGGCTGTGCTAATGATCATCATCAGCGACAACACGGCCACGGACCTCTTGTACGACCTGGTTGGGCGTAACAACCTCAAGCAGACTATGCGGGACCTGGGCCTCAACAGCACCAGCATCCCGATGTCGTGTCGTGAGCTTCTGTATAGCATGTACGGCATCGAAACAGACGACATTGTGGAGGCCAACCAACAGGTCATGGACCGGCTGGACAGGGCGATTGTCGTAGAGGGCTCTGACGGCCTATCGCTGGAACACTCCGACGTATCGTCGCCGTCCGATATGGTCCGGCTGCTGGACATGATCTATCGCGGCGACATCCTTTCGGCTTCATCGAGAGAGGCCGTACTGGACATCCTCGATCGCCAGCAGCTTGGGACCATCATCCCCCATTACCTGCCGCCAGGCACGAAGACCGGACACAAGACGGGCGGTGTCACGGGAGTGCGCTGCGACGTGGGTATCGTGTACGCGCGGTCGGGGCCGTACGCCATTGCCATAATGTCCAGGGATGTTACAGCTGGTAAGGAGATAGACCGTCAGCTCGCGAGGGTGTCGCAGGCCGTATACGAGCACTTCGAAGGGTAGGGGCGTAGACGGGCCCTTCGACAGGCTCAGGATGAGCGGTTCTGGAGGGGGTGTGCACAGGGGCACAGGCCCCATGCCGGGAGCCTGAGGGTGTCCCTCAAGTTAACCTCAACATTTCTTCACTCAAGGCTGACAGGCATCAAGTCGCGCCGCCCAAGCCTAGCAGCGAACGCAGTATTAGCACGGCCACGCGCTTATCGAGCGGGTGGTTGTTGTTGCCGCACTTCGGGGAGTGGATGCAGCTCGGACATCCGGACTTGCACGGGCAGGCCGACACCACGTCCAGCGTCGCCTGCCACAGATCCTCGATCACCTCGTACCCGTGCTCGCTGATTCCGACCCCGCCCGGATGGCCGTCGTGGATGAACACCTGGGGCCTGCCCGTGTCCGGGTGAAGCGGCGTCGATATGCCCCCGATGTCGTTCCGGTCGCACAGCGCGAACAGCGGCAGGATCCCGATTGCGGCGTGCTCAACGGCGTGGAGGCCGCCTGCGAGGTCCATCTTCTCGTCTGCAATGTATGCCAGAGTGTCTGGTGGAACGTCGAACCAGAGCGACACGGTATCGATTCGCTGCGGGGGCAGATCCACATGCTCCTCCCCCAGTTCCTCTCTTGTCAGGTTGGCCCGGCGCTGGAACCCGACCACCGTCGTCGTTACCGACACATCGCCTAGATAGACCGTTGTGTTGCCGACGTGCCTGGTCTTGTAGGTATTCAGGACGCGGGTCACGGTCAGCTCTCGCACCTCCGTGTAGTGAGGGACGTCTGTGCGGGAGCCAAATGCGATTTGGGCCTCTACATCCAATTCTGTTATCAGATAGGGATCACCCTTGTGCAGGTATATCGCTCCTGGGAATAGCTGCGAGAAAGCCGACCCCTCGTCGACGGTCTCGAGAACTACCCCGCTTTCGTTTTCGGCCAGGGTGTAATGGTCGGAAGATGTGGAACGTAGGCTTACTTGCTGCGCCGGATATGTTGTCTCAGGGTCGAGGTGCCATCTGCCGTGCCGTGTGTGCAAGAAGCCGTCCTGCTCCAATTCCCCGGCCACCTCAGGCAATGCAATGTCAAACAGCTCGGAATCTGCGGACGTCAGCGGCGCTTCGTAGGCGGCGCAGAGTAGGTGCGGTTTCAGGATGTAGGGGTTGGTAGGAGATATGCGGGCGCTCTCGTGGGCCTTGCCGAAGAAGGTGTCGGGATGACGCATAAAGTACTGGTCCAGCGGGTTATCGAAGGCCACCAGCACCGTCAAAGAACGCGTGCCTCGCCGCCCACTGCGCCCCGCCTGCTGCCAGACGCTGGAGATGCTGCCCGGGTAGCCGCTGATCAGCGTCGCGTCCAGGTCGCCGACGTCGATGCCTAGCTCCATGGCATTGGTCGTTGTGAGCCCCAGAAGCTTGCCCGTAAACAGGTCGCGCTCGATCTGACGCCGGTCCTCCGGCAGGTAGCTTGCCCTGTACGGGGAAAGCCTGCCTGCCTCCATTGGGCTCGATTCGCGCAGCTTGTTGCGCGTGGCGACGTATAGCAGTTCGGCCATGCGCCGACTTCGGACGAAGGCCAGCGTACGGATTTTGCGCATCATCAGCTGTTCCAACAGCAACGACGTCTCGTGGTTCGTGCTTTGGCGGCTGCCCTCGGCGATGTCGATCATGGGCGGGTTCCAGAACACGAAATCCTTGCCGCCAAAGGGTGCCCCGTCGTCGTCGACCACCCGGAACGGCACGCCGGTCAGCCCCTCGGCGTGTTCGCGGGGATTGGAGATAGTCGCCGAGGACAAAATGAACTGTGGTTCAGCGCCGAGACGTTTGCATAGGCGGCGCAATCGACGCAGAACATTGGCGACGTGTGACCCGAACACTCCGCGGTACATGTGGGCCTCGTCCACCACTACGTACCGTAGCCCTTGCAACAGCCGGTGCCACTGCCCGTGGTTGGGCAGCATTCCTGCGTGGAGCATGTCGGGATTGGTGAGCACTATCTTTGCGCTGCGGCGGATAGCGGCTCGGTCGTCGGTTGGAGTGTCGCCATCGAAAATGGCATGGCGTAGGCGGCTACCCTCTGGGATCAGTCGGTCGAGGGCGCCGGACTGGTCCTGAGCGAGCGCCTTGGTCGGAAACAAGAACAGCGCGGTTGCAGATCGGTCTGAGAGCAAGGTGTCGAGTACGGGCAGGTGGTAACACAGGCTCTTGCCAGAGGCGGCGGGTGTGGCCACGATAACGTTTTCGCCGCCCCGGATAGCGTCCACAGCCTCGGCCTGATGGGAGTACAGGTTCACAATTCCTGCAGCCTCCAGCGCCTCCTCGAGTGGACGGGCCAGGGGCGAAGCCAGCTCCGAGTATCGAGCAGACCGGACCGGGACGTCCTCCCGGTGGATGGCCTGCCCCTCGTACCAGTGACGGGCCCTCACATCGTGTAGAAATGCGGTGACGTCCATTGCAGGCGTCCTTGAATCTAGTGAAGGCATCGCAGTGTCAGAACCCCGCGATGACCTCCTGCTCCTGGCCTATGATCTCCAAGTCCTCGCGACTGTTCGCGATGAACTCCACTGCGGCGGAAACTACCTTGTCGGCGTGGGACGCGTCGTTACTAGCGCATGTGATACCGAGAGTCGCTGCGTGCCACGCATCATTGTCGCCAACCTCGGCTATGGACACGTTGAATTTATTGCGCACCTTGGAGCGGAGGGATCCGATCGTCCGCCTCTTACCCTTGAGATCCTGGTTCTCGGGAAGCCTTAGTGTAAGCCTGCATACTGCTACGTGCATGGGTGACCTTGTGCCGAGTCATGGACCTTCAGATCGCCGGGCGAGCAGCGCGATTATATCACCGACGCGAGGCTATCCAAGGGGTTCTACACTTGACACTCTCCTCTGACCGCCTCTAGCATCAGATACTAGTGTGCCGCACAATCGCGGAGTGATTTTGGGAGGCGTGATCCATTGGCGTTTGAAAGCGAGCGAGACTGGAGACGGGCGATCGAGCAGACCTGGGTCGTCAGGTACCCGAAGCAGCACCTCGCTACCTTCGGGTCGACTAATATCGCCTACTACGTGGTCAC